>Ga0224528_1001392_pt1 | contig 16002 bp, 10 predicted proteins | sample CBST25metaG_2_FD_179888 | JGI IMG/M metagenome (GOLD analysis project Ga0224528, IMG submission 179888) | Peat soil microbial communities from Stordalen Mire, Sweden - C.B.S.T25 | ecosystem: Environmental > Terrestrial > Soil > Wetlands > Peat | place: Sweden: Norrbotten County, Stordalen Mire...
CGGTAATTCTGGCCATGGGCGCAGGCCGCAAAGCCGCCGCCTCGATTCATGCGTATCTGACAACGGGAGAGTGGTAAGGCAGTTAGTAATTGCCAACTCCAGCCGGACGTCGACAGAGGTTCGTGCTCACCCACCCTTGCGGCAGAAACAAGCCGCAAGGATGGGGCACCCGGCAGCAGTGAGCCGCTATAATCGTGCGGAAGAAGGTTTGCATCGGAGGGAAAGAAATTGAACCGTTACGTTTTGTGGTTTATATCTGTATTCTTCGCCGTCTCTGTTCAAGCGCAGACATTACAGTCCGGCACTATTACGACTTTCCCTCTTGATTTGGGCGTACGGTATTCTGTATCGGCCGGGGGTGCCACTCAGTGGTGTAACGTCGTCACGACAGCGGAACTGTCTTGTACTTCACCGCTTCCCCCATACAATGTCCTACAGCGTTTCCACGCCGTAGTCGCGACCCAAGGAGATAATGAGTTTCTCCTCGGTTGCCTTTCCTCAGATTTCGAGAATAACAACTGGTCCTGTGTAAATCTAACTTCGGGAGTATACACCGTCAGAGTTCACAATCAGACCGTTGTTGTTTTGGGGGACGACTTCTCTGAAATAAACAGAGAAACCGGTAAAGTGATCAGGACCATCACTCCAGTTTTCTCGATCCTAGAGGTGCAACGCAAGTAGCCGATCTGTCGCCCTTACCTGTGCGCCCTGAATCTGAGCCAAGAAGGGCAGCATTGATGCACGCTGGCTGAGATCTGGCCCAAAACCGTGTTGGTTCAGCATCTCAGGCCTCGTCATCGCGTAAAGGGCTTGCCGTGTACATTGGTGATGTAGAAACCGGAAGTATCATTTTTCGGGTAAATGCTCGCGTCCTTAGGGTGTCCCTGGCACGCTTTGCGAATATCACCCACCGTTGCGATGCCCATGTGAATGCTCCCCGTCCCGAGAACCTTGGTCGCGTCATCCGAATCAGAGAGGTGACCGTAGTTGCGTTCAAAATAGTCGATGCGCATGGGCGAAGTGTAGGACAGATGCGCCCATTGTTGCAAACCCGTGAAATGGGCGGTCAGAGTACCGGCCTTCTAAGCCGGTGCTCTGGCTAAAAATGGGCCGGATGCCTCGCCCATGAGCGTGCCCCATCCTTGCGCGTTTTTCTGGCGCAAGGGTGGGAGACCACGAACCTGCAGCCTTCTTGACAGCAGAGTGCGTTCGGTCTGGATGTTATCCTTGCGTAAAATCTGGAACCGCTGGTAATGCCAATGAGTAGACCCGCGCAAGCCAAATACATCGCTCCTGCTGTCCACGCGTTCTTGTTTGTCGCCATGTGGGCTCTGTTCGCAGGATCCGGTCAGTCTCTGATGGGTGGCCCCTCCGGACTGCCGTTCGCCATACTTCTGATCGCGGATCTTCCTTTTTCTTTCATTGCCTTCAGCGTCATCTTCGCCAGTGACGCGAAGGCAGGCATCGCATTCGTGTTGTGGGGCGTGGTTGGAACCCTCTGGTGGTACCTGCTTGGTCGTCTCATCGACGCGTTGATTCGCCGCTTCCGGGGTAATTCCGCGAGCCGGGTACCTCACCCATGAAGGTGCCCCATCCTTTCGCCTTTTTACTGGCAAAAGGGTGGGAAGCCTCAACCCCAACCCGGCAAACTGTTCACTGCTCACTGTCCACTGTCCACTGTAAAAAAATGGGCGGCAAAGGTTCAACCTTTGCCGCCGCCCGTCCCTGGGTTGTCTTGAAATTACTGCAATCGTGCGTTGAAAACTAACTCTGAGTTACTGCAAAAGCTTGGTCACTTCCTGCTGCACGCTGTTGGCCTGCGCCAAAGCAGCAATGCCGGTCTGGCTCAGAATCTCGTACTTCGACATGGCCGAGGTAGCGGAGGCATAGTCGGTGGCCTGGATGGCGTTCTGCGCCGAGGTCACGTTTTCCTGCTGCGTGGTCAGCACCGAACTGACCGAGTTCAGCGTATTGATCTGCGCGCCGATGTAGCCGTCCATTGCCGCCACGTCGGTGATGGCTTTGTTCAGATCGGTCAGTGCGGTTTCTGCATCGCTCTGGGTCAATAGGTCCGTGCCGCTCAGAGACTGCCCGGCGTCATCCGAATAACTGGTCGTCGCCACTCCGCTCGCGCCATCCGTATCGGTGGTCAGAGCCGTCACCAGCGTCCCGCCGTTCGTCGTGGTATCCGTTACGTTGCCCGAGATTCCCGTGCTGTAGTACGCCGTCGGCACTGTGCTTCCGGCATAGCTGAAGGCCGCCGTGGTGTTTCCGGTTTGTGTGTCGGAAAAAGCCGTGCTGACGGAAACACTCGCCTCGGAGTCTGCCGTTGTGGAAGCAAAGGTCAGGGTCGCGGTTGTGCCGGAACTGGAGGGCGTGGCCGTCACGCCAATATCCAGATTGTCGATATAGGTCGCCAAGGTCGAGATCGTGTTATTGCCGTTTGCCGCCGAGACCGTGACGGTTTTGGTGATGCCGTTGGCTCCCACAATCTTGAGCGCGCCGGTCAGCGTATCGCCAGAGGTCGTATCTCCTGTCAAAGTCAAAGTACCGATCGTGCCCGCGCTGGTGCTCATCTCCGACAGCGACGTCGGCACGTTGCCCAGCGTCAAAGTCCCACCGGCATCCGTCAGATCGGTGCTGGACACATTGATCGTCGAGTTAGTCGAGGTCAGCGTCAGCGTTGAGCCGCTGATGGATGCCGTAACTCCATAGTCTCCGGCGTTGATCGTCGTCTCCAGATTGGCGAGCGTGTCGGTGGAGTTCGCCGTGCCCAGGGCGATATTGGTGCTGCCGATGGTGAGGGTCCCGCCCAGCGTGCTGCCGGCTGCGCCTGTCTCCGTCAGCGTGCCCACCTCGCCCGGAACGGTTCCTGCGCCCACATTCTGCCCGGTGATCAGGATGCCGGTTTCCGTGCCTGTGCCCAGCGCGCTGGAAACTGCCGCGGTCCCCGCCTCGGACGCCGTGCTGAATGTCGCGGTCAGCCCCAGGCCCGAATTGTTAATGGCGTTGATCAATCCCTGCGCTGTATTCGCATAATTGGTGCCGGCGCCGGCGCTGATCGTCGCGGTTGCAGTCGTCACCGCGCCGTCCGCACCCTTGGTCAGATAGTTGACCGAAATCGAGGTGGTGGCCGTGCTCGCGCCCAGGCTGTCGGACGCTGACGCATTCACAGTGCTGCTCGATAGATTGATGAACACGTTGTCCTTGCCCATGCTGTACGACATGGCGCCGTCGGTATCGCCCACGCTGGAGGATGACAATGTGCGAATGTACAGATCGTCAATCGAAGAGCCAACCGTCGAGGAGTCGCCAGTATAGATGGCTGTCGTATTGCCGCCAAAAACCTGCTCCTGGTTATATGTAGTCGTCGATCCGATGTTATTGATCTCGGAGAGAATTGACGTGTACTCCTGATTCGCCGCCTGCTCCTGCGAGCTGTTCATCGTGCCGTTCGAGGCTTCCGTGGCCAGCGTGATGGCCCGGTCCAGCAGGCTCGTCACCTGCGACAGCGCGCCATCGGCCACATCCAGCAGACCCACGCCTTCCGTGGCGTTGGTCGCCGACTGGGTCAGAGCCGTCGAGTTGGCCTCCAGGCCGTTCACCAGCGAGAGACCGGCCGCGTCATCCGCGCCGGAGTTGATCTTGGAACCGGAGGACAACTGCTGCAACACCGTCTGCAAGCTGGTGCTGGTCTTGTTCAGGTTGTTCTCTGCGTAGATCGCTGAAAGATTGTTCAAAACTCCGAGGGCCATGGAAGGTACTCCTTCTTGATGCATTGAATCGCGCTTCGCCTGCGGTGCATCTTTCGTTCCGCCAGGCTCTCCGGTTCTTCCGGATGGGCTTTCTTGCATCCACCCCCTTCATCGGACCAGCCGGAAATAACTTTAGTCACAAAATTAAGAACCGCTTCCACCCCTCTTTGTCGCAGGCTGAATCAAGCTGTCCAACTTCCATTCAATTCCTGTCTCAAAGCGATTCAGCGCCTGTATCGTTGCACTCCACCTCTCTGTCTCGCTTCGCGACAGGGAAGGGCCAGTTGCAGCGCACTGATCAGCCTTTCCCATTCACACTTATTCACTGCCTCTCGCTTTTTTGCACAAAAAACGGCGGCAGGAGAATCGCCTCCTGCCGCCGTTGGTCCTGAATGCTCTTTGCCTGGAACTTGCTCTGCAATCCCTCTCTACTGCGCGTCTCCCGCTCCAGGAGCTGCGGGCTCCGGCGGTTCCGCGCCTTGCGGAACTGCCTGCGGCGGAGGTGGTGGCGCCTGGTGATGGAACTGGCCGCCCTCTTTCCTGCCGCCCGGTCCCTGCCGATCCGCTCCCTGGCCGTGGTGTTCCCATCCGCGCTCTTCGCCGTGGCTGGCGCGGAAGGCCTGTATCTGCTTCCACTGTTCCGGCGTCAGCTTGTTCCGGATCGCCAGCAGAAAACGCGCATTCGCCTTTTCAAGTTCCGCCCTGGCTTGCGCCACCTTGTCGATCTGCGCCAGAATTCTGGCCTCGTTCGGCTGGTCGGCGCTCATCAGCGGCTCCATCTCCAGCTCCGCCTTCTCCACGTTGGCCCTCAGGTCGATCAGCGTCTTCCGGTGATCCAGCAAAATGCCGTCAAAGGCCTTCCGCTGCTCCTCGGTCAGTTTCAGCCGCTCCACGGCCTTCGGGTTGTTCCACCAGCGTCCATGCTCGCCCTGGGGTCCGAAGGCTCTCTCCATCGGAGGCCTGTGCTCCCCGAATCCCGGCCCCGGTCCCATGCCGCCGCCGGGCCCCTGCGCCAGCGCCGTTCCCGCCAGCAAGACTCCCGCCATCGCCAATCCCAACCTCATCGCTCCAAATGCCCTCATATCTTCTCCTTTGCCTCAATCCCTCAATGGGCAGTTTCTGTCTCCCGATTTCGTTCTTACTGGGTCTCGTCCCCGGCCATCAGTTGAGCCAGCGGCTCCATGGCGCTCGGAACTTCCCGCGATACGTCGCTGTCCACCTTGGCCAGCAAATCCTCTTCCTCCTGGCGGGCACGCTCCTGCGCGGCTTGCCTCTGCTGCTCGGCCGCGCGCGCGCGGCAATCCTCACTTCCCGCTGGTGGTGTTCGTAGACCCCTCCCGTGGAAACGCCGCCAATGACCAGGACGCAGCCCAGAGCCCACGCCGATGCCAGCCGCCAGAGATGCCTCCGCACAGCCGCCGCCGGCGCCGTCCGCGGCCGGCTGTAGGCCGCCTCGCTCCAGGCATGAACACTCAAGCGAAAGTCCCGAATGGCCTCATCCACTTCCACGCCCAGAGCTGCCTCGTCCGTGAATTTACTAACCCCGCCAACTCCACTAACTTCGCTAGCCCCGCCAGCCTTTTTCTCGAATCTCATCGTTTCCCCCCCAATTCCGCGCGCACTCTTGCCAATGCCCTCGAAAGGTGCGCCTTCACCGTGCCCTCGTTCAATCCCGTGGCCAGCGCAATCTCTTTCAACTCCATCTCTTCCACGTAGCGCAGCAGAAACACCGTCCGCTGGCGCTCGCTCAACCCCTCGACAGCCTTGCCCACCTGCCCCACCCGCTCCCGCGCCATCAGTTTCTGCTCCACGGAGCGTTCTCCGCTGGGCAGCCACTCGCTGGCCTCGTCCATATCCACCGAGTGCGTCTGCGCCTGCCGCCAGAACTGCATCCGCCGGTTGCGCCAGTGGTCCTTCTGCAGGTTGATGGCGATGCGCATCAGCCAGGTCATTGCGCTCGACTCGCCGCGAAAGCTGCCCCAGTTCCGGTGCGCTTTCAGAAAACACTCCTGCGTCAGCGTCTCGGCCAGGTCCACGTCGCGCGTCGACGAAAGCAGAAACCGGAAGATATGCGGACGATGCTTCGTAACGACAGCCGAAAACTCCTCGGCGGCAATCTTCTCTGCCGTAGCCATGGTCATCGCTTCCAATGCTGTGCCGGCTGCCATCACTCTGGTAGACGCCCGCACCGGCTGCAAGTTTACAATCCCTCTGGCAATTCTGGTTTATATAAAAAGCGAGGCAGACTGCGCCGCCCCGCTTGCCATCACACGATTTCTTGCTGCGCGCGATTTACTGCAGCGCGCTCGTTCCCGCAGGCTTCTGCGCCGGCGCAGGAGCGGGCGCCGTTTCCACCGGCTCATTCTTGTCATGCTCCGGGTCGTACTGCACCTTTTCCATCCACTGCTTGTATTTTGCCGCCGGCTCTTCGCCCAGCAAGCCATTGTGCCGGTGATAAACAGCATCGGCCTTCATCAGCACCTTCAGCTCGCAAGCGTCGTACGCCCCTGGCTTGCCGAACTGCGGCAGCAGAATTTCCAGCGTCTGGTTCTGCTTCCTCCACCGCGCAGGATACGTCTCAGATCCCGCGGAAGTCCTCAGCCGTTCTTGGCACCGGTAGCTGAAGTCGAAGCCGCGCGGCTCGCCGTTCTCGAAGAGATTCGCACGGCCCTCCCCATCGACCGTTTCCAGAGACCGGTCGTAGTAATGCGAAACCCCACCTTCCTGGTAAATGTGCACCCGCAGCGGATACTCGGCGGCATTATGGCCACCGGCCAGCGCCGCCGTTGAAAGCAGCAAACAACCTGCCAGCCCGCTCAGCCCGCGTAAGAAAACAGAGCGCATCAGAGATACCCCCGCAAGGATTTGCCTGCGAATTTCTCAATCATCCTAATCCAGCCCCGCAAGAACTCGCAACGGCGCGGCCGGGTTTCGTTCTCGAGAGCTGCGCACCCTTCTGGCCTGCAAAATACGCCTTCGCGCGCTGCTGGCCCAGGAACACCAGCGCGATAGTCTGTCGCCTTCCGATACTATTTTCAGTAGACCAATCCCTTTTGTTGTAGGTATTATGTAAATTACTGTATTTTTCCTGGTTTTCTTTCTGATCCTGGGTTACATCTCCCAAAATCAGGCGTCTTTATCTTGCTTGTTCTCAATTGCTTGTCCTTTAGTGCTTCCTTTTCGGCGTATTTCTTCGCATGGCAACCAACGTGCATGAGGACAGAATAAAGATTTAGGGCCTTCCCCCGATGGAAACAAGGTTCATTGACCGTTTGCAATTGACGCTGCTGGCCGTGGTTACGGCCGGCCTGGTGTTGCTGGCGGGGTTGAACCTCTGGCAGGAGCGCCACTCCCAGCAACCCGATGACGGCGTCTGGTGGCGCGAGGCAGCCGACGGCAGCGGACTGGTGGCGGACAAGGTGCTGCCCAACAGCCCCGGACAGCGCGCTGGCATCCAGGCGCAAGACCTGCTCACCGGCGTGAAGCAGCCGCCCGAGAGTTCCGGCCGGCGCGGCGTCATTCAGAAACGGCCCCTGCTCAACGAAGTGAATCCCGCCTCCGAAGCCACGGCCGCTTCCGTCGATCAGGCCAGCGCCCAGCTTGAAGCGCTCAACGCCCAGCGCGAGGCGCTCAATCAGGCTCCGAGCACGCCCATTCATCGCGTCTCCGACTGGACGCGGGCGCTCTCCCGCACCGGCAGCTACATCAAGATCGACTACGTAATCACGCGCAACGGCGTTTCGACGGCCGTCGAGGTCATTCCCGAGCCGATGGACCGAAGCCTGCAACTGGGTATGCGCCTGATCGGGCTCATCTACCTGGCCATCGGCATGTACGTTCTCTTCCGCCGCTGGACTGCTCTGCGCGCCACCCACTTCTATCTTTTCTGCCTGGTCTCCTTCGCCCTCTACGCGCTCAAGTACACGAGCACCCTCGACACCCTTGACTGGACCGTCTTCTGGTTGAACGTCGTGGCCGAATCCCTCCAGCCGGCGCTGTTTCTGCACTTTGCCCTTACTTTCCCCGAAGAGCGGCTTAAGAATCTCGGCCGCCGCTGGCTGCTGCCGCTGATCTACGCGCCCGGCGCTGGATTGCTTGGCCTTTGGCTTTATGCGATCACCTCTTTGCAGGCCACCGGGCTGCTCAAGCACCGCCTCGAACAGGTCGGCACCGGCTACGACGCCGTCTTCTACGTTCTGGCGGCGGTTCTCTTCCTGCTCAGTTCCAATCGGGCCAACACACCCCTGCTGCGCCAGCAACTGAAGTGGCTCACCCGCGGCGCGCTGCTGGCTGTTGTCCCCTTCACGCTCTTTTATGCCGTTCCCTTCCTGCTCGACTGGCAGCCGTATAGCTGGCTCACCAATCTGGCAGGCTTCTCGATGATCTTCCTGCCGCTCACCTTCAGTTGGGCCATCATCCGCTACCGGTTGATGGACACCGATCTGATTTTCAAGCGCGGCGTGGCATACACGCTCTCCACTGGCCTGATTCTCGGAGTCTATTTCGGCATCATCGCGCTCAGCGGGTTGCTGATCCACAATGCCGTGCCGCAAAAAGTGCGCGAGATGAGCCTTGTGATCACGGTTGTGGTCGTGGCCGCCACCTTCGACCCGCTCAAGCGCAGGATTCAGGGCTGGGTGGACCGGCTCTTCGACCGCCAGCGCTACGACTATCGCAAGGCCCTGGTCGAGTTTGGCCGCGGCCTCAGCTCGGAAACCGATCTCAATGCCCTGCTGGAATCGATCGTCGAGCAGTTGCCGCACACCTTGCTGGTGGCGCGTGTGGCCGTCTTCCTGGCCGAGGAGCCTGGCAGCCTGCGCATGGCCGCCTCTCACGGGCTGACCGCCGAGGCCCTGGCCGCGCCGCCTGACGCGCTGGCTTTGGGCTTTCTGGACTTCGATCAGGCCACCGGCCACTCGCACATCTTCTTCGAAAACGCTCAAGCCGCCCTGCACCTGCCCGCGCCCGAGCAGCGCACCGCCGCCCTGCTCGATCTGAACTACTATCTGCCTTGCCGCGTCCAGCACGAAGCCGTCATGCGCACCATCGCCGTCATCGGCCTGGGCCGCACCCTCGGCGGCGACTTCCTCTCCAGCGAAGATGTGGAACTGCTCGAATCCCTGGCCAGCTACATCGGCATCGCTCTGCAGAACGCCAGCCTCTACGCCCGCCTGGAAGAGAAGATCGGCGAATTCGAGCGGCTGAAGGAATTCAACGAAAACATCGTCGAGTCCATCAACGTCGGCATCCTGGCTCTCGACCTCGATGACCGCATCGAGAGCTGGAACGCGCAGATGGAGGCCATGTACGCCCTCAGCCGCGCCGAGGCCATCGGCCAGGCGCTTCGCGCCGTCTTTCCCGCGGAGCTGGTCGATGCGATGGATAGCCTCCGCAACGAACAGGGCGTTCATCACCTCTATAAATTCCCGCTTACCACCCGCGCCGGCGAGCAGTGCATCGCCAACATCGCCATCGCGCCCCTGCTCTCGCGCGATTTCGTTTCCGTCGGCCGCATCATCCTGGTCGACGACATCACCGAGCGCGTCTCTCTGGAAAACCAGCTCGCGCAGGCCGACAAGCTCAGCTCCATCGGCTTGCTGGCCGCCGGCGTGGCCCATGAGATCAACACCCCGCTGGCCGTCATCTCCTCTTATGCGCAGATGCTCTCCAAGCAGTTGAAGGGTGACACACGCCTTGGCCCGGTCCTCGACAAGATCACCCAGCAGAGCTTCCGCGCCGCCGAAATCGCCAATGGCCTGCTGAATTTCTCGCGCACCTCGACGACCGAATTCCGCTCGACCGACCTCAACCAGGTCATTCACGACACGCTTTCCCTGCTCGAACACCAGTTCAAGACAGCCAAGATCGCCGTCGATCTCAATCTGGCCGAGGATCTGCCCCTCATCCACGGCAACCCCGGCAAGTTGCAGCAGGTCTTTCTCAACCTGCTGCTGAACGCCAAGGAAGCCATGCCGGAGGGCGGCAGCCTGCGCGTGGCTACTCTGGCCAGCGAGAGCGATAACTCCGTCGCCGCGCTGGTCGCCGACTCCGGCGCCGGCATCGCTCCCGAGCACCTGAAGCGCATCTATGACCCCTTCTTTACCACCAAGACCACGCCTGCGCCGGGCAATCGCCGCGGCACTGGCCTGGGGCTTTCCGTCTCCTACGGCATCATCCAGGAGCACGCCGGCAAAATCCGTGTCGAAAGCGCGGTCGGCGCCGGCACAACCTTTCATCTTGAGTTTCCAATGCTGAGGAATTCCGTACATGCCTGAGGTCGAACTTCCCTTGAATCCGTCTGCATCTTCCCCCGCTGCCTCCGGCAGCCCCGGTCTGGCCAATATTCTTGTCATCGATGACGAGGCCTCCATCCGTGAGTCGCTTGAAGTGCTGCTCACCCTCGAGGGATACTCCGTCAATATGGCCTCCGAGGGACTGGAGGGGCTGCGAATGCTGGATACCGAGAGCTTTGACCTGGTGCTGCTCGACCTGGCCCTACCTGGCCAGAGCGGCCTCGAGTTGCTGCCCCAGATCAAGGAGCGCCAGCCCGAGCTGCCCGTCATCATGATCACTGCCTATGGCACCGTGGACAACGTCGTTGACGCCATCCACGCCGGCGCGGAAAACTTCGTCCAGAAGCCCTGGGACAACGAAAAGCTGCTGGCCGACATCCGCTCCGCCGTCGCCCGCCATCGCGCCGAAGAAGAGAATCTCCAGCTCAAGCGCACCCTCAAGCAGCGCTACAACTTCGCCAACATCGTGGGCAAGAGCGAGCCCATGCTGAAGGTCTTCGACCTGGTGGCCCAGGTCGCGCCCTCGCGCTCCACTGTGCTCATTCAGGGCGAAAGCGGCACCGGCAAGGAGCTGATCGCCAAGGCCATTCACGCCAACTCCCCGCGCAAGGACAAGGCCTTCGTCCCCATCAACACCGGCGCCATGCCCAGCGAGTTGCTCGAATCCACGCTCTTCGGCCACGTCAAGGGCGCATTCACCTCGGCCGTCGCCTCCAAAAAAGGGCTTTTTGAAGTCGCCAACGGCGGCACGCTCTTTCTGGACGAAATCGCCACCATGGGCATGGACACCCAGGCCAAGATTCTGCGCGTTCTTCAGGACCGCCGCTTCATGCACCTGGGCGGCATTCAGGAAATTCAGGTGGACGTGCGCATCCTCGCCGCCACCAACGTCGATCTGCGCCAGGAGGTCCGCGAGGGCCGCTTCCGCGAAGACCTCTTCTACCGCCTCAACGTCATCACCGTCGATCTGCCGCCCCTGCGCGCCCGCCGCGAAGACATTCCCCTGCTGGCGCAGCACTTCCTCGAGTTCTACGCCAACGAGAACGCCCTCGCCGAGCGCCATCTCTCGGCCGACGCCCTGCGCGCCCTGATCGACTACGAGTGGCCCGGCAACGTCCGCGAACTGGAAAACGCCATCGAGCGCGGCGTGGTGCTCTCCTCTGGGCCCATCATCGGCTCGGAACTGCTGCCCGGCCAAATCACCGGCCGCAGCTTCCAGGACGCCCTGCTGGCCCACAACCCCAACAGCTCGCTCTTCAACATCCTCGAAGACATTGAGCGCCGCATCATCATCGAGAAGCTCGAGCGCTGCAACTGGAACCAGACCGAAACCGCCGAGCAGTTCCACATCCCCCTCTCTACCCTCAACCAGAAAATCAAGCGCCTCGCCATCGAGATTCACAAGAAGAACCGAGAGTAGGGCGAGGGACTAGGGACTAGGGAATGCTGCATGGCAATTGGCAACAATCGTGGCGGCATGGACGTTTTCGGGGAGTAATCCAGTTGCGCTCAATCTTCGGTCATCGAGCGATTTGGCCAGTCGACAAGAATGGAGTTCAAGCGGATGCCGCGCATGGTGGCGGCATCCGCAGTCAATCAATTAATGGTGATGGAGAGTTGATTCGAAGCCGGAGCGCCGGGGTTGGTGGCGACCAGCGATGCCGAGCTTGCGTTTGCCACGTCGCTTGCCGGAATCGCCACCGTGACGTGCGCCGAATCCACGATGGTTGTTGTCCGGTAGCTCCCATTCCATGTTACCGCGACGCCAGGCAGGAAATTTGCCCCCGTGAGAGTCAGGAGGGTGTTGCCCCTGCCGTGGGTAATGCTCGTGGCCGAACTGCTCGTAAGGCTCGCTGCTGTAGCTGTTCCGAGTTCCTGAGGAGCGACAAAGGGGCCACGCAGCAGGATGAGCGAGGTTGTCGTTTGAGCCGTCGCGTAATTCTCGGTTGATGTCAGCAAGGCCATTCCGTCCTGGCCCCAGCGCAACATGTTCCAGCCGCTGGTAATTGAGGAATACGATGAGGGCATCTCCAGCACGGCTTCAGGCAGATACGTACCGAGGTCGTAACGTGTCAGCCCAAAAGCGAAAGTTCCTGCGAAATTCTCTAACATCAGGAACTCCTTATTGAGAGATGGATCGGCTGCCAGTCCGGCGCCCTCTGGGGTCGAGCCAGAACCGTAAAAATCGATGAACTTCAGAGTGGCCACCTGCGAAGGTGGAGTGGTCGACGGATCAATAATGCCTCCGCCAACGGCATAAATCAGGCCATTCTCCAGTTGAATTGCGCCCCCATAACCGCCCATGCCATTGAGAGTGGTGCCGTCGATGAATGTAAGGCCGCTCGCCGGATCCACACTGTAACGATAGAACTCCGCGCCTGACGTCTGGCTGTCGAACGCGTACAGCTCCGTCGGACTCGCAAAAACAGGATTATTGCCCTCGTAAATTCCTGACAGCTTCGTGCGGAAACTGCCTGTATTGCCGCTTACGTCAAAGATGCCAAAGGTATTCCACCCGTTGGAGATGCCGATCGCCAGAGTGTCATCATTGGCGGGCATGGCGGCCAGCGAAAGCGCTGTGGTGCCCTCCGAGTTATACGTGAGGGGAATGGTGGCAGTTAAGCTTTGGTTTAGCAGATTGAATTTGGCCAGGCTATCGGAACCACTTAGACCGATGTACAGATAATCGCCGTCTGTGGTTTCTGTCATCACCGTGGGCTGGCTTCCGATGGCGACAGGCGTGCCGACTGCACCGGTGACGGGATTGATCTGTACGACCGAATTGCCCGTGATGCCCGTAGCCGTGCTCGGAATAGTGGCATAGAGCCACTGCGCGTAGGGATCGAACAGCAATCCGCTCGCAGGCACGTTCACGAGCTCAAAGATCGTCAGGGGCGCGATCTGCGAAACGCCTCCGCCAGAGGATAGGTTGGAAACCGTAACCGGCGCCCAGCCGTAGTTCGCGATCTCAGGAGCCGTGACGGCTGCGGTGAGCTGCGTGGCGCTGACGAAGGTGGTTGCCAGTGCAGCGTTGCCCAGATTCACCGTCGAATTAGCATTGAACCCGATTCCGGACACCGTCAACGTGAAAGCGCTCGAACCGGCCTGAACTAAGTTTGGCGAAATGACAGAGATAACAGGCACCGCGCTATAGTCGCTGCCTGTCACTGCAGTGCTGGTCGTGGATTGATCATTTTCCGGCGTTGGATCGTCACTTACGGAAGCGACAGAGGCCGTGCCCGCGAGCGTTCCCGCCTGAGTCGGTGTCGCATTCACGGTGATGGTCGCATTTGCTCCGTTGGCGAGCGTCCCTAGATCGCAACTGAAGGTAGTGCCAGTGCCACACGAGCCTGCGCTAGCCGTAACGCTTCCGACCACCAGCGATGAATCCAGGGCGAGGGATACCGTCGCGCCTTCCGACGGATTCGGACCCAGGTTCTTGACCGTGGCCACCCAAGAGACGGACGTCCCCGCGGTCGCCGTAGTTGGAGCGTCCAGAGTAACCGAAAGGTCTGCCGGAGAGGTCGACAGATCCTTTACCAAAGGCGACTGGAAGATGAACAACTGGGACTGCGAGGTGAAGGGACCGGGACTGGCATTGAGCGCAAGCCCATTCTGTCCCCAGCGCACAATCTTCTCGAAGGAGGACCCATATCCGCTTTCACCGGCGCCGTTCACGACAATGCTTCCAAGCAAATTGAAAGAAGTCTCATCGAAGGCCAGCACCGAACCGCTGTTACCGACATAGGAGGAAAGTGCCACATAGGCGCGGCCAACACTTGAGTCGGACACGATTGGACCGGATGCCGGTGTGCTCGCGCTACTGTAGAGCGTCCCTTGAAGCGTTCCAGTTGAAGCATTCAGGACCTGTCCCGAGGATAGATACAGGTTGCCGTTGTCGTACTGGAGCCAGTTCGCCTGCTGGGAGAGAGTTGCGAGCGCGGTGGGCGCCGTAACTCCGGTGGGCCCGATGGTTAGTTCTTCCACCGTCGAGCCTGAAAGTACGTAGAGCGTCGACGCCGAAGAGCCGAAGCTCATCGGGCCTTCGCCCGAAGACCACGCGCTGGCGCGGGCCACTCTGGAATCGTAAACGGTAATTCCGCTTCCGGCGCCGCGCAAACCGGCCTGCGTGGCCACCGCCACAGAATTGGGGGCCCCCGGCACTGCAGCCAGGTAGAGAGCCGTCATCGGCGCATTGTAGACTCCTTCTCCGCCACCGAGGGAGAACTGGTTCACAACCTTGGCTTGTGTCAGGTCGACCTGAGCCACACTGGTTGCGCCGTCAAGGCCTACAAACAGTTGCGTTCCATCTGATGAGAGAGCCAACTTATTCGGATTACTGCCGACCCAGATTTGACGCTTGATATTCCCGGTCGTCGGATCGATTCCCACTATGGAATTCCCTGTAACTCCAGCCGTGGTTACAGGCAAAGATGCATATAAGAGACCATCCGCCGTGTTGAAAACTATGTCGTTCGCGGCGATGGGGAGATACACCGTATATGGCATCCCCGAACTGGTACCACCTCCTGGTGATGGCGTTGTAACCGTGACGTTGACATTGCCGGGAAATGCAAGGTTGGATGCGGGAATGGTTGCGGTGATCGAGGTCGAATTGTTGTAGGTCGATGGCACCACAGTTCCGTTGACCGCGACCGTTGTACTGGACGAGAAGCCGGTTCCTTGCAAGGTTACCTCGCCGGCAGTGGCGATCGGTCCTGCGTTCGGCGACAAGCCGGTGAGTGTAGGCGCGGGAGGATTCACAAGGGTCACGCTTAACTGATTGGATGTGGGCGGGTTTGCGCCCGGCGTCACGACCGTAACCGAAGCGGTGCCCGTCGAAGCGAAGTCAGCAGCCGGAACCGTTGCCACCAGGTCGCTGAAATAACCGGAAAAATACGTTGTTGCCAGCGGAACGCCATTCCATTCGATTGAGGAGTTCGCGCTTAAGTTCGCTCCATAGACCGTGATCGCCGTATCTGCCGATCCGACGTAAACCGTGCTGGGCGAGACTGACGTAATCCGCGGCTGAGGAAGCGCCGCGACTACGCTCAGGCTGGCTGCGGTGGATGTGCCCCCGCCCGGAGTCGGATTGACAGCAGTAAGCGAGAGGGTGCCGATGGAGGCAACGTCGGCCTGGGTGAGCGTTACGCTCACCTGGGTTGCAGTCGTGAACGAGGTTGTTCGGGATGATCCGTTGACATCAATCACGGTAGAAGGATCGAACCCTGTTCCAGTAACTGCGACAACTGCCGACGATATTCCAGCCGCTTCGCTATTTGGATTGATGCTTGTGATCGTTGGTACCGGGTTGTCAATCTCCAGGTTGACTGGCGTACCCGAGCTGCTGACGGTGCCATTCATCACAATCACTCCCAGCAGGGCGCCCTTCGTGATCTGGCTGGCCGGAACGGTCGCGGTGAGTTGCGTCGAGCTGACATAGGTGGTGCTCTCCGCGCTTCCGCTCACCTGCACTACGCTGCTCGATACAAATCCGGAGCCGTTGACGGTCAGAGAGAAAGCACCTGAACCGGCGGGAAGGGTTGTCGGGCTAATCGACGTTACAGATAGTGTGGTCGCGGTTGTCCCTCCTCCTCCACCTGAACCACCTGAAGCACCCGAGCCTCCGCCCCCGCAACCACTGATTAGAAGAAAAATTTCGAGTCCCAGTCCACAACTGACGAAATAAGATAAAGCAAACGAAGACGCGCGCCACCGACCGACTTTCATAATGAAGCCTGCCCCCATAGCACTTCGTAATGTGCCGATAAATTTTTGTACACCCACGATAAAGGAAGTGAAGTGCTGTACACTAGGAATTTTTAGATATTTTTCTCATTTGGCAGGGCGGATTCAAGCTCCAAGTGCAACATTGTTGATTTTAACTGACCAGAACTTTTGGAAGTTGAAGGCTCCTTTGGGGAGGAATAATTCCGCTGGCGCTTTCCATCCGA
>Ga0224528_1001394_pt1 | contig 15980 bp, 16 predicted proteins | sample CBST25metaG_2_FD_179888 | JGI IMG/M metagenome (GOLD analysis project Ga0224528, IMG submission 179888) | Peat soil microbial communities from Stordalen Mire, Sweden - C.B.S.T25 | ecosystem: Environmental > Terrestrial > Soil > Wetlands > Peat | place: Sweden: Norrbotten County, Stordalen Mire...
CCGCCAGCGTCTCCTCCGCGCGAGAAAGGGCGCTCTCCATCACAAAATCGCTCATCGACCGGCGGGTTACAGATGCGGCAGCCTGCAGTTTCGCCTTTGCCGAAGGCGAAACGCGCACATCCAGTTTTTCCGTGCGGCGCTCCGTCACGATGGGTTGAGTGGTCATGGTCCTTCTCCGTTCATTCCTCCTTCAGGATGGATGAATGTCGTGACGATGTCAAGACAATTTAAGCCAAAGGAGAGTGATCGCGCACCCTGCCCTTCGCCCTGTCCGGGACCGCAAAAAGCAATTCCCTGCGCCGGCGCAGCGATCAAGAACAGCTAGCTGCAAGTGCATGTTCACTCTCGGCACCGCCGCTCGCCTCTTTCGTCGCTCAACCATAAGCAGGCAAATCGATAAAGGCTCCCAGGTCAAACAGGCTTATAATTCGGGGCGAGGAATTTTTATCAAGCTGCAAGTTGCCTATTCCCGACACCTGCAACTGAGGAGACGGCCATGTCGAAGTCCTTTTTGCTCCTTCCCGCAGTTTTTTTGCTCGCCATTACACCCACGCCCAGTTCCGGACGCATGCCCCAGGAGGCTGCACAGGCGCCCGCGGCCACTGCCGCAAAAAACCCTGTGAAGCCGACCGAAAAGTCGCAGGCTCGCGCCAAAGAGCTGTATGGATTTGACTGTGCGCTGTGCCACGGCGCAAACGGGAACGGCAAGACCGATCTCGCCAAGGATATGCAGTTGAAGCTCAACGACTGGACGGACCCGAAGTCCCTGGCTGCCAAAACCGACGCCGAGCTGTTCGACGCCATCCGCAAAGGCAAAGACAAGATGCCGGCCGAAGCGGAAGGCCGCGCCAAGGACGACGAAGTTTGGAACCTGGTTCTTTACATTCGCGCCATGTCCAAGGGGCAACCGGCCGAAGCCCCGGCGAACTAGGTCTTTATCGCCACCAGATCCACTGACGCCCCAAGCCTCGCTCTCGAGACTTGGGGCGTTTATTTTTTCAGAATTGCCCGGGCTTTGCCGCAACAGTGGAACGCAGCCGGAGCCGCTCTTATTGCACAGCTGCTGCCCGTTCCACAAACACCTGCCCGGGAGCAGTCACATCCGCCGCCATCCCGCCGTTCTTCAGCTTCAGGCTCCCCACCGCGGGTTTACCGTCCAGCCGTGCGGTAAAGCTCAGCCTGTATTGATTCTCCAGCCGGCGGGCAATGTCCTCAAAGTACGACTGGAACGAAACCGGATTGCCGGATCCGAACCCGTAACTGCTGCCGCCCGTCGCCTGGGTCAGTTCGGACAGGTAGTTCTGGCCGCCGTCCGTCGCGGCAGAAAAGCTGCTGGCGTTGTTCCACCGGGTCCAGTAGATCGAATACACCACCAGTCCCGCGCGCACTGAATCAGTGATGGCGGCCTGAACATAGGTGTTATCGGGATCGTAATGCTCGCTGTAGGGCTCCACGCCGTCGGTCACCAGCACCGCTTCGCGCCGCATCCCGCGCTCGTTGGAAGGCCAGTTTTTCGCCAGGTCGGAGAGGCAGAAGTAGGGGCTGCCGTTCAAACCACGAATGCCGCTCGGCAAGTGCAGCCCGCCCAGCACCACCGCGCGGTCCGTAGAAAACGGGCCGGCCAGAGCCACGCGTCCGTTCTGCATATAGCCGATAGCCGCTCGGGTGTGCGGCGGCAAAGTCTGAAGGAAGCTCCGGATGTCGCCGAACTGGCGGCTCAGGTCGCGCGCCGAGCTGTCGATCACCAGCACCAGTTCCAGCCCATCGTCCGCGCCGCGCAGCGGCAGCCAGCCGGTCGCTTTGGCCTCTTTCCCATTGACCTTGACGTTCAGATCCTGCTGCGAAAGGTTGGGAACCAACTCGCTATGGTGCCGCGGCATCACCGTAACCACGGCCTGTCCCCGGCCCGCATGAAGATCTCCCTGCGAAAACGCCTGCGTCGCCATCAGCAGCGCCGCGGCAGCCATCCATCGTGCAAATCCCGGTTTCTTCATGCGCATTGCCTCTTTCCCCGTGCTTCCCATCGCCCGCAGTTTTTCGGGCCACTCAATACGTCGGTCTTCCATTAACTTAGATGCGCCAGACACCCAAATCCAATTCAGATCGCAAGGCGGCATTCCCTACTCCCTACTCCCTACTCCCTGCATCCCCCACCGCTTTGCTGAACGAGTAGAAAAAGTCCAGCGACTTCCAATAGGACTCCACCGGCAACCGTTCGTCCTGGCCATGGGCGCGGTCGTCGTCCCGCTCCAGGGCAATCGCCGAGTAACCGTAGCAGGGAATCCCGGCCTGCGCATAGTAGATCGAGTCGCTGGCTCCGTTTTCCATCACCGGAGTCACCGGCGTGCCCGGCCAAAGGGCCTGCGTGATCCGGGCCAGCGGCTCGAACACTTCCTTCATGGGAGCTGGCGGAACAATCGCCTTGCGCTCCGGAGCGGTATCCGACACATCGCCCGCATCGGAGACGAACTTCACCGTAAGCTTGCTATTCCCCAGGATGTCAATCAGTTGGTGGCGAATCTCCTCGGGCGAGTGGCCCGGAAAGATGCGGCAATTCACGTTGGCCTGGGCGGTCTGCGCCAGCGCATTGTTGGCGTGCCCGCCACTGAGCCGCGTCGCCACGCAGGTGGTGCGGAAGTTGGAGTTGAAGCTCGGCTCAGCGCTCAGGCGCGCGGCGGCGGCCTTGTCCGGCGGTGTGGCCAGAACGGCGCGAATGTCTGCGGCAGACTGCCCCGTCTCCTGCTCAGCCAGGTTCTTGAAGTAGGTGCGTGTCACCTCATTCATCTCAAAGGGAAACGAGTAAGCCGCCAGTTTGTTCAGCGCCGTGGTCAGCTCATAGATCGCGTTATCGGCCCGGGGACGCGAGCTGTGGCCGCCGGGATTCACAGCCGTGATCTGAAAATCGGAATAGACCTTTTCGGTGGCCTCCACGTCGGCAACCACGGGCCGCCCATGGTCCAGTTCCACGCCGCCCGAATCGGGATTGATCACATAGGCCGCATCCACCAGTTCGCGGTGCTGCTCCAGCAGCCATCTTGCTCCGTTGAAGTGGCCACCTTCCTCGTCCGCGGTAAGGGCCAAAATCAAGTCGCGCTTGGGTTGATAGCCTTCCCGGTGCAAGCGCAGAAAGGTGGCCACCAGGGCGGCGTCCGACTCTTTCATATCCTGCGTGCCGCGCCCGTAGTAGTAGCCGTCTTTCTCGATGAATTGAAACGGGTCGGTAGACCAGTCGGCGCGCAGCGCCTGCACAACGTCCATGTGTCCAAGAAACAGCACCGGCTTGGCCGTCGGTGTTCCTGCGGCGCGCAGGCGGACCACCAGGTTCTGTTTGCGCGCATCGGGGCCCAGCAGGTGCACATCTTCTGCCGGAAACCCTGCTTCCAAGAACCGTTTTTGCATCGCTTGTGCGCCCAAAGTGACGTTTCCAAGCGCCGTATCGGTGGTATTGATCTCGATTAGCTGCTTGAAAATCTCCCGCGCCAGCGCGCGATCCTCGGGGGATGCGGCCGGAAGCGGGCTCTGGGCGGATACAAGCGGGCCAAGGCAGACTGCGGCGCCGAGGGCTGCAGACAGAAGCAGGGAAGAGTTCTTTCGCATGCAGGAATTGTACGGCGGCCGGGTTCACTCGCAGCTTGCGCATCCCGAAAAATCGCTTTATCGTTGACCGGCCACATGTTTTGAGGTGCAGAATGCATTCCAAGCTCCTTGCCGCCGCTTTTCTCGTTGCCTTCACCGCCGCTGCCGCCGCCCAAACCGCGCCCGCCCGGCCCAAAATCACCGGGATCTCGCACCTGGCCGTTTACACGTCGGACCCCGCTGCCACCGATCACTACTACCGCGAGATCATTGGCGCGGCCAAGCTGCCCGACCCTGAAAATCCCAAGGGCGTGCGCTACGCCATCAACGCCATCCAGTTTGTCGATGTGCTGCCGCTTCCCGCCAACTCCGGCATCAACCGGCTAGACCACACCGCCTACAACACTGAAGACGCCGAAGGCCTGCGCAAGTATCTGGCCGCCAAGGCCTGGAAGACGCCCGCCAACGTGGAGAAAGGCGCCGACGGCAGCCGCTGGTTCAGCGTGCTCGATCCCGAGGGCAACAAGGTGGAGTTCGTGCAGCCAGCCCATCTGCCCGCAGCGGTTGCGGCTCCCAACGCCATCGGCCACCACATCATCCACGTGGGCATCCTGGTCCACAGCCGGGCCGTGGAAGACACCTTCTACCGCGACCTGCTGGGCTTCCGCCCCTACTGGTACGGCGGCATGGTCGAGGGCAGGCTGGACTGGGTAAGCCAGCAAACTCCCGACAGCCACGACTGGCTGGAGTACATGCTCACCAGCGGCCCCTCCGGCTCGGGCATTCCGGCCACCATTTCCCAGCATGACCTGGGCGTGCTCGATCATCTCTCCATCGGCGTAGGGTCGGTTGACGCGGCCTATAAAACGCTCGAAGCCGGCAACCGCTTGGGCGGCGTGCACGATGCGCATACCCAGATCGGCAAGGACGGCAAGGGCCAGTTCAACCTCTACGACCCCGACGGCATCCGTCTGGAACTGATGAACTTCCACGCCACAGAAAAGCCCTGCTGCTCGTCCTTTACCGCCGACGACCCGACAGAGTAACGGTGGATTCGGCTTAAAGAAAGCAAGACAGCAACAACCGGAGCGGGTTTTGGATGGTCGTGCGGCAACAGCACGCATCGTCACAAGGCCCGCCCCATTCTTCGCGCTAAAATCCCATTATGTCCGCCGCCACGTTATCCCCTGAGATTCTGGCCAAGTACGAGCCCGTCATCGGACTCGAGGTCCACGTGCAGTTGCTCACCGCCTCCAAGGCCTTTTGCGGTTGCGCCAACAAGTTTGGCGTAGAGCCGAACACCAACGTGTGCCCGGTTTGCCTGGGACTGCCCGGCGCCCTGCCGGTGCTCAACGCCAAGGCCGTCGAGTTTTCCGCCCTGGCCTCCATGGCCCTGAATTGCAAGGTGCGCGAGCGCTCCATCTTTGCCCGCAAGAATTACTTCTATCCCGACCTGCCCAAGGGCTACCAGATTTCGCAGTTCGACAAGCCGCTGGCCGAAGAAGGCTGGATCGACGTGCCCACCGCCGACGGCAGCACCAAACGCATCGGCATCACCCGCCTCCACATGGAAGAGGACGCCGGCAAAAGCATTCACGAAGGGCTGGTTGACTCCGCCCATCACACGTCGCTGGATCTGAACCGCTGCGGTACGCCGTTGGCCGAGATCGTCAGCGAGCCAGAAATGAACACCCCGGACGAAGCCTGGGAATACCTCACCCGCCTCAAGGAGATTCTGCTCTTCTGCGGCGTTTCCGACTGCAACATGGAAGAGGGTTCGCTGCGCTGCGACACCAATGTGAGCGTCCGCCTCAAGGGTGCGGAAAAGCTCGGCACCAAGGCTGAAGTCAAGAACGTGAACAGCTTCCGCTACGTCCGCGCCGCCATCCAGTATGAAATTGAGCGCCAGATCGAGGTCATCGAGTCCGGCGACCGCGTCATCCAGGAAAGCCGCCTGTGGACCGCTTCCGAAGGCCGCACTTACTCCATGCGCTCCAAAGAGCAGGCCCACGACTACCGCTATTTTCCGGAACCTGATCTGCCGCCGCTCATCATTTCCGCAAAGTTTTTGGAAGAGACAAGAGCCAAGCTCCCCGAGCTGCCCGAGGCGCGCCGCGCCCGCATGGTCGCCGAGTACGAAATCTCCAACAAGGACGCCTTCACGCTAACCGCGACCCGCGAGTTTGCCGACCAGTTTGAGGCCGCCGCCAAAACCGCCCGCAACCCGCGCCGCGTGGCCAATGTGCTGCTCAGCGAGATTGGCGGACGGTTGAATGCCCTGGGCCTGGAGCAGGAGCAGTCGCCGGTTTCCATGGCCGGCATTGTCCTGGCCGCCGATCTGCTCGATGAGGACAAGATCAGCTCCAAGCAGCTCAAGCAGCTCTTCGATGTGTGCTTTGAGAAGAACGAAGACTTCCCCGCCGTTTATGAGCGGGAAAAGCCGCAGCAGATCACGGACTCATCGGCTCTGGAAGCCATGATCGACCAGGTGATCGCCGCCAACCCCAAGCAAGTGGAGCAGTATCGCGCCGGCAAGAAGACGGTAGCCGGATTCTTTGTGGGCCAGGTGATGCGGGCTTCCAAGGGCCAGGCCAACCCCGCCCTGCTGAACCAGCTGGTGGCGAAAAAGCTGGAGGGGTAAAGAACCCTTCCTCGCTTTTCCTTTCCAATCCAGCCAACAACCCTCTGCCAAGCTATGCTTTTTCTCGGATAGCTTGGCAGAGTTATTTCACCTTCAATTCGGTGTCGAACACTTTGCGCGTATCCCAGGAACTGACCGTCTTGGGGGCGCATTTTTGGGCGCCCTTTGAGGCCCACAGTTCGTGGTCCTGCGCCATGTCCACCTGGGCAAAGCGGAACTTGCCGTCCGGGTCGGAATTATAGCTGCGGATCGCCTTGGTTTTCAGGTTCTTGAGGAATACGGTTGCACCCGGAATCGCGGCGCCTTCCCCATCCACAACCCTGCCCAGGACCACGCGCTGACCCAGATTCTGTGCCTGCGCCGCCTGCGGCCCAATCAACCCGCCCTGTGAAGCCAAGGGAACCAAGCCGGCCGCCAGGGCGGCAAACGCCACCCCTGCCAGCAAATTTGTGCTGCGAAATCTCACTCTTCCTCCTCTTCCTCTTCGACCGGCTCGTCGTCGTCTTCATCCAGATCGTCGTCCACCCGAGCCAATTCCAGGGGTTCTACGCCGACTACCTCGTACTCCGTGCCGCACTCGTCGCAGGTGACTACATCGCCTTCTGAGACTTCTTCCACATCGATGTCTAGTTCATTCTCGCATTCAGAGCAGCTGGGCATGGCAGCCTCCTCTCTTTCCAGGGCATTTCGTATTGCAGGATGGCAAATCCTTGCTCTACGCACCCGCTATTCTTGGGGAGAACCCACCCTCAGGTCAAGGGGAAGAATCACAATTGAGTGCGGATCTTCGCTGCCAAGAGAATCCCTTGTGGGTTTTCCTGCGATCCGGGCCGGGGTTGACCCGGGAAGAGGCCCGAAACAGAACGGGGCTTCCGCATGGACCGTCCCGGCCAGCCGCCCGGCCGATAACCACATCAATTCCATGACACCCGCCCGCTTCTCCGTATACCCTGTTGATACCGATGCGCAGAATAGGCTCCAGCCCGTTTTCCTTCCCCGAATTCAGCGGCGCCACGCGCCAACTGATTTTCCTCAATCTGTTTGCCTACTTCTTCTTGTTGCTGGCGCAGGCGGCATTCCCGCTGGTAGCGGCTGGAATCTTCCAGCTTTTCGCCTTCCAGCCCGATCTGTTCCTGCACGGCGCTCTGTGGCAGCCCGTCACCTACAGCCTGGTGCACCTCGGTCTGTTCGGAACCCTCTTCGAGCTGCTCTCGCTGTGGTTCCTGGCCGGCTTCCTTGAGAGCCTGCACAGTTCCAGTTGGGTCAACGGCCTCTACGCCGCCTCCGTGCTGGGAACGGCTGCCGCCGCCACCGTCATCTATGCCGTCAGCAGTACCGTCGGCGCGCCGCTGGTGACCATTCCGCTGTACGGCTGCTTCGGCGGCATCTTCGGCCTGCTGGTGGCCATCGGCGCGCTCTATGGCGACATGGAGTTCCTGCTCTTCTTCACCATCGGCATCAAGGCCCGCTACCTGGTGGCTGTCTACGGCCTCATCTCCATCGCCATGCTCTTCAGCGCGCAGCGCATGTATGCCTTTGCCCAGTTGGGCGGTGCCCTGGCCGGCTGGCTCTACATCCGGCTCGCGCCGCGCCGCGGAGTGGCTCTGGGCATCAGCGAAAAGTGGTACGGGCTGCGTAACAGCTACTACCGCTGGAAGCGCCGCCGCGCCGCCCGCAAGTTCGAGGTCTACATGCGCTCCCAGGGCCGCACCGTCCACTACGACGGCAGCGGCAAGCAGATCGACGACCAGGACGACAAGAAGCGCTGGAACTGAGCCTGACTTCTGCGCCCGGAGCTTCGCTTCCGGTAGAATCTCACTGAAATGTCTAAAAAGATTGCTTTCCTCTTTCCGGGGCAGGGTTCGCAGGCCGTTGGCATGGGTCGCGAACTGTCCGAACGCTTTCCCGTGGCCGCCCAGACCTTTGCCGAGGCCGACGAAGCTCTCGGTTTCTCCCTTTCGAGGCTGATTTTCGAGGGGCCGGAAGAGGATCTGCGGCTCACCGAAAACACCCAGCCCGCCATTCTGACCGTCAGTGTTGCCGCTTGGCGCGTGCTGGCCGAGCAAGGTGTGCAACCGGCGCTGGCCGCCGGGCATTCGCTGGGAGAATGGTCGGCCCACGTGGCCGCCGGAACGCTCAGCTTTGCCGACGCCGTGCGCTCCGTCAAGGCTCGCGGACGGGCCATGCAGTTGGCCGTCCCCGCAGGGCAGGGCGGCATGGCTGCCGTGCTCTCGCTCACCGCCGATCAGGTGGCCGAGGTTTGCCAGCAGGCCGCCCAGGAAACCGGCCTGCCCGTGGCCGCCGCCAACCTAAACTCTCCCAATCAGACAGTCATCTCCGGCGCGCTGGCAGCCGTGGAAAAAGCCTGCGTGCTGGCCAAGGCCAAAGGTGCCCGCCGCGCCCTGATGCTTCCGGTCAGCGCGCCTTTCCACTGCGCCCTGATGCAGCCCGCGCAGGAAGAGGTGGCTCGGGTGCTGGGTGCTTTGACGCTGGCCGATCCCCGCATTCCCGTCGCCGCCAACGTGACCGGCGGGCTGGTCTCGACGGCCGCCGAGGTCCGCGATGCGCTTACCCGGCAGGTAACCGGCGCGGTGCGCTGGGTGGACTGCATGCAGACGCTGGTTGCGGCGGGTGCGGACCTGTTTATCGAAGTCGGCCCGGGCAAAGTCCTCTGCGGCCTGCTGCGCCAGATCGACTCCACGCAAAAGGCCCTGAATGTGGAGAATGTCGCCAGCCTGGAAGCAACGCTCGCCGAACTGGCCGCCGCAGAATAGCCCCAATAGAACAAGTAGCCTGGGTGCCCCGCCCTAGCCGCGTATTTGTTTTTGCGGCTAGGTCCTGCCCCTAAAGTTAGCAACAAAACAAGGGTTGTCATCCTGAGTGAACGGGGCCCCAAGCGCTTTTCAGCTTGGGGGTGGTGAGTCGAAGGATCTGCGGTTGTTGTCCAAAGCACATCTGGAACACCACACAAGGGTGGGCTGGCACAGAACTCGCCCCACTGAAACACGGAGCAGCCTGAAGCGGATCGTTCGCTCCGGCTCAAACAGCTTCTTTCTGCCTATTTCTTGACGGACTTCTCTTCCTCGGCAAGTTGCTCAGAGTGCCGATGGGCGTCCTGAGACAGTTCGAGAGCCTTCTCGCTGAGTTCATGCGCCGTTTGATGATCTCCTTTGCCGTGAGCCTCGGCAGCAACAGCGTGGGCGTGAGATGCCAGATTGTGAAGTTCCGCAGCTCGATTGTGCGTGGTTTGGGTCATGATGTTCTCCTCACACGTTCGATGCAAACCAGCCAGGCAAGGCCATCTGACCGACTTATTTTGGCCGGAATCACGTAAAACGGGCTCCATCCTAAGCGCTTTTCCGCGCCGAAAATGGAGCCCGTTTGATTGAATTCCGCAGCAAATTCCGCTGACTTGCTGACTTGCTGCCGTCTACGGCCCGAGGTACAGTTCCACGCCCTCTGGCGAGAAGGTGAGGGTATGCGACTTGGGATCGTAGTCCAGGTTGAGCGCCTTGCTCTTGCGCCCGTTGATCATCGAGGCCGTCATCAGCACGTTGCCGTAGCGGCGCGCCGCCACAATTTTGTGGCTCTGGATGACGCCATATTCGTTGTCCGGGCTGGTCGCGCTCCAGTCATTCTGGAACCGGGAAAAGGGATACGCCCCGCCCTGCGCCGGATGCTGCTGCCAATTCTTGTCGTGAATCCAGATGCCATAGGCCGTGGGCAGGTCGTTCTTTTCGACGGCGGTCAGAAAATTGTTCACCGTCATCCTTCCCCGCATGTGGCTGTTCCAGAACCAGGGCCAATCGATCGGCCTGCCCGCCACCAGCCACCAGCCCACAAACAGCACCAGCAGCAGGCCTCCGGCGCTATACAAAGTGATGCGTCGGCGGCGTTCGCGAGCTTCGTCAAACACAGGAGCGTCGAGCAGAGTCATCGTGCAAGTTCCTCGAACTTAGGATACGGCAAGACAGAGGATAGCTGTCAGTTGTCAGCGCCCCGGCTGCCATCGAGCCAGCCCGCTATCTCTTTAGACACCGGCAGCAGGCCGGCAGTTCCCAGGCTTTACCATTTACTCGCCTACCAGCGAAATCTGAAAACTGACAACTGATCACTGACAACTGTCTTTCAACTACTCTTCCCGGCTGAACGTGGTCCGGTTCTTTTCTCCGTGGCGTTCCAGGGCCAGTTCGATGAGCCGGGTGATCAGGTCCTTGTACTTCACGCCGGAGGCTTCCCAAAGCTTGGGATACATGCTGATCCTGGTAAAGCCGGGCAGGGTGTTCACTTCGTTCAGATAGATGCGGCGCTTGCCGTCCGGCTCCATCAGGAAGTCCACGCGCGCCAGCCCGGAAAGGTCGCAGGCGCGGAAGGCGGCCACGGCCATCTCCCGGATCTGCTTGCTCTCGTCGCGGGTCAGCTTGGCCGGAATCACCGGCACCGAGCCCTCGCACAGGTACTTGGCCTCGTAGTCGTAAAACTCCTTGCCCGGGACAATTTCGCCTACCACGCTGGCTTGTGGATCATCGTTGCCCAGCACCGCCACCTCGAACTCGCGGGCCTTGGCCGTCTTGCCGCCCACGCCCTGCTCGATCACCAGCTTGCGGTCGTACTTGGCAGCCAGCTTCAGCGCCGGACCCAGTTCCTTGCGGTCGTGCACCTTGCTGATGCCCACCGAGGAGCCCAGGTTCGCCGGCTTCACAAACACCGGGTACTTCAGTGCGGCTTCAATCCCGGCCACGGCCTTGCGCGGCGACTTTTCCCACTCCGACCGCAGCAGCGTCACGTGCTTCACCAGCGGCAATTTGGACTGGGCAAACAGACGCTTCATCACGTCCTTGTCCATGCCTGCCGACGATCCCAGCACACCCGAACCGACATACGCAATGCCGGCCAGCTCGAACAGCCCCTGGATGGTTCCGTCCTCGCCAAAGGTTCCATGCAGCACCGGAAACACCACGTCCAGCGACTGGCTGCTCAGCACAGCGTGGCTGTCGGTCGGAGCATGGCAGCGTCGGCTGGCCCTCGGCCAGCACCTTGGCTCCAGGAGTTGTCGCCGGATCGCCCGCCCGCAGCTTTTTCGCGGCCGTCAGCGGAGCTTTCGTCTCTGCAGCTTCCGCGGCGCCCAGTTCCGCCGGGCCCTTGCCTTCCAGCAGTCCCTGCGCGGCTCCGGCCGTCAGCCAGTGTCCCGCCTTGGTGATGCCGATAGGCACCACGTCGAACTTGCGGCGATCGATCGCCTTCAAAACCGAAGCAGCCGACAGCAGCGAAACCTCATGCTCGCCGCTGCGCCCGCCAAACAGAATACCTACGCGAAGTTTTTTTGCCATTGTCCTTTAATCACCGATCTCGGAAACGCAAAATACCAACAGATTCAGTGTAGAACTCCTCACAGAATCTTTTTCCCAAATGCCGAGCAGGCCAGTTCCACCGCCAAGTCGGCGGTGCGGTTGTGTTCGTCCAAGATCGGATTTACTTCGACAATCTCAAAGCTCAGCAGGCGTCCATGATCGGCCAGGATCTCCATCGCCAAATGAGCCTCGCGGTAGGTCGCCCCGCCGCGCACCGGCGTGCCCACTCCGGGCGCGTCCTCCGGGTCAATCCAGTCCATGTCCAGCGACACATGGTAGCCCGCCGTTCCCTCGCCAGCCACGCGCAGGGCCTCTTCCATCACCGCCCTCATGCCGCGCTCGTCAATGTCGCGCATGGTGTAGACCGCGGTCACGCCCGCTCGCCGGATGTTCTCCCGCTCCGCGGCGTCAATGTCCCGCACCCCCACCAGCACCGTATTCTTTGCGCGGATCTTGGGCGCATAGCCGAAGAGGTTCGCCAGCGGCTCCGGACCCAGGCCCAGCAAGGCGGCCAGCGGCATGCCATGCACGTTGCCCGAAGGCGAAGTTTCCGGCGTATTGATGTCGGAATGCGCATCGATCCAGATCACGCCAATCTCTTGCCCCAGGCGGCGATAAAACTCGGCCACACCGGAGATAGAGCCAACCGCCAGCGAGTGGTCTCCGCCCAACACCAGTGGCATAAGGCCCTCTTCCAGCGTCTTCACTACAGCCTCGGCGGTGTGCGTGCAGGTCTCGGCAATCTCCGCCAAATAGCGCGCGCTTTCGTTGCCCGAGGTCTGCGTTTCGGCAATCTCCACGCGAATATTGCCCCCGTCGGTCACTTGGTGGCCCAGCTTCTCCAGCCGTGCCTCCAACCCTGCCACGCGCATGGCAGAAGGCCCCATGTCCACGCCGCGGCGGCTCGCGCCCATGTCCAGCGGCACGCCAAGGATGCGAATGTGGCGAGGAGCCAGCGCCTGCACATGGCTGCGCAGCAAAGAGTTTCCTTCCAAGGTAACTTCGTTGTCTATTGACATACAAAACCTGCCCTCTTGATCAAACTCGGCTACTTATCCCCTGCTCCCACAACACTGGCTCAACTTAACGGAATCCAGCTTCGGATATCTTCCATCGAAGCGAGCCATAACCAAACCAAAGTACCCTGAAGTGCCCCAAAAGAGCTATTAAACCAAACTGCGGGGCGTGTAAGATAGGTCTTCAGCAGATTACGCCCGCACGCGGACTCCAGGGTGCCCCCTCATGCCAGAGTCAATTCATTGGGCCAGCGCTGCCGATTGAGGCTCTTCTGCCCATGTATTCCGACAGCGGCATGATCAGTGTATTTTCCCTGAATAAACTTCTCCCCGCGGTTGCGATTCTGCTTGGATCGGCCTTGGCTGCTTGGGCCGCGCCGCCTGCTCCCCTCACCACCCTGAGCGCCGTTCACGACCTCACCAATGATCAGGCCAGGCAAAACCCGCCGGTTGCCTTCGAGGCCACCGTTACTTACTTCCGCGACTACGAGAAAACCTTGTTTGTTCAGGATGGCGACAACGCCATCTATGTGCAGCTCACCACCCAGGTCAAGCTGGTTCCCGGGGATCGCGTCCTGATCCGGGGCACCATGCGCCCCAGCTTCCGCCCCTTTGTCCTCAGCAATAACGCGACCCTGCTCCACCATGGCGCACCGCTCAAGCCCCTGCCCGCCACTTTCGACGAATTGATCCGCGTACAGCGCGATTGCAGGCTGGTCAAGGTCACTGGGGTGGTTCGCACTGCGGACCTGGCGTTGAGTTCCAGGCGGCAGACCTCCACCCTGAGGATATTGGTAGACGGCGGATACACGGACGCAACCATCGATAGCGACGATGCAAACGCGCTCAAAGACCTGTTGGACGCCGAGGTCGAGGTCACCGGCGCGGTCTCAGGAAGATTCGACGGCAAGATGCAGCAGACTGGAATCCTGCTGCACGTTTCTTCCCTGGCTGATGTCAAGATTCTCAAGCGCGCTGGCGCCAGTCCGTGGTCCCTCCCGGCCACCCCCATGGACATGATCCTCGCCAACCTCCACGTCAAAGACCTTACCCCGAGAGTCCGGGTCCACGGGACAATAACCTACTATCAGCCGGGTCTGGCCGTCGTCCTGCAAAGCGGCAGCAAGAGCTTGTGGATCTCGACCCAATCCCTCGCGCCCCTGCGCATCGGCGACGAGGCGGACGCAACCGGGTTTCCCAATGTGGAAGACGGCTTTCTCACCCTCACCAACGCGGAAATCCACGATACCCTGTCGTATGCCCCCATCTCTCCTCAACCGGCCACGAGGCAGGACCTGACTGCCAGCAAGCACGCGTTCGACCTGGTCTCCGTCGACGGGCAGGTGGTGACGGCCATCCGGCAGGTGAGCCGGCTCAGGCAATTCGGACAGGGAGTTAAGTGGAGGTTCTGTTCGCCCACAGCCTAGAATGGCTGGGATGAGGAGAGCAGATGACCAGACGTCCACGCCGGAACCATACAGCGGCCTTCAAAGCGAAGGTGGCCTTGGCCGCGATCAAAGGCGAAAAGACACTTTCAGAGTTGGCGGAACAGTTTGATGTGCATGCCAACCAGATCACGCAGTGGAAGGGCCAGTTGCTTGAAGGCGCCACCGGTGTTTTCGGCAGCGAAGCCAAGGCCGATTCAGCAACGGCGGCAGTTGATCTCAAGACCCTGCATGCCAAGATCGGCGAGTTGACCCTGGAGAACGATTTTTTAGAAGGTGCGCTCACCAAGGCGGGACTACTGAGCGCAAAGCGATGATCGACCCGGAGCACGACCTTTCCATCCAGAAGCAAGCCGCCGTTCTTGAAATCAGCCGCAGCACCGTGTACTACGAGCCGCGCCCGATTTCATCCGAAGATCTGTGGCTAATGCGTCGCATCGACGAACTGCATCTCAACTATCCCTTTGCCGGCAGCCGGATGCTGCGCGATTTGCTCAGGCAACAAGGCCTGGAGGTCGGCCGCAGGCACATCAAAACGTTGATGAGAAAGATGGGAATCGAGGCCATCTACCGCAAGCCAAACACCTCGAAACCCGCGCCAGGACACAGGATTTATCCGTATCTGTTGCGGGGCCTGGCTGTCACGCGACCCAACCAGGTCTGGGCGATGGACATCACTTACATCCCCATGGCGCGTGGATTCATCTACCTGGCAGCGGTGGTGGACTGGTTCAGCCGCAGGGTTCTGGCCTGGCGGTTGTCGATCACGATGGATGTTTCCTTCTGCATCGAGGCGCTCGAAGAAGCTCTTTCCAAGAATAAAAAACCAGAGATATTCAACACCGATCAGGGCAGTCAATTCACCAGCGAAGCGTTCACCGGGCAGCTCAAGAAGAACGGAATCGCCATCAGCATGGACAGCAGAGGGCGTTGGCGTGACAATGTATTCGTCGAGCGAGTGTGGAAGTCGATCAAGTACGAGGAGGTCTATCTTCACGCCTACGAAACGGTCCACGAAGCCAGGATGCTGATCGGTCGCTACCTGGAGTTCTACAATTCCATCAGACCGCATTCCAGCCTGGGGGCGTTCACGCCCGACCAGGTCTACTTCAATCGCCTGCCGGATACTCTGGCAGCCTAAAAGCAAGAACAAGAGCTTCCACTTAAGAAAAAACAAAAACTGTCCGAACTACCGGGACCACCTCAGGAGCAAACATGTTAAAGCCAGTTTCCATCAGTGTGATCGGATCAGGGTACGTGGGACTTGTTACGGCAGTTTGCTTTGCCGAGATGGGCCATCGCGTTTTCTGCGTAGACAATGACAGAGCTAAAGTGAGGAACCTGCGGGAAGGCGGCGTGCCTATCTATGAGCAGCACCTGCCTGAGTTGTTAGCCAGGCACCGAGGCGTTGGAATAGAGTTCACTTCCGATCTGGTCGGGTCCGTGGAGCGGAGCGAGGCCGTCTTCATCACTGTGGGTACGCCTCAGGGCCAGAGCGGAGCCGCCGACCTCTCCTGCATCGAGGCTGTGATCTCAGAAATTTCCCTGGCCATTAACGGCTACAAGGTGATCGTGGAAAAGAGCACGGTTCCGGTCTGTACGAACGAGTGGATCAGAGGCGAACTGCACCGCTATGGCGTAACCCCTGACAGCTTTGACGTGGTCTCGAACCCTGAATTCCTGCGCGAAGGCACGGCTATCGTCGAATTCCTCCATCCCGACCGGATCGTAGTGGGCGCCAACGCCGATCGCTCCGCCGAAGTACTCAAGCGCATCTATGAGCCACTCACCGAGGGCAGCTATTATAACCAGCCCGGCGCCTTGCCAGGAGCCTGCAGTGCGTCTCGTCCAGCCAGGATGCTGCTGATCTCGACGCAGAGCTCTGAGATCATCAAGCACGCCTCCAATGCCTTTCTTGCCCTGAAGATATCCTTCATCAATGCCGTGGCCA
>Ga0224528_1001403_pt1 | contig 15922 bp, 12 predicted proteins | sample CBST25metaG_2_FD_179888 | JGI IMG/M metagenome (GOLD analysis project Ga0224528, IMG submission 179888) | Peat soil microbial communities from Stordalen Mire, Sweden - C.B.S.T25 | ecosystem: Environmental > Terrestrial > Soil > Wetlands > Peat | place: Sweden: Norrbotten County, Stordalen Mire...
TGTACCCGGGCCATCCAAGAATTCTCGTCCAGTCGTTCTCTCGCATCCTGATGAGCATACCCGGATAGCCCTGCAGGCAAAAAGCCAATAAAACAGGGGGAACTACCAGATTCTCGTGTAGAGCCCTAAATCCTATCTATCCGATGGAGAAAAATCTCGCCGTGAACGTCAACAGTCCTTAGGGAGTAAGTCCGGTTCCGTGGTTCGTCGGTTAAGCCCGTAGTTGAATTCGGCGACATAGTGTTTGGGGTGCTTTTGCTCGACTTCATGACGAGTTCTCCCACTGTGTACTGGCGCATTTGCATATTGATACAAAATCGTATCGTTAATGTCGATATCCTTATGATTGGGAGACAATAGTAGATATGATACGATTATGTATCAATAGCGACAGGCAAAGATGGCTAGATCCCTGATTCCGCTAAATTCACTGGAAACATAGGCAGCTCTCGAATCTATGCATGAAGTGCTCAACAACCGAACAAGCCTGATCTGCTTCATTCATCATGGAGGCTGTGGGCATGCGCGAAACGGCATCCACGAGTTAAAAAGTGTGGCGGATTTCCTTCGCCGCTCTGTTTTCTGCGTGTCCATCGTCTGTTTTGGCAGTAGGAGCGTGGCCCAGCAGGCTCCGCCTTCTCCGGATAAACCGTGGTCTGTGAATCTAACTCACATGCCCTCGACCCAGCATCTCGACCGTGTTGAATTGCCACAGTCGAGCGACGCCTTTACGGTTAACCAACTGATTGATTTCGCCGAGTGTCATAACCCTGAAACACAGATTGCATGGCAGAGCGCACGGCGGCAGGCAGATAGCCTGGGGATTGCACGGAGCGCGCTGTTTCCAACATTGGAAGCATTAGCTGTTGTGCAAACAAACAGAGGGCGACTTCTTCTCGGAACGGAATACTATCGCCAAACCATCAGTTCAGCGCAACCTGCGTTGAGCGTTGCCTATACCGTGTTCGATTTTGGCGCGATTCGCAGTCAAATCGACGTGGCCAAGGCCAACCTGCTAGCGGCCGATCTCGCGTTCAACGATACTCACCGGAAGCTCATCTTCTCTGTGACCGATGCGTATTACCGCTTACTGGACGCGCAGGGAAGAGAAGGCGCTGCGGCCGCCAATCTTGCTACTGCCAAGACAATTCAACAGGCTGCGGAGGAGCGGCTGCGGAACGGACTAGCAACGCTACCCGATGTTTTGGAAGCCAGGTCTGTAACGGCAAGAGCGCAATACGAGCTTGAAGCTACGCGAGGCATGGGATTGATCGCACAGGGAGAACTGGCAAAAGAACTGGATCTCTCCCCTGAAAGTAGGATTGATGTACAGCCGCTGACTGCTCTCAATGTCCCGGTGGACATTCCTATCAACGTGGAGCAGGCGATCGATCAGGCATTGAATAAGCGGCCTGACCTGACGGCGCAGATTGCCCACATTCGGGCTGCGGACGCTGCAGTTCGAGCAGTAAAGACAGCCTATCTGCCCACATTGAGCTTTTCTGGCGACGGCGGAACAGAACGCATTTATGGGGAACAAGGCCAAACAGCTGGCGCTTACACCTCGGGAGAAGTATGGCAGGCTGAGCTTCGGCTTCGTTGGACGTTGTTCAATGGAGGCGCTCGCGAGAAAGAACTCGCAAGAGCAAAGGCTGATCGCCGCATTGCTGAGGCTGAACTGCAACGGAAGCAGGATGATGTGGAAGTTGAAGTCTGGAATGCCTATTCCCGCCTCACCACGGCTTTACGACAGAGGGACGCGGCAGAAGCCTTGCTAAAAGCATCGGAGGAGTCATACACAGCGGCCTTTGAATCGTATAAGTATGGCATTCGCAACTTTATCGATGTCGCATCGGCTCAGGCATCGCTGGCACAAGCACGAACTGCTGACGTGAGCGCCAAAGTCGAAGTCTTGACAGGGTTTGCTGATCTCGCGTTCAGGATGGGCAACCTGACTTCCACCGTGCCAGGGCAACCCATACCTTAGTGAATTCTTCTCCGGAGGTTGTATAGCATGTATCCCCTCAGACTATGGCTGACCGCTCTGGCAATGTGCGCCGTTCTGCTGTGCGGCTGCCAGAGGGCACCGTCTGTTAACATTCTTGGCTCATTTTTCCCTATCTGGATTTTCTGCATGGTCGCAGGCATCCTCCTCACGGTCGTAGCTCGAGCCCTGCTTGTCCGCTCTCGTCTGGAGAGTGAACTGGGTCCATTGATCGTGATCTACCCCAGCCTTGCGGCTTTCTTTGCATGCGCTCTTTGGCTTTTGTGTTTTCGGCATTGAACTATGACGACAGTGAATGAAACTAGACGACGAATGGTCATCGGTCGATCGCTTGGCATCGCAATTATTGTGAGTGCTGTAGCCCTCTGTCTTACCGTGATCTATCAGACCAACGGGCATCCTCGCACGGATGATGCAACCGTGTTTGCAAATCTCATCGGAATTGCACCACAGGTCAGCGGCCCCATCATCAAGCTCTATGTGAAGGATAACCAGGAAGTTCACGCCGGAGATCTTCTCTTTCAGATTGACCCCAAGCCCTATGAGTACGCGCTGCAACGTGCTCTGGCGGACCAAGAGACTCTCGAGAAGCAGATTGCGGATATGGATCGCACGATCTCGGCGCAACAGAGCAGCGTCCAGTCAGCTGCTGCGCATGTGTCCAGTTCGGAGGCGAATATCAACAGTTCTAATGCCGCTGTCCAATCGGCTCGCGCGAGTGTGACGAGCGCGGAGGCGGGAGAGGCAAGAGCCAAAGCCGACCTGGCTTATGCGGACAGCAACCTTCACCGCTTGGAACCTCTGCTTACCAAACAGTACGTTACTGCCGATCAAGTCGATCAAGCGCGCACGCTTCGTGCCACGCGGGAGGAAGCGGTTCGCCAGGCACATGCTCAATTTGTAGCAGCGCAGGCACAACTTCAGTCGGCGCTGGCTCAAACAGCGCAGTCGCGTGCCGCTTTCCAGCAGAGCGGCGCGGAGTTGCAGCAGTCCATTCACAGTGTCACGACGCTCGATCCGCTTCTGTCGCAGCGCGGAGCCCGCGCCGCAGAGGTCAGGACGGCCCAGTATGACCTGAGTAACTGTCTGGTCCACGCCCCTTTTGACGCGCGCGTGACCAGTCTCACCATCTCAGAAGGAGCCTTTGCTCACGTTGGGCAGCAGATATTCACTCTCATCGATACGCGTACATGGTGGGTGATCGGAAACTTTCGGGAAACACAACTCCACAGGATTACTCCAGGCATGAGGGCCGATGTCTATGTCATGTCTCAGCCGACGATCCACTACGCCGGCACTGTAGAGAGCATCGGCTACGGCGTGACGCCGGAAGAAGACGCTGGCGGGCAAGGACTACCAAGCGTTCAGCGTTCTCTTAACTGGGTTCATCTCGCCACTCGTTTTCCTGTACGCATTCGCATTCATAGCCCGCAGCCGGATGCCTTCCGTATAGGAACCTCAGCCGCCATTTCTGTTCGCGGATGGCAGGGCCCGGATACCCATTAAAATGGAAACATCTGAGACAGTTAGATCACCCATATCCGTTCTGGAGGGTCTGCGGCAACTGCTTCGTGCAGAACTGGCTCCGTATCCACAGCGAATGTCTATCGTTGTACGGATCATTCTGGCGGCAATCGCCGCGACAGTCTGGATCATGACTTTTCGCATTCCATACGCTTCTATCAGCGTCATCATGGCTTTCGTGCTAGCACGCGAAAGTCCTAAAGTGATGCTTGCAGGAGCAAGAGCCATGCTTCTCGGTTTTGGAACTGGCGGGATCTGTTTGCTCGTTGGTATTTATTTTTTTGTGGACAATCAGGTCACACACTTCCTCTTCACCATCGGAAGCTTTTTCCTTGTTTTTTTTGTCATACGAACGGCGGCAAGCTATGGGACCGCTGGCACTTTCGCTACCCCCACGTTCATAGGAATTACACTTTGGAGATTGCCACATCCGGCGGAGGCAAATTTAGAGGCCACCTTGTGGATGTATCTGGCTTTTGGAGTGGGAATTGGCATTGCTCTGGTCGCTGGAATGACCTATGAAGTGCTACTTCCAAGAAGCGAAGAACTAGTCGACATTCAATCACGATGGAGTGCCGTCGAAGACCTTCTCCGCGTTTACGCCGAAGCTGGCACTCCCGGCTTGGCGGCGCAGAGAACTGTCGCCAGATATAGCCTGGTGGGAACAGGTCGCCTGCTGCGCACCTTGAGCCGGAATCCCGGCAGCACATCCGCTGCTCTTCAGCGCAATGAGCAGCTTACTAAACTCGTTGTTCTCATCGGCAAGATCAACGACCTGGTCGCGAGCTTGGCCGCTCTTAAGTTAAATGTTACCCACGAGGATCGTGTCAGATTACGACGATGGGTGAAGCTATCCGCCAATGTTCGCTCCAGCTTTATGAGAGGAGATATACCTCAGACGTTCGAAGTGGAGACGCAACACGTACCTTCGAATGGCATGCCTATTCTCCCAGAGATCGAAAGAACGCTCTCATTGATCCCTCTTGCGTTCTCTCCTTCGGAGATACCCGGCTATGGCCCCATTCCTCCCTTCGAGGAAGCAAGGCCCCGATACCTTGTTGCCGACGCTTTCACCAATCCGACGCACCTTCAGTTTGCCCTGAAAGGTTGTCTCGCCGCCAGTCTCTGTTACATCGCGTTCAACGCAGTTGCATGGCCTGGAATCAGCACATCGGTAACCACCTGTGTGCTTACGGCGTTTTCCGACATTGGAGCATCGAGACAAAAACAGGTATTGCGCATCTGTGGTGCGATCCTGGGCGGTCTTGCCGCCATCGCTTCGCAGGTATGGATTCTCCCTCTTCTGGATACAATTGGCGGCTATTGTGTGCTGATCGGTCTGGTTACTGCGGGTGCCGCATGGATTTACACTTCCAGCCCGCGGCTTTCCTATACAGGTCTGCAGATTGCCATAGCTTTCTATCTCGTCATGTTCCGTGATTTTACGGTAGTCACAGATCTGTCTGGCGCGCGCGATCGCTTCGTGGGAGTGCTGTTAGGGCTGCTGATGATGTGGATTGTGTTTGATCGCCTTTGGGCAGTGCCAGCCTCCACGGCAATGCGCAGAAGCTTTGCCAAAGCTATTCGACAGATCGGAGATCTTGCCCTGCTCCCGAATAATCCGAACCGCGAGCAGGTACTCCTCCAGTTCCGCTCGTTAAGAGAGAGTATTAATGCATCACTACATCAGACGCAGACTTCGGCGGACACGGTTCGTTATGATTTCGGCGCAGGGCGTGAGAGCGGGCTGCGGCTGCGGGCCGCCATTCTCCAATGGCAAGTGACTGCCGAAGCTCTCTTCCTCAGTACCTTAGCCATGCTCCAATACCGGCTTCAGGTGCCACTGAGCGCTTTTCCTGAATCGATGAGAGAAGCTCACGAGTCCTTTCGCAAAGAACTGCAGGACCTCCTTTCCGATTTAGCGCGGATGATTGAGCACGGTGCAGCCGAGCAGCAAATTATGCGCGCTGGTGAGTTACTCGCCCACCTTGAAAAAGAGGGACAGCAACAGTTTTTGAAAACGGAGGGAGCACTTACGGCGCGTGCTCACGGTGTTGCCAGCTTGGATCGTCAGTTGGTGGCGCTCACCAAGTCGCTCGTGACGGATATGAAGCAGGCAGAAAGCCTTCGCCCTTTGAATGAGTCTGCGATGAGACCTGTCGCCTCTCAAACTAGAGATGCTGCTTCTGGAAATTGAGCTTAAATATTGCCTCTTCCTGGACCCGGCATCTAGAATGGCATCATCTCGACGGTTGCCGTCATGATTATGGCGTTGTGGATCAAGCAAGGGCCGAACTTCCCTCTTCTCAGCGCGTTTAGAGAATGACCCATAACGTCAGACTGCCTCGACGCCGAAGACATGCATCGTACTCCCCTAATTTTCACGCTGAACTTCACAACAACGCCCTGTAGAATAAAGTTGTCATGGTGCAAATCGGTCCAAGAAAAATAATGATACGCAAACGTCCGCGCACTGGTAGACCAGCAGCATCTGAAGTAGCCAGCCGCATGGACCGTTTGCTCGATATTGCGACGGACGTGTTCTTGGAGCAAGGCTACGAAGGCACCAATGTTACGGAGATTACCCGTCGGGCCGGCGCATCAAAAACGACATTTTACTCCCGCTATCCAACCAAGGCCGATCTTTTTGTCGCTGTCATGACTCGCAAGTCCAGCAAGCTCCGGGAGACGTTTGCAGAGACATTGAGTTTCAAAGAACCTCTGGGGAAGACTCTGGAAGATTTTGGAATTAGATATTTGCGCATAACATCCCATCCGGAAACGCAAGCACTCTACAAGGTTTTCGCTGCTGCTTCGCTAAAATTTCCGCAACTGGGCAATCAACTATGGGACTCTGGTCCAAAGCAATCGGTCATACTTCTGCGGGACTACCTCGTCAAGCATCCTGCATTTAAAGGCGCACAACCGGAATACGCGGCTGAAACGTTCTGCGCTCTGTGTTGCGGCCTATCGCTGCTGAAAGCACAGATTCGCAAGGATGGCCGCATGTCAGGAAAGGTCATCCTTTTCAGGGTGAAGGAGGCTGTTCGGATTTTTCTTTCTGCCTACTCCTCGCCTTCGCCAGTACGCTAGTGTAGTGCATCACACAGATAGGCGTTTATTTCGTGCAGCTTGAGCGCGGGTGACTTTTTCGAGTATGTCGTTTGCCTTTGCGGTCCAGATGAATGGCTTTGGGTTTTCGTTGTGGCGGTCGATGTCGTCACCGATGGCCACGATGAGTTGTTCGAGATCCTGGAAGACTCCGCGCCGAATGCGATTTTCGGTTAGGTCGCGAAAGAAGCGCTCGATCATGTTCAGCCACGAAGCTGAAGTCGGCGTGAAGTGCACGTGGAAGCGTTTGTGGCTGGCCATCCAGCGTTGCACCCGTTCATGTTTGTGGGTCGCGTAATTGTCGCAGAGGATGTGGATCTGTTTTTCGCTCGCCACGGTATGGTCGATCAGGCGCAGGAACTTCAGCCACTCGTGATGACGGTGGCGCTGCTGGCATAGATGGTAGACCTCGCCTGTGGCAGTGTTGAGCGCGGCAAACAACGTGGTGGTGCCGTTGCGCTTGTAGTCGTGGGTCATGGTGACGCCACGGTCCTTCTTCATGGGCAGACCGGGCTGGGTGCGATCCAGCGCCTGAATTTGACTCTTCTCGTCAACCGACAGAACCAGCGCGTGCTCGGGCGGATGGAGATAGAGGCCGACAATGTCCTCCAGCTTGGCAGCGAAATCCGGATCGTTGCTGACCTTGAAGCTTTCAACGCGATGTGGTTTCAGTCCGTGGGCGTGCCAGATGCGACGCACACTGGCCTCGCTGATGCCGGTCACGCGAGCCATGGTGCGCGTGGACTAATGGGTGGCGCTGGCCGGCGTGCTTTGGGTGCTTTTGACAACCACGTGGGTTTGGAATGTCCGTACTCCAACCTGACACAGAGACTGGGCAACCCAAGCAGGGCGCGGCTTTGGCGCACATGCCAGTGGCTTAGCGTACAGAAATTTCCGATTCGTGCGTTGCCCCAACTTACGAATCGGCTCCGCCCGGTTCGGGATTGTACCCAGACTACGAACTTCACCATCAGTCTCTGCTACAGCGACTGCAATCGTCTCAGCATGGACATCCAGACCCAAAAATCGTACCTTGTTCCTCATGACCGGTTCTCCATCGCTTGTGGCTCTGATCTGTGTTCCGTAAACACCACAGACTAACCCATGTATCGCGCTGGAAGCCGGTCACTCCATTTTGACTAGCGAGTCTGCGTTTCTTGTTCAGACCGAATGGGATAGCAGGTTTGACTTGTCTAGAAACGTGTGTTAGTTATTAATTTGATGATCGTTATTGCACTTCGCCGCTATTGTTGTCGCATCGTGTCGCTCGACATGATTGCGTAGGGGCGCTGTATAAGGCTTTAGCTGCTCGCTGAGCCATCTTTTCACTTCATCTTTTCTCTACACAATTTTTTCGTATTCATCAAACCGTTGCAGCAATTTGCAACCGTTTGCAGTTGCTTGCAGCGCCGGTATGTGCGCAGGCAGAAGAGTGTAATTTTCAGGAGAAGGCCATGTTATTCCGTACGACATTTGTACCGCGCTGGATAGCGTTGGCGGTTTCCATTTTTGGGATTCCCTCATTCGCACAAACCAACTATGGAGCCATACGCGGTCACGTCGTCGACACTGCTGCCGTCATTCGCAATGCATCCATCACGCTGACAAACCTCGGTACCAAAGTCTCGCGCACGACGGCTAGCAACAGCGCTGGCGACTATGTCTTTCCTTCCGTTGATCCTGGTCGATACAGTGTGCGAATTTCCGCTCCAGGCTATAAGAGCACGGAGTATGACGACATTGTAGTCGGTCTTGAAAAGACGGTTACCGAAGACGCCGTCCTGGCTCCTGGTGTTGTCGCCGAAACAGTTGTCGTCTCCGGTGAGACGTCACAAATTGATACTGCCAGTGCATCGAATGGAGAAACTTTCACCGCACAGCAGTTGCAGGATCTGCCATCGCTGGGGCGCAATCCATTTATCATTGCGCGTCTGGACAATAACATCGTTTTCACTGCCAGTACACGAGATACGCGCGCTGAAGATCAGTCGGGAACCTCGTCATTTTCCGTTTCCGGTGTGGTGCTGGGTGCAAACAACTTTGTGGTGGATGGAATTCCCGTATCGACGTCGTCGGGCGGAGCTACATTCATTCCCTCGATCGAAGCCGTTTCGGATTCAAAGCTGCAAGCCAACGACTACAACGCTTCGGTGGGGCGGACCGGCGGAGGAGTATTCAACACCACGTTGAAATCTGGAAGCAAAGACTACCATGGCACTTTATATGGCGCTACGCGGCAAACCGACTGGACAGCCAATACCTTCTTCGGTAACCGCAACGGATATACGGACGCTTCAGGCGTGTATCACTCCGGAGCTGCGCCGCGTGGCGATATGACGACGTATTTGTATGCCGGAGCCTTCGGTGGTCCGGTGCCGAATCCACATAAATTTCATTTTCTTAAGGACACATTTTTCTGGTTGACCGAAGAGGGCTACCGTCAATCACAGCCAGATACGAGTTCAACCTCGGAGTTTGTTCCGACCGCACAGGAACGCACTGGCATATTCAGCTCAGACAGCGTCACGCTTTACGATCCAACTTCGACTTTTGTGAATGGCGTACGCACATCAACGCTAAGCAGCGCGACGATACCGGGCACATATATCAATCCGATTGGCTCGGCTATCGTGAACGCCTATCCGAACCCGACGATCGATGGGGTTTATGGCAGTGATAACCGCTACGGCAGTGATACTTTCAAGACGCGGTCCGACGAGTTTGTCGGAAAGCTTGACCATACGTTTGCTCCGTGGTGGAAGGCTGCGGTTTCCTATGTACACCTCGCCACACAGGAACCGGACGGAGGTCTGGACCGGGAATTAGCCGCCAACAATGGCGTACTCTACCGGAAAAACGATGGAACTGCGGTAAACAGCGTAATCACCGTAAATTCCACTACGGTCATTACCGCAGCCTTTGGCTTCAACCGCTATTACAGCAACCATCTGCAATACAGTACCGGATTTGATCAGGCGAGCGGATTTACTTACAACGGAACCAGCTACGGATTTCCGAACTCGTACGCCAGCCAATTGCAATCAAAAACCTACCCATCGATTTCGTTGAGCGGAGTAACAGATGCGGTTTCGCTGGGCGGCGCGAATGGCGGGCCTTCGATTCAGTCTTCGCGCAACGTGGTTTTAACGGTCAACAAGGAACTCGGACGGCACGACATTAATTTTGGCTATATCTACCGGAACTTCCAGAGTTATTCAGATCCGACTTCGGGAGGGAACGGATCGTTCACCTTTAATGGCGAATATACCAGCCAGGATGGCGCTTCGGTCAGCAACGGCCCCAATGCCATCGCGGATCTGCTGTTAGGCCTACCCTCCTCGGCGTCAGTAACGGTCAATGCCGCCAGTCTGAACATGAGCTCGAAGTATCATGCGGCATTCGTACAGGATAACTTTCGCGTGAACCGGAAACTGTCCTTGAGTTACGGCCTGCGCTACGAGTACGAACTGGGGCCGTACGAGGTCCACAATATCTTTAATGTCGGCTTTGACCCCAACACCACCTATTCTTACGCGGGCTACAACGGAGATGTGACGGCGCATGGCGCGCTAGCCTTCGCCGGGCAGAACGGCTATCCGACTCACGCCGGCGACCCGAGCCACTGGAAGTTCGCGCCGCGCGTCGGTGCTATCTATACGCTTACTCCCAATACGGTGATCCGCGGCGGTTTCGGCATCTTCTATGCTCCGGTGGATATCTCGGGTGCTGCCGCCTCAACCGGCTACACGCAATCCACGCTCTACAGCCCGGGCAATGCCACGGCGGCTACTTCCGTTGGATCCAACGCTTATCTTTCGGATCCTTTCAGTTCGGGATTGCTGGATCCGACAAAAACCGCACTGGGCAATCTGACCGGCATCGGTGGATCGGTTTCGACGATCGATTTTAACCGGAAATATCCGCACGTCTACCAGTATTCGCTGGACGTACAGCAGCAATTGCCGCATGAATTTACGTTGAAGATCGGCTACGTGGGATCGCACGAGGAGCAGTTCCCAAACACGGTGAACATCAACCAGCTCTCTGACTCGGTACTGGCGTCTTATGCGGGCGGCAGCACCAATCTGTCGTCGAAGGTGACCAATCCGTACTATGCTGCCACCGTGGGTGGATACTCCTCAGCGTTGTTCGGAATCATCGGTCAGTCGACGGTGGCTCTGGGGCAGACGCTTCTGCCGTATCCGCAATTCACTTCGGTGAATGTTTCCAAAAGTACGGGGCACGGTTTGTACAACGCCCTGAACGTAAAGCTGCAAAAGAACCTGAGCCATGGCCTGAACTTTCTGGCCACGTATACCTGGGCTTCCAGCTGGGACAACATCTACGGAAGCCAGACGGGCACGCACAACGAAGAGTTCGCAACGACAGGCGTGCAGGATAACTACAAACAGGATGGCGAATTCGCGCGCTCTTCCATCGACGTGACTAACCGCTTCTCCTTTGGAGGAGCCTATAACCTGCCCTTCCGAAAGACAGGCGGCTCGGACGCGGCTGACCGCGTAATCAATGCCATCATCAGTCGGTGGCAGATCAACGATATTACCGAGTACTCCAGCGGCTTGCCGCTGACGATTACGCAAACCGATCTCAGCAGCGGAACTTATGGAACGACCGGTGTGGGCGGCTCCACGCAACGCCCCAACCTGATTGCCGGCGTTTCGGCCTGCCGCAGTGGTAATCCAGAAAGCAGGCTGGGCGGCAGTTCTTCAAAGACCTATTTCAATCTGGATGCGTTTTCGCCTGCGCTGCCGTACACCTACGGCAATGCGCCGCGCACACTGAGCTGCAAGGGACCTGGATATGCCAATACCGACCTCTCGCTGTTCAAGAGCTTTGGCATTGCCGGACACGCAAGGTTCGAATTCCGCGCCGAGGCACTCAACGCCCTCAACACGCCGCACTTCGGTCCTCCGAGCACAAATCTGACCTTCAGCAGCACCGGGCTGACCTCGGCTACGTTTACTCCGTCGGCCTCCAATACAACTTCCGGTGCGATTACCTCGGAACTCGGATTCCCACGCATCATCCAGCTTGGCGGAAAAATAATTTTCTGAAGTGTGGCTGTTCCGTAAGGAGGCATTCTATGCGTTGTTGTAGCCGACAGTTGAGTTAAGTGAATCCACACGCCATTTGCATCCATGGAAGTGGCGAATAGATTTCATCGATTTCCAGAATTCGAGCGAGGAAGGCTCGGAAAGGAATGCAGGAATGAGAAATACGCTTATCGGTTATCTTCTGTCGGCTACTGTCGCCTTTGCCATATTCACAGGCACGCATGATGCCTTTGCGCAGGCTGCTCAAACGAAGTCGCAAACTGGTCAGCAGATATTGGCTAACCCGGCGTTACAGCCGCATTTGGAAGAGTGGGTCTATCACATCAAGTCTGGCTATGAGCAAGAGTGGTGGAAAATTTTCAAGAAGTATCAGATCGCCGATCTCGAGAAGGAAAAGGCAGAGGGGATCGTCCTTGACTACAAGGTTTACAGCCCGAACTGGCACACCAGCGAGGATGCGCGCTGGAACTACCGCGTAATCATCATCTATCGGGATGGGTATGCGGCCAATCACCTTCCCTCCCCGGGAGAGGCTTCCAGACCTCGGCAGACTCACCAGATTGACGAAGAGCGTCAGAAGGAAGAAGCCCGGCGGTGGGAACTGACGGTGAATCACTGGGATTTGGCCATTCACGAGGTCGATCCGCAATTCGGATTCTGATTGCCAGACACGCATCTGCAGTTGGAATACTGCCCGTCGGTTCATACTGTCGGGCAGTATTTAAGCAACTTTTCAGAGCACAGGTTTTATTGAGTACGAAGTCAACCCGGAGGTAAGAAAGGTTTGTGAATATGGCATCGATGTTTTCACAACGATTTGTTCCGTCTGGCATTGCGATCGCGGCAGTGCTGACCATCGTGTTGATCCCCGCTGGCGCCCAGCAGACGCTGCTCGCGCCAATCATTTTGCCCGCTCCGCATCGCGATGGAGCCACGCTCAAAAATACGCCTCTGCTTCATGCGCTCAACGAGCGCCACACTACGTATAAGTATTACGACCAGCCAATTTCACCGGCGACGCTGTCGGATCTGCTGTGGGCGGCCTACGGCGTCAACCGGCCCAACGGCAAGCGCACCACGCCATCTCCCATGAACTCGCAATTGGTCGAATTGTTTCTGGTATTGCCGAATGGAATCTTTGCATGGGATGGCGCAAACACGCTCCGGCCGGTTGTGGGCGGCGACCATCGTGCCGAGTTTGGCAGACCGCCCGAGGCCAGCGCCATCAAGATCATCTATGTTGCTGATTACTCCAAACTGAAGGGGCCGCCGCTGCGCGACGTTGAAGCCATGGCCAACGTTTCGGTTGGCTTCATTGGCCAGAATGTATATCTATTCGCTGCTTCCGAAGGACTGGGCGCGCATTTTATTGCGGGCTCTCGCGATGCGGAGAGGCTTGGCAAACTGCTGAATCTCAAACCGGACGAGCATGTGCTTTACCTGCAATTATTCGGCTATGGCGATCTGAATGCCCCTGAGCCGACGCGTCCTGCCGGACCGCCGCCGGGCGCGACGCCCAATTCGCTTCCTCCCCAGGCAAACAAATAACAATTTTGTTGGATTGCCCGCGTCTTTTAGGGCGGCGGATGTGGGCAATCGCTGAAACGATATGCGCCAAAGCTTTCAGGATGACCATTAGGAGAAGATCCTGCATGTTTGTGCAATCCAGATTCTTGTATGTATTTTTAGCGGTCACGCTTTTCTCGGCCGTAGTAGGTGCGCAGAGTGCGCCAACTTCTGGAGTGGAACCGCAACAGGGACTGCCTCCGGATTTCCCGCAGGGACCGCCGCCGGACTTTCCCGCTTCTCCGGTGAAATCGAACGTGCAGCCTAGCGGTGTTGTCACCATTGACGGAGAGCAGCAAATCTCTGGTCAAAAAAATTACACCTCACAGACGGAGGATGTTTCCGCTATTTATGTAATCGATAGCGGTCAGATAGTTCTGATCGATCCGGCTATCTCCACCACCGGTAGCGCATCCCCTGGCGTGGATACCGGATCAACCGGAATCAACGCGGCCGTACTGGCAAAGCGAGGTGGCGTGGCCCGCATCATCGGCGGCAGCATCAAAACCAGCGGCAACAAAGCCAACGGCGCATCGGTAACCGACGCTGGATCGTTGGTTGAATTGACGGATGTCAATATCGAGACCAGTGGCAACTCAGCTCGTGCAGTGATGTCGAGCGACGGTGGATCGCTGACCTTGCTTCGCGTTCATGCGACCACCACCGGGCGAGGCTCGGGCGCTATCGCCGGTGATTACGGAACAGGGCCGATTCTATTGACCGATAGCGTTGTAAACAGCAGCGCATACGGAGTTTATGTAACCGGCTTTGTGAATGTGACCAACACGAAGATCGCCGCGATGCGGCCCGGTGTTGTGGTCGAGGGAGAAAACGCAATCGTAATTCGCAACAGCGAAATAGCAAGCAGGTTTTTTGCCGGAGTGGAATTCTTTGACGATTATCATCGCCCGGCCACGAATGGCGAAAAAACCCATGCCTCGCTGGCTTCGGTGGGAGGAAGCATTACCGTCGAGAATGGTTCGGTCTTCGACGTAAGCAATACCCGCGCGGTGATTTCCGTCGATCATACGGAGCTGAAATCCGGTAGCGGAGTTCTGATTAGTGCGAACGCTGCTTCCAAATCGCCTTCCGGGCGCACCCACGGAAAAACTGGATTCAATGGTGGCGATGTGATTTTTACTGCAACAAGAGAAAACATTGCCGGTGATTTGCTGGCCGATTCCATCAGTTCGATCAGCGCTGCGCTGATCGGCGACAGCACGCTGTCGGGAACAATCAGGAATACTTCGCTCCGTCTGGATCAAAGCAGTAAGTGGATCGTTACCGGGGACTCGAGTCTTCAGCACCTGGACGATAGTGCCGCGCGGCATGGAAACGCCCTCAAAAATATCGTGGGCAATGGACACAAGGTCACGTATGACGCTTCTCTGAAGGAAAACGCCTGGCTGCAGGGTAAAAAATTCTCGCTGGAAAATGGCGGGACCCTGGAACCTGCTGCGCAAACACTGCCGCATTAGAGCATTTTTCCAATACGCGTGCAGTGTTCAGTTGCGTGCAAGGTGGCTTTTTCTTGAGGAAAAAGCCACTCGGCATCCTGCTTTCGCTCTACACCAATTGGAAAAATACTCTAGCTGTCGCTGGCGGCTTTCTTTGCGTGACGCGCGCCTTCATGCGGAGGCGTGAAAACAGACCACAATGCGGTGAAAAGGTGGGGCGGTAATTTTTTGCAACCCGCCTCATGGAAAGTCGACGCAATGACCCATGCAGGCAAATGCATGGGATCCCCACGAAAAGGAAATCATGAGAAAAAAGACGAAAAGCATTCTTCTGGCGGCCTCTATTCTTGTCTCGGTGGCAGTGCCCGCACAAACCACACAAACGAATGCCGCGCAGCCGCTTTCCACCTTCCGGCAGCAATACAAAACGACGCCAATCAGCATGGCGCTGGAGGCTGGCAGCGGTGAATTTCGCAACCGTCCCGAAGGCGGCGAGGTGCATCACAGCGGAATTGGCTATATCGATCCATTCGGTCGTGCCAGCTATTCTTGTGGGCTGAGTTACCCGGAACAAAAAACATTTCCTTATCCGGAATTCTTTACCCCCGAATGGCACAAGGCATATGAGTCAGACGGCATTCTGTTTTGCGTTTACACGCTGCAGGACGGGAATATCTATACCTATGACAGCATTGCTGGCAGTGCCGAAGTCAGACCAGGAGAGTACAAGGACGAAATTATCAATGTCGTCGTAGGCGGAACCGGCGCCTATAAAAATGCCGTAGGGCTCTGGGTAGGACACACGCAGGGCGCGGGAGAAATCACGGCAGTCAATCCGACGCGAAAGCTGCCGCGCTCGATTTTGAAGCTGATGGATGGCTATATCCGCGTTCCGCGCGAAACCGATGCAAACTCTTCGGCGAATACGACGGAAGCGAAGTAGCATCCTACACGTGGACAGTGCCCGGTGCGCTCAAAGCCGAAACCTCGCTGCCATATAATTTGGCCGACCCAACATTGACAGTCCGAACTGTTTGCCCCTGATGCGGACGAACGCGATAGTATCCTTTTTCACTCACAGTTAGCCCGACGGGAAGCACGGCCGGTCGGTCGTCGAACACGCTGGGTACCGCCGATTACTTGTGCGCGCGGTCGCTTTGGAATTCGACCCAGGGGTTACCCTT
>Ga0224528_1001407_pt1 | contig 15879 bp, 17 predicted proteins | sample CBST25metaG_2_FD_179888 | JGI IMG/M metagenome (GOLD analysis project Ga0224528, IMG submission 179888) | Peat soil microbial communities from Stordalen Mire, Sweden - C.B.S.T25 | ecosystem: Environmental > Terrestrial > Soil > Wetlands > Peat | place: Sweden: Norrbotten County, Stordalen Mire...
CATCTGGAGGTAAATGTAGGTCATCATTTTTTATTTCCGGATTTATCATCATAAGTAAGCCTATCTCAGCTAGTGTTTTTGTCATTGTCGCAATTCTTATCTTCTGGAAGCAATTAAACCATACAATCCTACTAATCAGTAAGAGTAAAGCCAGCGCCGTCTGTTATATGGGGTCAGGGATGGGTAGGTTAGAGCTCCGTCTCATTTAGAAAGAGCTCTGTTTATGGAAAAGCCCGCCAATTGGCGCAATGGTCCCCGTAACACCTATTCCGACGACTTTAAACTGCATATGGTTGAATTGGCGTCTCGGCCCGATGCCAATGTATCGCAAATTGCCCGCGAGAATAACGTGGGCGGCAACCTGATTTTTAAATGGTTACGGCTTTGGCAAAAAGAGGGTCGTATATCCCGGCGCCTGCCTACCACTGTGACGTCGCCATCAAAACCGACATTATTGCCGGTTGAAGTGATATCCGAGTTGCCGACACCGGACACCGTCCTTGATAAAACCCGGCATTCCCGAGCCACATTACCCGCCGCGGTCAGCACGTCATCCTGTTGTATTGAGTTCCGGTTCGGTAAAATGACGCTGGACAATCCCTCCCCGGAACTGTTGACCGTCGTGCTTCGTGAACTGACCGGGAGTGCCCGAGGATGATCCCACTCCCCTCAGGAACCCAAATCTGGCTGGTTGCCGGCGTGACCGATATGCGAAAATCCTTCAACGGCCTTGGGGAACAAGTACAGCAGGCTCTCAATGACAATCCGTTCTCCGGCCACCTGTTCATCTTCCGCGGTCGTCGTGGCGATACGGTGAAAATCCTTTGGGCGGATGCCGACGGTCTGTGTCTGTTTAGCAAGCGTCTGGAGCAGGGTCAGTTCGTTTGGCCGACAGTTCGGGGCGGCAAAATCTCGCTCACCCGGTCTCAACTGGCCATGTTGCTGGATAAGCTGGACTGGCGTCAGCCCAAAACAACACGACTTAACTCGCTGACAATGTTGTAAAAATATCATGACTGCCTTATAAAGGGGGTCATGAGTCAGGACTATCTCGCCCGTATCGCTGAACTGGAACGGCAGCTTCATCAAAAAGACCAGCAACTCAGTCTCGTTGAGGAGACTGAGGCCTTCCTGCGTCAGGCGCTGGCGCGGGCGGAGGAAAAGGTCGAAGAGGAAGAACGCAAAAACGAACACCTGCGCGCGCAGTTGGATAAACTGCGCCGGATGCTGTTCGGCGTCTCTTCGGAAAAGCTGCTGCGTGAGGTTGACGACGCACAAACGGCACTGGAGCAGCGTGAACAGGACAGTGACCGGCGGACCGGCCGGGTGGATGACCCGCAGGTTCCCCGCCAGTTGCGCCACTCCCGGCACCGCCGCCCGCTGCCGGAAAACCTTCCCCGTGAAATAAACCGCCTTGAACCGCCAGAAACCTGTTGCCCGGAATGCGGCGGCCGGCTGGACTATCTGGGTGAAACCAGCGCGGAGCAGCTTGAACTGATACGCAGCGCTCTGAAAGTTATCCGTACCGTCCAGGTGAAAAAAGCCTGCGTAAAATGCGACTGTATCGTTGAAGCTCCGGCGCCAACGCGGCCCATCGACCGGGGTATCGCGGGTCCGGGGCTGCTGGCTCGTGTACTGACCTCAAAATATAGCGAACATACACCGTTGTATCGTCAGACGGAAATTCTGGCTCGTCACGGTGTGGACCTGAGCCGGGCGCTGCTCGCCAACTGGGTGGATGCGTGCTGCCGTCTGATGGCGCCGCTGGAAGAAGCGCTTAACCACTACGTCATGGCTACCGGCAAACTGCATACCGATGACACGCCGGTGCCGGTACTGGCGCCGGGCAAGAAAAAGACCAAAACCGGTCGTCTGTGGACCTACGTCCGGGATGATCGTAATGCCGGTTCATCGGACCCGCCGGCGGTCTGGTTCGCTTACTCGCCGGACCGGCAGGGAAAACATCCTGAACGTCATCTTCGTCACTTCCATGGCGTGTTGCAGGCCGATGCGTATACCGGCTATGACCAGTTGTTCAGCGATGAACGCGAAGGCGGGCCACTCAAGGAAGCGGCCTGCTGGGCTCATGCCCGGAGAAAAATCCACGACGTGTATATCCGAACGAAAAGCGCGGGCACGGCGGAGGAGGCGCTGGAGCGTATCCGTGAACTGTACATTATCGAAGCCGAGATCCGGGGACGTGCGGCAGAGGAGCGACTGGAGGCGCGGCAGGCGCGCAGCAAACCGTTGCTGGACTCACTGTATGACTGGATACAGGAAAAGATGCTGACGCTGTCGAAAAAATCGCGACTGGGCGAAGCCTTCGGGTACGCATTGAATCAATGGGATGCGCTATGTTATTACTGCGAAGATGGCTTGGTGGAAATCGATAATAACGCCGCAGAGCGGACGCTACGGGCGGTCACGTTAGGCAGAAAAAATTTTCTATTTTTTGGTTCTGATCATGGTGGAGATCGCGGTGCGATGCTGTACAGCCTGATCGGGACGTGCAAGCTCAACGGTATCGATCCGGAAGCGTATCTTCGCCATATCCTCAGCGTTCTGGCTGACTGGCCGATAAACCGGGTGGCAGAACTCCTGCCCTGGAATGTGGATCTGACCGCAGAATAATCGTCAATACGGCGGTGAAAGCACGCTTACCATTTACCCTCTGGACAATTGGAGATACCTGCGTGCCGTTTGCTTTAAATTTAGAATAAACTTAGTAGGAATTTTCTTATTGACTCAAGTCACATAGCATGACATCTCTCTAATTTTTCTCCTGAACGTATACAGATACTAGTGTGTGTGGCGCGCCAACAAACTTGTCGCCAAGGGCGAGTTTTCGGCCATTGCGCGCCGTGTTGTTTACCAAGGCGAGGCCTTAACGTACGAAAAAATTCGTTTTTTGATAGCACTTCCCTCTGACCTGGCACAAGGGATACACTTGGCGAGTGGGTCATTTTTACATTGGTACTAACACAAAAACAGCCCCTTAATAAAAAAGGCAAGCTGCGCACTCTGGACTTTAATCCGATGCTTCCTCTGGTACGGTACAGCGCTATCTATAACACTGAAAGAGACTACAGATTGGTGCCTGAAATAGCGCAGATAGCCAAAGCGGTGTGCAACTATGACACGTTATTGCTTATCTCTTGAATTAGAACCTATATGCTTAAAAAGTGGTGCCCCATGGGAATAATTTATGGGGCCTGAAAGTTTACCTTGATACCTTGGTATTAAATATTGAGGACAGGATACCGTCATGAAGTTCTCTTAATTTCAATTCATTAATATTCCTTTTATTTAAACTCCGTGTATCCGTTCCGGAAAATAGTGACATCATTATTTCAACCTGAGCTTTTGCCGTCTCGATATCTACTCCGTTCTGAAATTTGATTAATTTATCCAACAACGCTTCAAACATTCTGTCATCTGCCTCTTTGTAAATAGCAGCGACTTTCGGGTTTCTATTAACTTCGGCCATGACTTCAAACATTAAGATATTGTCTTCTGAAAAATCCTTATCATGCGCTTGCATACCTGGGTGTGCAGAGATGATATCCGATATCTCAGCAAGATTAACATCCATGGTTGTGAGTATGCTTAATCTTTTGTCTACTATTTCCTTAACAAGTTCGTTGATGATTTCTTCCTTATTTAAAAAATAACGGTAGATAATACCCACACTTAACCCTGATAAATCGGACATTTGCGCCAAGGTTGCCGCATGGAAACCGTGCTTTATGATACAAGCTCTCGCTGCCGTCAGGATTTGCGACTTACGTAGGTTAATCTTATCTTTTTTCTTTTTATCTTTGTTATCAATCATCTTGCATTACCTAATGTATGTTTTGTGAAAATGCTCTTGCTAACGCATTTTTTATACATCAATAATACACTAAATTTTGAGAGTGAGCGTTCATTCTATGTTTCATATTCATTCATACAGACATTTCCCCGTAATTTTTATCACCATAATTGTAATGGGATGTGATCAGCATCCTCAACTTTCGCCTATGGGACAGAATATGACGCAGGAGGTGGGGATTAAAGTTATTCACGTTCAACCCGTTATGCTCGACAGCGAACTGACCGGCAGGGTGAACAGCTCAATGACGTCGGATGTCCGCCCTCAGGTTGATGGCATCATCAAGCAAAGATTATTCACCGAAGGTTCGGAAGTTAAGGCCGGACAGGTCCTCTATCTCATTGATCCTGCGACCTATCAGGCAAGTTATGACGAAGCCCTGGCACAGCTCAAAAATGCCCAGGCGACAGTGGTGGCAAGCCGGCTCAAGGCCGAACGCTATGCCAGTTCGGTGAAAGATAAGGGCGTATCAAAACAGGATGCAGATGATGCTCAGGCAACCTATCAGGAAAATGCGGCCTCCGTTGCGCAGTACAAAGCGGCGTTGGAAAGCGCATCCATCAATCTTGAGTATACCAAAGTGCGCGCACCGATCTCGGGACAAATCGGCATATCCTCCGTCACGCCGGGTGCGCTGGTGACCGCGAACCAGACGGATGCCCTTGCCACCATCCGGCAGCTTGACCCTATTTATGTCGATATCACGCAATCGAGTACCGAGTTACTGAAATTCAGGCAGCAACGTAAGGAATTACAGGTCAACGGCGGGGTTCCGGTCACACTGAGGCTGGAGGACGGCTCTGCCTATCCCGTTGCCGGCAAGTTGGAACTGACAGAGGTTTCGGTCAATGAGACCACTGGCTCGGTTACCCTACGCGCAATATTCCAGAATCCGGACCACACGCTTTTTCCTGGTATGTACGTGCGTGCTGTGGTTAGAAATGGCGTCAACCAGCGAGCCGTGCTGGCGCCTCAGCAAGGTATTTCACGTAATGTAAAAGGCGATGCCTCCGCTCTGGTTGTCGATGATAACAATAAAGTTGAACAACGGACGGTCATTGCCCAGCAGGTTATCGGCACCAACTGGCTTATCAGTAGAGGACTTGAAGACGGAGACAGACTGATTGTCGAAGGAACATCAAAGGTCAAAGTGGGGGATAGCGTCAAAGCTGAAGATATCGACGGCCAAAACAGTCGACCAATCCAGGGCACCGGGCAAGAGGTGAAAAAATAGCATGCTTGCTCAATTTTTTATCACACGCCCAATTTTCGCCTGGGTCATCGCCATTGTTATCTGCATTTGCGGAATACTGTCCATCAACATATTGCCTATTGCGCAATATCCTGATGTGGCCCCCCCACAAATCTCCATTAGTGCGACTTACCCCGGAGCCTCGGCTGAAACGCTTGAAAACAGCGTGACGCAGGTTATCGAGCAGCAGCTTACAGGGTTAGATGGGCTGCTCTACTTTTCATCAAGCAGTACGGCTTCAACCGGGCAGGTCGATATCACGGTAACCTTTAAACAGGGAACCGATCCGGATATTGCTCAGGTACAGGTACAAAACAAGGTTCAACAGGCAGAAAATAGCCTGCCGAGCGAAGTGACCTCCCAGGGGGTGACCGTCAAAAAAACGCAAAGTGATTTCTTGTTGGTTTTGAGTATTTATGACCAAACGGATAAATCTACCTCAGCCGACGTCACCGATTACCTGGTAAGCAACATTCAGGATACGCTTGCCCGTACTGAAGGGGTGGGTGATGTTCAGGTGTTTGGCGCTGAATATGCCATGCGAATCTGGCTGGATCCGGTCAAGCTGGCCTCTCACTCCCTGATGCCCTCTGACGTCGAAACGGCATTGGAGGCTCAGAACACGCAGGTTTCCGCCGGGCAGATAGGCGCCCTTCCGGTTAAGGGAGAACAGCAGCTTGTCGCAACGATTAAAGCGCGTTCTCGTTTGCAGACCGCTGAACAGTTTCGAAATATTGTTTTGGAGAGCAACAGCAATGGGTCAGTGGTTCGTTTGGGGGATGTGGCTCGTGTAGAAATTGGCCAGGAATCTTACAGTTCAAGCGTGCTGGCCAATGGACACCCGGCCAGCGGTATGGCCATAAAGTTAGCACCCGGCGCTAATGCGCTTTCAACGGCCGAGCGCGTCAAGAAAAGCGTTGAGGCCTTTCAACAGACAATGCCAGCAGGCTATCAAGTGGCATATCCGCTTGATAGTACTGAGTTTATTAAGATCTCAATCGAAGAGGTGGTGAAAACCCTTATCGAGGCGATTGTTCTGGTCGTTGTCGTTATGTTTGTTTTTCTTCAAAACGCCCGCGCTACGCTTATACCCGCTATTGCGGTGCCGGTCGTGCTGTTGGGAACCTTCGGTATTCTGGCGATTTTTGGCTATTCAATCAATACATTGACGATGTTCGGTATGGTGCTCTCCATCGGGTTGCTGGTTGATGACGCCATCGTGGTAGTCGAAAACGTTGAGCGCGTGATGCTTGAAGAAAAACTGCCGCCTAAAGAAGCGACCGCTAAATCGATGCGGAAAATTACCGCCGCGCTGGTCGGTATCGCGATGGTACTCAGCGCCGTTTTTCTGCCGATGGCGTTTTTCAGTGGCTCAACGGGGGTCATTTATCGTCAGTTCTCAATCACTATTGTCTCCGCGATGGGGTTATCGGTTCTGGTCGCCCTGACCTTAACGCCGGCCCTCTGTGCCACCCTGTTAAAACCGGCCAAACATACGGTAAGTCAAAGCGGATTTTTTGCTCGTTTTAATCAGATATACGACCGTCTCCAGGGCCGCTATGCCTTGAAAGTTGGAAATGTGATCCGAGGCCCCAAACGTCACTTCCTGATTTATGGTGTATTCGTAGTGGCATGCTGTGTGATGTACATCCGACTGCCGTCCGGTTTTTTACCTACCGAAGACCAGGGTTATATCATGGTGCCATACGTTTTACCGCCAGGAGCGTCTGATGAGCGCACTTCGCAGGTCCGTCAGCAAATTGAAGATTATTTTACGACTCATGAAAAGAACAACGTCAATGTCAGAATGTTGGTCAACGGATTCAGTTTCTCGGGGAGCGGCCAAAACACCGGTATTGGATTTATTGCGTTGAAAAACTGGAGCGAGCGCGCCGGACAGGCTAACAGCGCAGACGCCATCGCCATGAGAGCGACGATGAATCTGTCGCGAATTCGTGACGCACAAATTTTTGTTCTGACGCCACCGGCTGTTAATGGTCTTGGTCAGTCGAACGGTTTCACGTTTGAGTTACAAGCTGAACCCGGCACCAGCCGCGATGCGCTATTAACGATGAGAAATCAGCTTTTGGGCGCGGCAAATCAGAATACTAATCTGATGGCGGTACGTCCAAATTCACTCGCTGATCTTCCACAGCTACAGGTGGATATTGATGATGCCAAAGCACAGGCCCTGGGGCTTTCTGTCAGCGACATCAACAGCACCTTAAGCAGCGCGATGGGCGGAACCTATGTTAATGATTTTATTGACCGTGGGCGGGTAAAAAAAGTCTACATACAGGGCGACAGTGAATTCCGTAATAAACCGGAAGACATCGGTAAATGGTTCGTGCGTGACAGCGCTGACGGTAGCACCAGTGACTCGGCCACCATGACGCCTTTCTCGGCATTTTCGAATACGCACTGGGTTTACGGTTCAGATCAATTATCTCGTTATAACGGCTTGGCTTCCTATGAAATCCAGGGGCAAGGCGCGATGGGAGTCAGTTCCGGTACGGCGATGACCACGATGGAGACTCTGGCTAAAAATTTGCCGACGGGGAGTACCTATTCGTGGACCAGTCTTTCTTATCAGGAGAAATTGGCCGGAAGCCAGGCAATGAGTCTCTATGCCATTTCGCTTCTGGTCGTATTCCTCAGTCTTGCAGCACTATATGAAAGCTGGGCCGTGCCGATTTCGGTTCTGTTGGTGGTGCCATTGGGCGTTTTGGGCGCATTGTTGGCCACCACGCTTAGAGGATTGGAAAATGATATTTATTTCCAGGTTGCGCTGTTAACGGTAGTGGGGCTTTCTGCGAAAAACGCCATTCTTATCATAGAGTTTGCCGAAGATAACTATAAGCGCGGCGCAGAGCTGGTTGATGCGGCGATTAATGCGGCGAAAATGCGACTTCGTCCGATCATCATGACATCACTCGCCTTCGCAGCAGGCGTTTTTCCTTTAGCCATCTCTACGGGGGCGGGGGCAAATAGCCGCATTGCGATCGGTACCGGAATTATAGGCGGTACGGTGACAGCCACTCTCTTTGCGGTGTTCTTTATTCCGCTTTTCTACGTCGCAGTGCGTCGAATATTCCCGCAGGCGTCTCAGTCCAACACTTCGCCGACAGATAAAGAGGGGCGCAATAATGATGGGAAATAATAAAGTAAACTGCTTAATATTGTTTGGTATTCCTTTTCTGCTGACGGGGTGTATTTCTCTGGATCCTAAGTATCAGAGACCAGCAACGCCGGTGCCAAACAGCATGCCGCACGGTGGTGCTTATGGCACCCAGTCAGGTGAAACAATAGACATCGTTAAGACCTCGTGGCGCGAATATATTATCGACGACAGGCTGCGAACGGTGGTAACGATGTCTCTGGACAGCAGCCGCGACCTCCGTGAAGCGGTTGCCGATGTCAAATCGGCGCAGGCCCAATATGAAGAGGAGCGATCGTCGCTCTTGCCAACCGTTGACGCGGAGGTCAGCAATACGCGTTCGCGTTCATTAACCGGTGTGGGTAATCAAACGGCGATCGGTAATACTGCTTCAGCCAACGCGAGCACCAGTTCTTTTGAACTGGATCTGTTTGGAAAAAACCAAAGCCTTACGCGTGAGGAGTATGAAACCTATTTGGGAACACAGGAGGGAGCAAGGAGTACCCAACTTACGGTGATTTATAACGTAGTGAATTACTGGATTACACTGGCTGCCGACAAGAGCAATTTGGAGACGGCTAAGCAAACCATGGCCAGTGCTGCCGACTCCCTTCAGGTGACACAGAATAACTACAATCATGGTATTTCTTCGATGGTAGACGTGTCGTCTGCAGACAGTACCTATCAATCTGCGCGGGCTGATGTTGCTAATTATACAACCAGCGTGGCGCAGGATAAAAACGCGCTTGATCTGGCGGTGGGGAAAAATGTTTCTGATGACTTGCTGCCTTCAGGCATTGAACAACTTAAAGGTGTGATGAAAGATATGCCACCCGCCCTGTCATCTGCGGTATTGCTTAACCGCCCTGACGTTCTGAAAGCCGAGCATAACCTCAAAGCGACTAACGCCAACATTGGGGCTGCGCGAGCCAATTTCTTTCCCTCTATTTCTTTAACCGCCAGCGGCGGCGTGAGCAGCTCGCAGCTATCGACGTTATTTAAAAATGGCGGCGCATGGTCATTTTCTCCGAGCATTAGTCTGCCGCTATTTTCAGGGGGATATAACGTTGCAGTCCTTAAATACTCAAAGGCACAGCAAGAGCTGTATGTCGCAACCTACGAAAAATCCATTCAGATGGCATTTCAGGAAGTTGCCGATGCGCTTGCCCGTCGTGGAACAATCCAGGAGCAGTTAAATGCGCATACAGCCTATGTGAACGCTTCGGCGACCTATTATCAATTGGCGGATTTGCGCTACAGGCGCGGCATCGATACGTATATTAATGCATTGGATGCGCAACGGACGCTTTATAGCGCAAGGCAAAATCTCATCAGTACACAAGAAACCTATTATCAGAATTTAATCACGCTTTATAAAGTGCTGGGAGGAGGAACGTCCCTGTATCATTCAGGAAGTTAGTTTTACACATTAAGCTGGACAGTTTTTCTGTGCTAAGTGCTTAGGTGAACTCAGAATGTAGATTCTGGGTTTTTAATGCTGTGTGCTCAATCTTATGCAGGAATATCCCTATTATGAATCTTCTTTTAAAAAAACATCGTTATTTTCTATCCATTCTCTCTTTGTTCTTTATGAGGAATGCCGTTGCCGATGAATTTTCACTCGGTGCGGGAGTCGGGCTTAATACAACGCCTTATAAAAAAACAACTAATCAAGTATTACCTTTGCCGATAATAGATTATGAGTCTAAATATTTATTTTTTCACGGCTTAGGCGGCGGAGTACATCTTTATCAAGATGAGCATAATGAATTTAATTTTTTGGCAGAGTATTCACCCATGGAGTTTAAACCTGGAGACAGCGACGACGATGCATTAAAAAGACTTAACAAGCGCAAATCCACCATGATGTCAGGGGTTTCTTTTATTCATCGCGACGTCTGGGGCTTAATCCATGCTGATATCAAAAAAGATGTGCTCGGCAACAGTCGCGGTATGACCAGTGACGTTGGCTATGATTACAGTTTCAAATGGGACAAGGTTGTACTTACCCCAGGGGTAGGCTTGCTGTGGAACAGTAAAAAACAAAATGAGTACTATTACGGCGTCAGTTCACAAGAGTCTTCACGAAGTGGACTCAAAGCTTATGATCCTGACGATAGCGTATCACCTTACATTCAACTGGCGCTGAATTATCCCTTTGCTCAAAATTGGAAAGCATCGGCCACCGCTCGGTACACGGCGCTCTCTAGTGAAGTCAAAAACAGCCCAATGGTCGATAAGTCAGGGACCACGGCATTAGGGCTGAATATTATTTACACTTTCTAGTTGTTTGCTTACCGGCATTTATTAGGCTGAGAGCTCAAGGTTCAGACTAATAAATGAAAAAATATGGGCAGAACGACGGCATCTCAAACACATGAATTGAATTCAAGAGTTGTTGTCGTTCGTTATTCGCATCGCATCCGATTTCATCTTTAGCCAGTGTTCCCGTTCTGGTCTTAGCCACCGTGACGACGATACTTTCTTCGTACCGATGTCCATACGCAAAAATCGCTGGACCATCGAAAACACTACCGTTAATCGCCGCTCGGCGACGACCTCCCAAGCGATAACAGTCTTTCGGTCCCGGGCGTGAGTTGCGTCTGGATCGGGAACAGCATCAATTACTTGCCATTGCCATTCTGGCCTCGACGATTGTGACTCAATGTAAGACTTAATAAGTCTGATTGCCTACTCCCTGCCGTCCAGATTCAAAATCCGCATTGACTGTACTTTCATTTAAGCAATTTAGAGATTCTTAGCAGATCGCTTTTGGCCAAAAGCGGAAATTGCTTCTAACACTGCATCCTTTAGCAACAGATCCGACTAGTGCTGAAATGCCAGGTTTTGCGCAATCGAGGTACCCGTGCCATGCGCGACCAATCCGAGGAATGGAGGATATTCCACTCTTTTGATCGGTTTCAGTAGTCCCCCCGCGCCAGCCAGGAACAGCCTGATACTTTGCTGTATGGCCTGGCGGTAAAGGGGTGCTTCAGCACCGATCACCCACTGCAACATGATGTCGATAAATACGGAACGGCCGGTAATTTCCAAATGGTTTTTGCACCACTCAAACATGGTTGATACCCCTCTCTTGGACATAAAAATGCGGTGGTTTAATTTTGTCGGACACCTCAATGGGTGGATAACCCATCAACTGAGGAAAAGTACATGTCAAAGCACCGCAAGATATTCGACACGAATCTAAAGCTGGAAGTCGTGCGCATGATTAAAGAACAGGGCCTGAGCGTTCGGCATGTCAGCGAAAGTATGGATATTGGCCCGACCGCGATCCGTCGGTGGGTTGCGCAGTTCAGTGCGGAACAAAACGGCCAAGCGGGGATCGGTTTACCTCTCACGTCAGAGCAACAGCGCATACGACAATTGGAGCGCGAGAATCGTCAGCTTCGCCAAGATGTCGATATATTAAAAAAAGCGTCAGCCTTCTTTGCCCGCGAACTGAAGTGAGTTATCGACTCATTCGTCAATTGCAAGAGAAGGCCTTACCTGTGCAGCATTGTTGCCGCATTCTATCGGTCAGTCGTTCTGGTTATTACACGGCGCAGCGTCGTTGCGCCACTCCGGTTTTGTGCAAGGCAAGCGTCCACCTGAAGGCGGCTTTCATGGCTAGCCACCAGAGCTATGGAAGCCGCCGATTGGTCACCGCGATGGCTAACCAGGGCTTCCTAATCGGTCGCTACAAGGTACGCCGTTTGATGCGCCAGGCAGGCTTAAAGCCCGTCTGGAAGCGTAAATTCATCCACACGACTAATAGTAAGCACAACCTGCCGGTCGCTGCCAACATTCTCAATCGACAGTTCAATCCGGTCGCGCCGGACAAGGTATATGTGACAGACATAACCTACATTCGAACCGGTTTTGGATGGCTGTATTTGGCCATCGTGCTGGACTTGTTTGCACGCAAAGTGGTTGGCTGGGCTATGGCCCCGGATATGCCCGCAGATCTTGTCTGCGCTGCTTTGAAAATGGCGATCCAGGGGGCGGCGCCCTGTGCCCGGGTTGATAGTCCATTCTGATCGTGGCAGCCAATATGCCAGCGAGCAGTACCAGGATCTTCTCGATGAACGGGGTTTTGTCTGTAGCATGAGCCGCAAAGGAAATTGTTGGGATAATGCCGTCGCCGAACGATTCTTTTTGAATCTGAAAATGGAGCGGGTCTGGCAACGCCAGTATGCCAATCACGCCGAGGCCAGGAAAGATATCATTGCGTATATTGTCGGCTTCTATAACACTGAGCGATTAAATTCAGTCTTAGGCAATCTGCCGCCTACCGCCTACGAGCGGAAAATGGTAGCCAATGAACCTATTGTTGTGTCCGAAATTGCTTGACCACCACAATACGGCGCTGAGTTGACCCTTACTCTTACTATATTCCAGTGGGTTACTCCGAAGCATAGCGAAAAAACTCAATGAACGCCCGTAGTGCTGGGCGCATCTGTCGCCGGGAAGGGTAGTAGATATAAAAACCAGCAAAAGAGGGACACCATTCTTCCATAACGGAAATTAGACGCTCCTCACGAACATCAGCCGAGACTGTTTCCTCAAAGAGAAAAGCCAATCCAATCCCGTCAAGGGCTGCCTGCCGCATTAGCCCCTGCTGTGGCAGGATCAGGTTGCCCTTCACCTCAACACTTATTGCGCGCCCATCACGCTCTAATTCCCAGCGGTATATGCGCCCGCTCACAAACCGACGACGGATGCAATTGTGTGTAGACAGATCACGGGGATGTGTAGGCTTTGGATGCCTGGCGAAATAGGCTGGTGCACCGACAATCATGCCTCTTCGGGAACGGCTGGCAGGTATAGCAATCATGTCGGCTTCAAGGCTCTCTCCGAGCCTTATTCCAGCATCACAGCCGCTTTCGACAATATCTTCAAAAATGTCCGAGACGCGAATGTCGAGTTCGATCGCAGGATAGAGCGCAACGAAATCCGACAAGCGGCTCATGATGATTTCATTGGCCGCGAGAAGTGGCATCGTTAACCGCAATGGACCCGAGGGGGCAACCGCCCCCTCTGTCACTTCTGTAAATCCTGCCTCGAGCTCAGCAAGAGGGCCGGTGACACGCATAAGGAGACGAGCCCCTTCTTCTGTGGGGCGTGTCGAGCGAGTGGTTCGTGCCAGAAGTCTTAGGCCAAGGGTGTTTTCCAGAGTTGAGACAGCGTAGCTCACAGCTGAAGGCGCTATGCCAAGCTGAGCAGCCGCGGCTCGAAAACTCCCCGTCCTGGCTACGATCACAAAAACGATAAGTTGAGAGAGCTGTGTTCGTTCCATTGTTCGAAATATTAGATTAACTCAATCTTCTTTGCACTCATTATCATCATGCCTTATTTCATTTACCCTGATTTTGATTTCATCTCAGATTAATTCAAAGAGGAACGTTTGATGGAACATCGCAAGTTGGGAAATATCGAGGTTTCGTCCGTTGGCCTTGGCTGCATGGGACTGAGCCAGGCCTATGGAGTGCAGGACGAAGCGGCTTCAATTCAGACCCTACACCGCGCGGTTGATCTTGGTGTGACCTTCTTCGACACCGCTGAAGTTTATGGACCCTATCGTAACGAGGCCCTTTTGGGTAAAGCACTCAAGCCTTATCGGGATCAGGTTACAATTGCAACGAAGTTTGGCTTCACCTACAACCGGGAGCGAACCGATTTCGGTGAAATCACTGGAATGGATGGTCGTCCCGAGAATGCCCGTGCTGTAGCGGAGGCCTCGCTAAAGCGACTTCAGACCGATATAATAGACCTTTATTATCTGCACCGCGTAGATCCGACGGTGCCTATTGAGGAAAGTGTCGGCGCAATGGCCGAACTGGTGAACGAGGGAAAAGTACGCGCGATCGGGCTTTCTGAAGTCTCAGTTGAAACCCTGCGGCGGGCTCACGCTATTCACCCGATCACAGCTTTACAGAGCGAATATTCTTTGTGGACCCGCGATATTGAAACAAATGGCGTTCTTGATGCCTGTCGCGAATTAAAGATCTCCTTCATACCGTTCAGTCCTCTGGGGCGCGGATTTCTGACCGGGAAGGTACCTGTTACGGACGCGCTGGAATCGGGAGATTTCCGCCACAATCTGCCTCGCTTCCAGCCGGGCAATGTCGAGGCGAATCGAAGGCTGGTTACAGTGATTGAGGAAATCGCAGCAGCAAAAGGGGCTACCGCCGCGCAGGTTGCTCTCGCTTGGGTGCTGGCTCAGGGTAACGACATAATACCGATCCCCGGAGCGAAGCGTATAGAACATCTGGAGCAGAATATAGGTGCCGTTACCCTCATACTGACCAGAGATGAGTGCACAAGGCTTGAAGCAACTTTCACCCCTGAAAATATTTCAGGAAATCGATATCCCGCTGCTTTCGAAGCAATGGCACAGAAGTAAGTTGCAGTCTCACTCTGGAGGCCGCTGTCTCATGCCTCCAGGCATTATGCATATATTTCTGGGGTGGATAAGTTCAGCGCCAGACATGACCAGCTTAGCTTTACAACGTTCCCTATTGCTCGGTTACTTTGCGGCAGTCTGGGCAATTGGTCAATATGGCAAGGGTGATTGATAATAATGGCCTGGCCTTTTATATTGGGGCGACCCGCTGCAGGTTAATGATTTTCGACAGCCAACAGCGATAATTGTCGGCTACGAATAGAACGGTGTCAGATGCTCTTTGCCATATGCGCCAAGTGTAAACTTCTGGATTATAATTGCCTTTTCAGCTAGCTCTCCATCTGTGATAACGATCCTAAAAACAATACATTCAGCTAAAACCAGATAATGAGCCGCGTTGTCATAACGGAGAATATCGTTAAAACGCAATCGGATATGTGACACCATAATAACGCCTGCAAGCTCAGACCTTGCTTTACTGAAAACCGACAAAACCGCTATAAGGCGGCCAGAAAAATCAAACCAGAACGGTGATTAATGTAATGCCGACATCGTTGGGACTTTCTCCACGCCAAATCAGCAATAAATATTTGTTCTACCATTGCTCTGCCCACTCCTACAAGCTAAACTAGCAAAAGGTAACACCTTGTACTCCTTATGAGGACTGCATCATGTCAACATCAAGCACCACACTCAAGATCGACGACAGGCTTAAAGCGCGTGTCAAAAAACTGGCGGATTCACGCGATCGCAGCCCACACTATTTGATGATTGCCGCTATCACTCAATATATTGAACACGAAGAGGCACGCGAGAGTTTTAAGCAGGAAGCCATCGACTCCTGGCGTGAATATCAGGAAACCGGTCTGCATCTGACCGGTGATGAAGTCAAAACCTGGCTGCGTGGTTGGGGAACAGAAGCGGAAACGGATATTCCTAAATGCCACAAGTAATCATCACTCAACGGGCTGCAACCGGGTTAACGCGCTGCCGGGAGTTTCTGACCAGCAAAAATCCATTGGCGGCCATCAGAGCGGGTCAGGTGCTCGAAGCGCATTTTGAGCAACGGGGAAACAACCCGCAAATGGGCCGCCCTTTTACCGAGCTGCCGGTATTACGGGAACTGATGATTGAATTCGGCGACTCCGGCTATGTGGCGTTGTACCGCTACGAGAAAATAGAAGACCGTGTTTATG
>Ga0224528_1001409_pt1 | contig 15874 bp, 15 predicted proteins | sample CBST25metaG_2_FD_179888 | JGI IMG/M metagenome (GOLD analysis project Ga0224528, IMG submission 179888) | Peat soil microbial communities from Stordalen Mire, Sweden - C.B.S.T25 | ecosystem: Environmental > Terrestrial > Soil > Wetlands > Peat | place: Sweden: Norrbotten County, Stordalen Mire...
CAAAACATAAGGCTACTTGCGGGCGTTGACCAAGCTTGGACTGCCTCAACTCTTCAGCGATTGAAGAATCGTAAGACGCCCGCCGCGCTAGCTAACATACTCATCTTGCGCTTCATGAATAGAGAGACAAATTCAACTCCGTCCCTCCAGAAACGCCTGAATTTATTGCAGGTAGTAATACAGAAAAACAAAAGTTACTTCAAAGCGCCCAACTCGCACTCTATCCTGACGACCTGCTCATATGGCGATGAACCTTTCAGTCGCGCGTGTCCGGAAATGACTTTTTGAAGATTGATAGGGCTTGAATCACTTCTCTCCAGCGCGCCGAAAAGAGAGCAATCTCGTCCTGCCATAACCGATATAGACCTAATGTACGACTCGTTCTCAGATACAATCTGGTCAACTTTGGACATTACACGGGCAATGCCAAATTCAGGCCGATTGGGAATATTTACCCGCAACGCCAGGCGTTTAAGGGGATGCGACCGAGCACCTGAATCGGCTACTTATATTCATCCATGGGCAGGGGGTCGCCGTCGAGTTTTCCGCGCAGATCGCGTCGGTTTTGGGCTTGAGCTGCGGAGGAAAATCCGGCTCGCGACGGGATATTCCGATGCCGATGGACGCGGAAATTGCGGAGACGTTATGGACGTGGAGGCTTCGCTGCGCCTATAACCAGCCGGAGGATTGGCTTTTTGCCAGTCCCCGTCGCAAGGGCCGGCAACCGTACTGGCCGACTTCGCTATAGCCTCGTGAAAAGTGCGCGGAACCTCTTTCAGACCGACTATTTGCTTTTCGGCGAGCGCCCTTTCCTCTTCCATTAATGCATGGCCAACGCTCTTTCGATGTTCTTCGACCAGTTGCCACGCCGCCGCGCTACTTCTCCGCTGGATATGGATGGAACCACTTGATGTACAGTACCGTATCTTTGACGGCTAACAGCAAATCACTTTTGGAACCTTACGAATCTCGGTGCCCGTCTCTTTCCGCATTTCCTACGACCGCTGCCTGCCGCCCAGCAGTGGCAACCGCCCAATGACCGCCTGCGTCTTCGGCAGTTTGGCCGGAGCCGAAAATCCCTCGAAAGTAGCAGCCGCTGGTATCTCGCCCAGAGCGTAGACCTTCTGGCTGCGCAACCCGTCCACGCCTTCCTTCCAGGCCAGCAACATGCGCTTGCCGGTCTCGCGGAAGGCAGGCAGGTCCTCCATTCTGGCTCGTACCTCCGGGACAACCTCTGCGATGGTGTCACAGATCGACTCCAGCATTACCGACTGCGCTTTGGGCGCGATGCCGAAGGTCGTCGCAATGAATCGCGAGAGCGTCTTGCCCGGAACCCAGGTCTTCTTCCCCAGAAAACTGATCCCCGGCGGATTGTGCTGGCAGCCCGCGTAGACGCTGGTCGTCAGGAAGTCGTAGGCCGGGGCCAGGTGTGCGTCGGCACGGCTGGTGAAGAGCAGCGCCAGATTCTTGGCGTGGCAGTCGGCGCTGCGCAGCGCGTAGGTTATGCGTATTGATCTCCGTGCGGGAGCGGTTATCTGGAGAGACCACAAGCGTGCTTTCTGGGGATTTTGCGTATTCCTTGGCCATTGCAGCGATGCGCTCGCCATGATCTTTGATTTCGTGGACGCGCCCTTGCAGGTCAAGACTCTGGACTGCTTCCCGAACTTTGCCCCGCGCAAGCTGTTCGACCACCTCTTTCAACTCCGGGTCTTTCTGACGGACAATTTCTTCGAGCCGAACCGTTTTCATGCCTGCTTTCTGAAGTTGAGCAAATGGCCGCCCGGCTTCTACGGCCTCATGTTGCCTATGGTCGCCTACCAGTAACACGCGGTCATTTGGTTGCAATCGCTCGATGAAGTCATGTATCTGCCGGGTCGATGCCAACGAAGATTCATCAAGAACGTAGAGCCGTTTTTCGCCTGCATCCGACTGCACGCCACGCGCCAGATGCTTCTGGAGCGTGGAAGTTTCCATGCCAGCCTCGGCAAGTTTCTGAGTAGCGCGCAAGGTTGGAGCAAAGCCTTCAACGCGGTATCCTTCCGCCTCGGCGGCTTTGCGGATTACGGTGAGTGTCGTTGTCTTGCCCGCTCCGGCGACACCATCCAACCCGACGACTTTTTCGCGCGAAACCATGATCTCGTCCACAGCTTGGCGCTGTGAATGATTCAGCTTCGGGTGAACGCATGCGCTTGTTTGGGATTATCGCGCTGGATAATGCCCAGCAATTCGGCATATTCTGCCCGGCTGAGGAAGCGCATCCGTGCATTGTGCTCTGTCCGCAACCGGACAAGCCGGGCCGGGTTCGACGGGACTCTTCCATTCTCCATTCCAAGGCGATAGGCAAGGGAGATAAAGGCCCGGTATCGGTTTGCCGTGGCGTTCGTCTTGCAGTGTTTGGTGAGTCATTCGTCAATTTCCTGCGGTGTAATCGCAGAGGCCGAGCGCGCGCCGAATGGCTCTCGCAGTATAGAGTCCTTGGTCCTGTAGTGATCGGGGGAGGCGAGATGAGTCTCGGCGTATTTCACTGCCATTTCTGACAGGTGGCCGAATGTGACCACCTTGCTCGGAACCAGCTCTGGGAGTTTGATCTTGCGCCGCGCATCGGCTTTGCGCTTCTGGTAGAGCGCGAGTGCATCGCTGCGGCGACCGACTTTCTCTCTGTACTGTTTCCCGTCGACGTAGTAGTTGATCCACCAGCAACCGGAACCAGCCGGACGCTCGAATACGCCTCTCACTTTTGGAGTGCCTGTTCGCTTCATAGCGCCTTCGATGCGCTGATTGTACCAACATGCACCAAAACAGGCACCGAACAAAAAATCCTCGCAGGAGATACGCCCTGCGTGGATTTTAATTCCTTTTAATTCAGTTGTTTATTTGGTGGGCCTGCAGGGATTCGAACCCCGAACCAAGGGATTATGAGTCACATTTTTATGGTTTTGCACGGCCTCGCAATGTGTTGCACGCAAGCGAATAAAGTATTTGTATTCATAAACATAAAGTGCGATTCTTCTTTGCAAAGAATCGCACCGAAACGCAGAAAAGTTGGAAGCGAACAGCCATCAAAACAGCCACTAAGATTGGCCCATTTCAACCCGTCTTATGGGCACTCAAACCGGCACACATTTTGTTCCTGGCTGGCGATGGCTGGCGCGTCGATCAAAGAGATTCAAGAAGCGGCGGGTCACAAGTCGATCATCATGTCCGCCCGTTACAGCCACCTTTCCCCTGCGCATAAGCTGTCTGTAGTGGAGCGGATCGCGTCTGCTTCCGAATAGCCGTTCAGATGAGCTGACATTCCCCGGATATTGGAAGATGTGCCGAGGCACGAGGGCCGGTGTCAAGGCTCTATGACCGCGCGGCCTTGACTCCGGTCCGGCCTCGGCTATGCTCTGTCTATCCGGGGAATGTCATTATCCGCTCTGGCGCTACAAGCCCCAATCCGAGTCCCCGAGCAATTTCTTCGAAGTGGACAGATTGCGGCGCGATTCTCTGCGTAGCGGCTTCCGGTTCGATTGCCGACGCATAATCTAGATACAGAAAACACTTGCCCAGGAGCAGCACAATATACTTGCGCTATCACGTCACAATAGACTTGCATGGGCGCGTCATAATAGACTTGCAGTTGCACGTCACAATAAACGTGCAGAGGCACAGAAGACTATGGCCACCCCAAATGAAAAACTCGCCGCTTCCCTGGAAGTTCTCCGCGAGCAGCAACAGAACGGACAGCACGTCTTTCAAGCCGGGCAGATGAGTCGCGTTCACCGCGACCGGTTGGTGAAGAATGGTTTCCTGCAGCCAGTCGTCAAAGGGTGGCTTATGTCGACCAGCCCAGGCGCTCGTCCTGGAGATAGTACCGCATGGTTTGCATCATTCTGGGAGTTCTGCGCGGCGTATTGCAATGAACGATTCGGCGCAGACTGGCATCTTTCGCCGGAACAGTCGCTGTTGCTTCATGCCGAAAACACGGTTGTTCCAACTCAGGCCACGGTCTACAGTCGCAGGGGGCACAACAATACAATCGCGCTTCCTTTTCGCACTGCGCTCTACGATCTGAAGCAGGCGAAAATGCCGCCGCAAAACCAATTGGCGCGTCGTGATGCCCTGCGGCTCTTTACGCCCGAAGCTGCGCTTGTGCGTGTCCCGGAATCGTTCTTCCGTCATCATTCCTTGGAAACCCAAGTCGTTCTTGCGCGCATCACAGACGCTTCAAATCTTCTGCGCATTCTATTGGATGGCGGTCATTCAGCCGTCGCGGGCCGTCTCGCTGGCGCGCTGCGCCGTGCCGGTCGCGCGGAACAGGCAGACGAAATCCTCTCAACGATGAAGCGAGCAGGATACGACGTACGCGAGTCAGATCCATATGCGAACGGACAAACAATCTTTGCCATGAATCGCCCCACGCAGGCTCCAATTGTCAGCCGACTTGAAGCTCTATGGGCCTCTACGCGTGATACCGTGCTGGAAATCTTTCCGACGTCGCCTGGATTGCCCGACAAAGCCGAGGCATATCTCGTGCATGTGGATGACATTTATAAGAACGACGCCTATCACTCGTTGTCGATTGAGGGTTATCGCGTAAGCCCGGAATTGATTGAACGAGTAATCTCTGGACAATGGGACCCCAAACATAATGAGGCCGACAAACACAATCGCGATGCACTTGCGGCGCGCGGCTACTGGCAGGCATTCCAAGAGGTCAAGGCAAGCGTACTCAAGGTTCTTGAAGGCAAAAATGCTGGTGCCGTAGTCAGAACAGACCACCGCGAATGGCACAGAGAACTGTTTGAACCGTGCGTCGCCGCCGGTCTGATTCCTGCCTCGGCTTTAGCGGGCTATCGAAATGATGCCGTTTACTTACGCAATTCCCGCTATGTTCCACCACGCTGGGAAGCGGTCAGGGACGCGATGCCTGCCCTGTTGGATTTGATCGAGAGTGAACAAGAGCCGTGTGTGCGCGCAGTCCTTGGGCACTGGCTCCTTGGCTATATTCATCCGTATCCCGACGGCAATGGTCGCATGGCTCGTTTTCTGATGAATGTCCTGCTGGCATCGGGCGGGTATCCATGGACAATCATTCGCGTAGATGATCGGACAGAGTATCTAAGCGCGCTCGATCATGCCAGCATCGAAAGTGATGTGCGCCCCTTCGCAAACTTCATTGCCGGACAAGTGCAGTGGTCGCTCAAGAAGACACCATGATTCCGGATGCTGTAGCTAGTCGCGGCTACACATACCTGAAGGTTGTCAAAGGTATGTACCTTGCGATGTGTAATCATTTCGCTGCCAATGCATTGGCGATGTGCACGGAGACCCCGTATGAACAAAGTCGATGGTACATTTCCAAGCCCTGAGATGTCTGGCGAAGAAGTGCAGCGATTGCAGGAGGAGAACCTCCGTCTGCGAAGTCTCTTGATCACGCATGGAATACCAATCCCAGAGGTCGCAAATCCCACTGGCCCACTCCCAAGAATCTCCGGTTCTGAATCGAACCCCACAGTGGGCACTGCGGCACAGCGAATCGCCTTGTTTCGCAGTCTGTTCCGTGGCCGTGACGATGTATATGCCATTCGTTGGGAGAATGCCGACGGTCGATCTGGATATATGCCCAAGGCAGATCGCGACTGGAAGTCTTATCTGAGTGCTACAGCCGAAGATCGCAAGAAGGTTGATCGTCAAACGCGAACCTACAGACCGCTTACTGATGACGTTGTGCGCGCGCATCTTGTTGGCGAGCATACCGTAGGGCTCTATCCGCTTCTACAGGATGAGACGTGCTGGTTCTTAGCGGTCGATTTTGACAAGAAGACACGGCAGCAAGACGCCATTGCATTTCTCGAAGTCTGCCGCGAACTCAACGTCTCAGCAGCATTGGAACGTTCGCGATCAGGAAACGGCAGCCATATATGGATATTTTTTGAACGATCAATCCCGGCCACAACCGCGCGAAAACTTGGCTGCGTAATTCTCACTCGAACAATGGAATCCCGCCACCAGATAGGATTGGATTCCTATGATCGCTTTTTCCCAAACCAGGACACAATGCCAAAAGGCGGTTTTGGCAATCTGATCGCCCTCCCGCTACAAAAGGCACCGCGCGCAAACGGGAACAGCGTCTTTATCGATACAGAGTTCCGCCCCTATCCAAATCAATGGGAGTTTCTTGCAAGCGTGAAGAGAATGCCTGCGGACGCCGTTGAAGCAGTGGTCCTGGAGGCGCAAAAGCACGGAGACATAATCGGTGTCAGAATCAGCAATGTTGACGATGAAGACGTTGATCCATGGATGTTGCCACCATCAAAGGCGAGAGCAGAACGCGAAATCCCCGGACCTTTTCCAGCGCGGGTACAGGTTGTTCGGTCGAATCTTGTGTATGTGGAGAAAGATGGGCTTCCTCCTGCGATGTTGAACCGGCTTCTACGCCTGGCGGCCTTTCAAAATCCGGAGTTCTATAAGTCTCAGGCAATGCGCCTACCGACGTTCAACAAACCACGAGTCATTGCGTGTGGAGAAGACCTCACCAACTATATTGCGTTACCTCGTGGTTGCATTGCTGAAGTCATACAGCTACTTGAAGCGCACCGCATCAAGACGGTGATCGATGATAAACGGTTTGCAGGCCGTCCAATTGACGTGAAGTTCTCTGGCCAATTGCGTCCGGTTCAACTCGATGCTGCCGCTATGATCGCCGAGCACGATGATGGGATTCTGTGCGCTCCTACCGCGTTCGGAAAGACTGCTTTGGCCGCTTGGATGATTGCGACGCGGAAAGTGAATACACTTGTACTGGTTCACCGCCAACAGTTGCTCGATCAATGGCACGCCAGATTGGAGATGTTTCTCAACCTTCCGAAAAAGTCAATTGGTCAGATTGGCGGAGGCAAGAGCGATCCGAGTGGTTGTATCGATATTGCCATTATCCAAAGCACTCACGATAAAGCCGGGGTGAAGGACTTCGTCGCGGAGTACGGTCAGGTCATTGTCGATGAATGCCATCATCTATCTGCATTTACATTCGAACAGGCGATGAAACAGGTAAAGGCAAAGTATGTCCTTGGCCTGACTGCAACGCCTGAGCGCAAAGATGGACACCACCCCATCATTTATATGCAGTGCGGTCCAATACGATACAAGCTCAGTGCGCGTGCAATGACGGCATCATCACCGTTTGAGCATGAGGTAATTCCTCGATTGACAGAATTCTGTTCGCCGCCTAAACAGGCTGACACTACGATTCAAGAATTGTACGCCGCGCTTGTAAATGACAACACCCGCAATGAGCTGATCGTCAGTGACCTTATGCGTGTGGTTCAAGATGGATGTTCGCCGCTGGTACTCACAGCAAGAACTGAACACCTAACGTATTTCGAGACGTCTCTCGCAGGCAAAGTTGAAAACGTATTTGTGCTGAAGGGCGGGATGGGGAAGAAGCAGCGGCGGTTGATTGCAGAGGCAATTGCCGCTGTTCCGGAGAGCGCGCCAAGAGTCATACTGGCAACCGGCAGTTACATCGGCGAGGGATTTGACGATGCTCGTCTGGACACGTTATTTCTGGCAATGCCGATTTCATGGAAGGGCACATTGCAGCAGTACGTCGGACGCCTTCATCGACTGTACGACGCTAAGCGTGTCGTTCGGGTTTACGACTATGTCGATTCCAACGTCCAAATGCTGGCTAGAATGTATGCGCGACGATTAAAGGGCTACAGTGCCATTGGCTACAGAATTTGCAATACTCTCTATGACGTATTTGGAAGGGAACGACAAGCAACTGGCTTGGAGAGGTCGGACGCACAGTCACTCGGAGGACATGGAAATCTATGACGCAGAAACGAAGCAAGCCCGTGGTGGTCCATATGGATGTTCGCAAGCTGAAACCTGAACCGGAAACCAATCTTCCGACTCTCAGCAAGGCAAGGCTGGAAGCCCTGATAGAGGAAGCCATCGTCGATGCTTACGGCGAAGACGAGCAAAAAGTTGGCTTGCTCACGATGATTCAAGAGCATCTCTCGCTTCCATTTTCAGTGATCATCCTCGGCGTGGAGGCCGTTGTGGAGAAAGTCGATATGACCAGCGATGGCCGGATTGTTGCAGTCTGTAAACGAGACGGAATGAAGCAGAGAATTGAAATTCTCGATCTGCCTCTGCCCAAACCCGCACCGGCAGGCGCAGAGTGGATTGCAGCCTACAGCCATTGGCGCAAAGGGTTCTAATGAGCGAATACCAGTATTACGACTTCAAAGCGATTGATCGCGCACTGACAAAAACAGAGATGGCCGCACTGCGAGCTATATCCACGCGCGCCGTTATTACTTCTACGAGTTTCACGAATCACTATGAGTGGGGAGATCTGAAGGCCGATCCGCTCAAACTTCTGGAAAAGTATTTTGACGCATTTGTCTACATTGCGAATTGGGGCACGCGAGAGTTCCATCTTCGTTTGCCGCAGGAGTTGGTTGATGCGAAGCAACTCAAAGCAATGCTCCCAGGGAAGTCCGCGCAGGTGTGCAGTTCTGGGAAATTCGTGATGCTTTCCTTTGAAAGCGAAGTGGAGCCGGACGACGATTGGGATGATGGCACTGGTTGGATGGGATCGTTGATCTCTTTGCGTGGCGATCTGCTTCGCCGCGACTTCCGCTGTCTCTACCTAGGATGGCTTTTCAGTGTGCAAAACGGGGAATTCTCCGACGAAGTGTTGGAGCCTCCCGTGCCTGCTGGCCTGCGCGAACTTTCAGCGCCGTACGATTCGTTGATCGAGTTTCTCGGAATCGATGAGGACCTCTTCGAAGTTGCCGCCTCTGCTTCAGAGCCGCTAAAAGCAGGGCCGTCGCGTAAGGATCTCACGGCCTGGATTCGAGGCCTGACCGAAAAAGAAAAAGATGGTCTACTCGTAAGCGCGCTATCGGAGCCAGATGAACGATGGAGGATCGAACTGCTGCGGAGGGTGTCCCGCGCGTAGTTGAAAGTTACCAACGGCGGTTGGGTTGATGATACTACGCGGCAACCTGCGCGGTGGCAGGCTGTGTGTCGTTGAGGATGGCCTCCAAGGCCCACAGATCGCGATAGCCCATGATCTTGTTGAACCTCTTTTCTGTTCTGATGAACGATGAAGCCAACCAGCGAATCACCATCTTGCCGTTTTGCCAGTGGGTAACGCGGCGAGTCTGGATGCGTACTCCGGCATGAGGACTTTCGATGATGTTGGTCGTGGCCAAGCAACGTCTCAGTGATGGCGGCAAGCCCAGCCGGTTGATGGTGAAGCATTCATCCAAGCCTTCCAGCAGGCTGGCCGCAGCCGATGGATAGTCGCGGTCGAGCCATTCGGCCAGCTTGCGGATGCGCGCCATGCCGGCTTTGGCATCCAGTTTCCAGGCCGCCCGCAGCACGCTCTTGACCTGCTCCCGTTGTTCTTTGGGCAGATGGTCGAGCACGTTGCGCAGCTTGTGAGCGCGGCATCTTTGTACTGGTTGGTGAGTGCCGAAGACCGCGTTGATCGCGGCCCTAAGCGCCTTCGAGCCATCGATGACGAATAGCATCTTGCGCTTCGCTTCGACGCCTCGCGCCACGATGTCTTCGAGCAGTTCGGTGACCACCGTGGAGTTCTCAGTGGCTCCCTCGCGGATGCCCAACACGTGCTTGTTGCCCTCGCTGTCCACGCCCACCGCGCCGATCATGGTGTAGTCGCCGAAGATCAAACCGTCGATGTAAATCACCAGCAACTTCAGCTCGTCGAAGCGCCGCGAGAGCAGTGCCTCTACCTCGGCCTCGGAAGCCTCGACCACCCGCCGGCTCACCGCCGACTTGCTAACTCCCACCGTCTTGGCCAGCGATGGAATGACTTCCTTGTAGTTGCGCGTGGAGACGCCGCGCATCAGAATCTCCAGCATTCGCGCGCCCATCTGCTCGCCGTTGTGCATCGCTTCATAGGCCGGAACTTCAACCTCGCGGCCGTGGCGTCCTCGGGTGCGCAAGCGCGGCCGCTCAACTTCCAGCCGGCGATCGCTGAGCATTACCTGCCCCGACTGACGGCCATGGAAGACCACGTCTCCGCTGCGCCGCTTGCCTTGTTGCGCCGGACCTCCTGCGGCCTGGTTCGCCGAAAGTTGCAGTACGGCCTCAATGGCGGCGCGCCCGGTCACATCGATCAGTTCGTCGCAGGCCATCCGGCACTGCTCGATCAGATCCACCATGGGCAGCAAAAACTGCCCACCCCTGGCCAGAAATCCGGCCAGTTCCTTCTCGTTCACTTTTCCTTGCTTGCCTATCGTGTGGTAACTTGTCTTCACGGCGGTTCTCCCTTCATGGTTTGGCAACCCGATTCTACGGAATCAGGCTGAACCGCCGCTCAACTTTCAACTATGGATGGGACATCCTCCTGCTGCGCCGTTTCGAACATGAGAACGTCACTGTCTCAGCTCATGGCGCAGCTGAGCGGCGCACAATCGCCGATCTTCTGACAGCATCCCATGCCCGTGCCGAGGAACGTATGCGGAAACTGAATGCGCAGCGAGCAGCGGAAGCCGCGCAGAAGAGAGCGAAGGAAGAAGCAAACCGCGCGCTATATCTAGACAATTTGGCAAAGCGTGAAAAGGCGGTCTGGAAACAGGTGGATGCGCACATTCAGAAGCGGCAGCCAAATGATTACGACCGGGCTGTGATACTGCTAACCGACTTGCGTGATTTGGCTGTCCGTCAGGGAGGTGAAGATGAATTCCTCTTGACAATGGAAGAACTTCGCAAAACACATGCTGCCAAGGATAGCTTTCTGCGTCGCCTCACAAAAGCAAAGCTATAGGTGAAATCGGGGGAATGTGGTTGGGCTCTCAAGAACACCGCGCGAGGCCAAAACAGCCAGCATGTTTCCCTGTAAAATTCAACAGCCATCAAAACAGCCATCAAATAAAAATAGCCGCCTGCTATTGACGGCCTGCTTCACTGTAAATTGTTGATTTTGTTGGTGCCCGGAGGGGGACTTGAACCCCCACGACCTTGCGGTCTGCGGATTTTAAGTCCGCTGCGTCTGCCAGTTTCGCCATCCGGGCACGGAAGCCTTATCTCTATTCCTTATCATTCCATATCGTACCTGAACGCCCAAATCCGATTGGCCTGAATCCGGCCGCGTCCCGCCTTCGAGGCATCGATCACAACAATTTTCCTCTGCGGGCACACAGTTCCGCCCGTGCATACCCATGCTTGAGCAGTAGCGCTTTTACTGCGATTTTCGATAGCAGATCGTCTCACCGTCCAGCTTGTACTCGGCAGAGCAGGCTTCTCCTCCGCAGATCATCATCTCTCCGTCACAAAGTTGGCGGCGCGTGATCAGTCCCAGAGTCCCGCAGCGCGGGCACGACATGACCGCCACGAACGGGTCCTGCGCAGGACTCAGCTTGGCCTGGTTTTCCAACACGAAAACCGTCCCGGGGTCCATCTTTTCGGGAATCCATTCTTCCAGAAACTGCAAGTCGACTGACATCTTGACCTCCGATGAGCTCAGATGCGACGGAACCAACCTCACTCGTTCTGGTCGACCCCGCTGTACAACTACAGCAGCTTGCGAATGGCAATCCGGAGCTTGGGAACACTCCGGACGAACTCAGTCTTGCCGTAAATCGTGCCGAAGTCAACTGGAATCGAACCTGAAAGTGCTCCGTGTCTGACTGAATCTTCCTTATCGGGATGCCCCGTTCCCTGTCCTGCCCCGAGCGCCGGCATACTCATCAATCGCCTTGTAGGTTTCCCTGTTGCGTATGATCGCCTCCACGTACTCGCGGGTCTCCGTAAATGGAATAGACTCCACAAACTCGTCAATGCCGCTATACGGACCGGCAGCCCGCCAGTCCACAACCCGCTCGTCGCCCGCGTTGTAGGCCGCCAACCCATATTCCGGTATGCCGCTGAATCTATCCAGTGTCTTGCGCAAGTAGCGCGTCCCCAGCCGGATATTGGTGGCAGGATCCAGCAGTTGGAAGGTCTGAAAATGGCTCATGCCCTCCTCATGCGCCATCTGCTTGCCCACTGCGGGTAGCAACTGCATCAGCCCGTAAGCGTTCGCATGGGAGATGGCTGAAGGGTTGAACTCCGACTCTTGGCGAATCAGCGAAGCCACCAGATACGGATCGAGATCGTTCTTGGCCGACTCGCTTTTGATCGTCTCCCACCACGGCTCCGGAAAGAGGATCCGCCAGTAGGCCAGAGGAATGGAGTTGATCGGCGCAGTGGCCGCAGAGGGCAACGCCCTCTTCAGCGCCCGCATGGCGCGGAAGGTCTCTCCATACGATGCGTAAATCTGTGCCTCTGCCAACGCGCTCCACGAAGAAGAATCCGGATCAGAGGCAATCTCCTGCGCAATGTAGTCGTTCAAGCCCGCATTGGCCAACAACCGGGCAACCGCCAGGTGAGGGCTGTCGACGGGAAAGCTCTCGTCCAGATGAGGTACTGGCGCAGCCTGAAAGCGATCTAACTGCGGCTCCGTCACCGGCTGCGCATCGCCCAGAGCGGCCAGCCGCTCGCGCGCCATTTGGCCATAAAAATAGTGCTGATACGCGCGCTGCAGGGTCCGGTAATTGGCTGCAGCCTGGGCAGGCTTGTGTTCCTGCATCTCGTAAATGCGTCCCCGCCAGTAGAGCGCCGACACCGTCTCTTTGGCGCCAGGATACAGCCGGATCTGCTCGTCGAACAGCCGGGCGGCGTCGCCATAGAGTCCCTGCCGGTAACTCAGCCAACCTGCCCGCCAGTGAGCGGTGGCCGCGTTCTTGTGCCCAGGAAAGTGCGTCGCCAGATAGCTGTAGTAGTCCACTGCGGTGGCATACTCGTGGCGCAGCAGGTACATGTTGCCGCTGGAATAGAGCGCCTCCGCCAGCCACGGGCTCTGCGGGAACCTCGATTCCATCTGGACCACGATCCGCTGCTGATAATCCAGATCGTTACGGTTCCGGGCCAGTTCCATCAGCAAGTAGAGCCGCCGGGCTCCATTTTCGTCGGGGGAGTCGGTCAACGCCTCCGCCTCGGCCGTGCTCAACAGTTTTCGTTTCAGGTCGCAGGCAGCCTCGGCCACCGCATAGCCGTTCCGCGTCTCGGCATCCAGTCCAGGCGCGCGCGCCAAAGCCCGATATTCCTCGCTGGCATCTGCATAGCGCCCCGCGTTGTAGTAGGCATCGCCCAGGGTACGCAATTCAGCCGTGGTCAGGGTCGTCTCCGCCCCCAGAGCGGTCAGCTTGGCGCGCGCAATCTGTGCCTCCTGGCTCAAGGGGTGCCCCAGCAGCAGATGCTTGAAGGCCTGCACCGCCTCCTGTGTCTGCCCCAGGCTCAGCGCCACCTGCCCTTGCGCAAGCTCGTAACCCGCCCGGTTCCCTGCAACGTCTGATGCGGCGGTCAGCACGCGCTGTGCTCCCGCCGCATCGTCCATAGCCAACAGCACATTGGCCTCCAGTTCCGGCGCCTGTGCATTGAAAATGCTGTCGGGATACCGCGCCGTGAAGCCACGCAAAACGGCTTCGGCTGCAGCCTGGTTCCCTGCATCGTGGCTGGCTTCAGCAGCAAAAAAATCCGCATAGTCGGCCAGCACCTCGCTCAACCTGTTCGCCTGCCGCAGATTGGCAACTGCCTCAACGTAGCGTTTGTCCAGCAAATAGGCATGCCCCAAGGCCAGGTAAGCCGCCGCTGCCGCATCGCCGCTGTGCCGGTGCGCGAACTCCGTCACGCCCGCATACGCCGCGGGGGTGCGCAGCGCGGAAAGTTGCTGGGCCATGGGGCGCAATTCGCTCGATGCCACAAAGGCCTGCTTGATGCGCGCCGTCCGCGCCGCCCGTGCAGCCTTCGTTGCCCGGCTCACCGGTTTCTTTGTGCGGGCGCCCTTCTTGGCGTCGCGGCCTGGCTTGGTGGTCTTTTCAACGCCTGCGTCCGGCTCAGCCGCCTTCTTGGCGCTGGCGTTCGTTTTCCCCTTTTTCTTGGAACTGGCTAGCGGCTTGGGGCTAATTTCTGTCTTCGCGCTTCTTTCCGGCTTGCCTGCCGTCTCGGCGCGATTGTCCGCCTTGGCCGCCTTTTTGGCGTTGGCCTTCGGCGTGACCGGCTTCTTGGCCTTCTTGGCTTTCGATGAAGTGGAGCCCGCAGCCTGCTGCGTCGCGCCGCCGGAGGTTTGTCGCCCAGCAACCGGCGCAACAACCATCAACGCAAAAAGTAGGCCCATAAGGCAGCGCGCCAGTACAGGCGCGGGAGCGGAAACCGGAGAAATCGTAACCCTCATGGTTCCACTCTAAGCTGCTTTCCCTCCCCCGGAGAAATCGGGAACCACGTGCGTTACCGTAGAAAGCACCAATGTGAGACAGTTCAATTGCTTGGCGTTTTCCGAAACTCGGCCACCGCCATTTGGTCCACCGCCCCGTCGTCCGGTACACTCTTCTTTCGGGCTTTCTTGAAATCGATACGTGTCCCTGAGGAATTTGCAACCAACTGCCATGTCGACCATCCAACTCTTAGCAGGCGAGAACGAACCGCATCCCGACGTAGCCCTGGTAGAACGGGTACGCGGCGGCGATGTTTTGGCCTACGACGAGTTGGTTCGCAAGTATGATCGCCAGATCTTCCGGATTGCGCAGCACATCACGCAAAACCGCGAAGATGCTGAAGACGTCATGCAGGACGCGTTCCTCAAAGCGTACGAAAAGATCGACCAGTTCCAAGGGAACTCGAAGTTTTACACGTGGTTGGTAAGAATTGCCGTCAATGAAAGTCTCATGCGGCTGCGCAAACGGCGCACCGGCAAGATGGTTTCCATCGACGAGGACATCGAGACCGATGAGGGCAGCGTCCCCCGCGATCTCGCCGATTGGGCGCCCGATCCGGAGCAGAACTACAACCAGGCTGAACTGGCTGAGATTCTGCGAAAGACCATTCAAGGGCTGCCACAGGGATTTCGGATTGTGTTTGTTCTGCGGGATGTGGAAGGACTTTCCACGGAAGAAACGGCAGAAACGCTCGGTTTGAGCATTCCAGCCGTTAAATCGCGCTTGTTGCGCGCACGGCTCCAATTGCGCGAGCGTCTGAGCCGTTACTTCCGCAGGAAAAGGGGTGGTGAGAAGTGACCTGCACTGAGTTTCTGGCTTTGCTCGACGACCTGATTGATGACTCGGTGACGCCCGAGACTCGCGCCCAACTGCAAGAGCACTTGCGTGGCTGCGACCATTGCCAGGTCACGCTCAATACCACCCGCAAGACTATCGAAATCTACCGCTCCCACGAGATCTACGACCTGCCTCCCGGCCTCCGCGAGCGCCTTCATGCCGCCATCATGGCCCGCTGCAAAAAAGGCTGCTAAGCCAACCGGACTTTCCACAAATCTGACATAAACATGTCGGCCCCGGCACAAGGTGCTTGGTGCCTCGCGTTGGCCGCGTTCTTGTTTTAGCCGTTCAGGCGTGAGAGCACGATCCTCGCAAGCGCAACCAATTGCGCGCTATTTCACACTAACCGCTGCGATCTTGCTCTCTGCTTCCCTGTGTGGCGTGGCCCACACCTGGTAGCTGTTGAACAAGAACTGTCCTCCCAGCACCAGCAGCCAGATCCACAGCGCAAAGCGCAAGGGCCGACGCGGAATCCGATTGCTCAGTAGCGTTCCGCTCATAGCTCCCACAATGCCTCCGGCGATCAGTTCCAGCAGCAACTGTGAGTCGGACGCATGCCCGAACCAGTGGGCCCCGCTGCCCAGCAGCGATACCAAAAAACCGAAGGCAATATCCGTCCCCACCACCTGCGCGGGCACCAAAGCAGTAAAGCTCAGCAGCGCCGCGCTGCCCAGCGCACCCGCCCCGGCAGAAGAGAAACCCACCTCCGCGCCCACCGGAAACATCAGCCATGGCAGCAACACACTGCGTTCCTT
>Ga0224528_1001410_pt1 | contig 15863 bp, 16 predicted proteins | sample CBST25metaG_2_FD_179888 | JGI IMG/M metagenome (GOLD analysis project Ga0224528, IMG submission 179888) | Peat soil microbial communities from Stordalen Mire, Sweden - C.B.S.T25 | ecosystem: Environmental > Terrestrial > Soil > Wetlands > Peat | place: Sweden: Norrbotten County, Stordalen Mire...
GCGCCGCCATGTGCGATGCTCGACAGGCTCCGGCATCGTTTTGGAGTACGGCCAGCGAAGCATAGACACGCAGTGGCCTAGCGACTTGTCAAATGCAATCAACGCTTGTGATGTCTTTTCGAGTTCAGAAGGCTCAGGCATTTTATCTCCGATCTTAAAATCCGTGCTGCAAAGTAGCAGGCTGGACAGCGGGCTACCTTGCAGCAAGCGGGCGAGTCAATTAAGACTCGACTTGTTGGCCGGGCCATGAGGAAGGTATCCATGCCCGGCCTCTTTGGAAGCGCCGCCGATGAAACGGCGCTCCAAACTCTTAAAATCTGGCGCTAGGGTTGTGGGAGCAACTCCACAACCCCGCGCTCGTGACCGGATGGAAGGAAGGATGCACCCGGTGTTGGTCTGCCACGCGGCTGGGCGCGGCAGCCAAACTTACAAAACTCCGCTCAACGTCCCGCCCGACTCTGGGATGGCTTTCCCACCCCACGACTTGCCGGAGGTGCAAGCAAGCTGATTGGTGAGCGAAGATTCTGAAAATTGCAGGCCAGAGATGCGCGAGGCCAGCTCCACGCCCTCCAGCCTTAAAGAATATAAATTTGGCTGTGCTGCCAAATGCGCACGAAGTTGTGTGATCTCCCCACGCTTCTGTTCAAGCGCCGCAGACCATTGCACAACTTCCGGGTCGTCCGGCAAAACATCGGCAACGGTAGGCTTGTCTCTAAGCAACTCCGACACACCCTCTTCGCGCACCGTGACAGCAAGCATGATGTTGTCGTGCTCTGCTTGCAGATTTAAAACAGTGACCTTCAGCCGTTCAAGCTTGGGATGCAGTTTGCGCAGTTCTTGTCGCACCGTCTTTAGGTTCGCAATCAGGTCAGAACGGCGTGCGCCAGCTTGTGCGGCCTTGGCACGTGTGAGTTCGGCCTTGGCACGTGTGAATTCGACTTCGGCCACCGCAAGCGGCATGGGCGGAGTTGTGCGCGGATCGCTATTCATCTTCAACCTCCACGGCCACTGGCAGACTATTTCCGTAGGGATTCATCCCCAGTTTAATTTCAGTGAGTGCGGCGTCATGCGTCGGCTCAGCGGGGGCGATTAAACGGCTGTACAAGTCGCGTGCGTCCTGAAGCTGGCGGATTGCAAAACCAACGCGTGCGGCAACCATTTCAATTTCGACTCCGTCCGCTACAACTTGCACAAGCTGGCGGCGTTCGGCCTTGAGGTCTTTATGGAGAGCGCGCAGAGTTCTAATCGTGTCGCGCAGAGTTGCGAGTGTGTTTTCAGGCATGGTGTTCCTCCTTGTTTAACGGGTTACGTGGCCTGCACGGGTGAATCTTGGGGCCGTCTTGGATGAGGGCGCGGCGCGTGCGGCGGGAGAACCGTATATACCCGTAGGAAGTTTTGATTTTGAAAAACTCTCTACGGATCTATTGGGTTCTCCCGCCGCACGCGCCGCGCCCACACCCAAGGGGCGTAGACCAAGCCCAATAAAATCACGGCTTGCGTGGCCTTTTGCTGGTCTAAAACCTCGTGCTTCCAGGTTCTGCGAAAACCGCTTTTGCGGCCCCACAAACTCCCCCGCGTTTTCTGCCCAGCGCCGCCAGTCCTGAAAAAGCTCAGCGGATGCTGTTCTGCTGTTTGCCGCCTTGACTGTGCGCTCATCCAACCAGCGGCCCAGCGCATCCTCTGCCGTCATGTAGGCGTCTGTTGCTGCCGTGACGGCTTGCGGCGGCCTCAGCCCCACGCGCTGCCACTCAAGGCAGCCGTCAACGGCCCACTGTAAAATGCCGGGCCATTCCACACGCAGTTTTTCGGCCAGCCTTGAATCGCGTTTGGCGGCGGGGATGGTCACATTAAATGGCACCAGGTTCATGCGCCGCCGCATGGCCTCATCAACCGAACGCAGGCCGGGCCGATGATTGCCGGAAACCACCAGCTTGAATTGTGGCGTGAACTCGAAAAAGTCCTGTCTCATAAACCTCGCGGCTATCTTGTCGCCGCCAGTCAGACTTTTTAGTTTCGACTCAGCCCAGCGTCTACCGTCTTCGGTCTCGGTAGCAGTCACCAGCCGCGCGCCTTGCAACCCGGCCATGTCGGTTGGGTGACCTTCGTTTTGCGAAGCGGTAAAACTTTCAATCGGCGCAACTTTTGCATACTCGCCCAGCGCGCCGGTGATCGTGTTTAAGAACACGCTTTTGCCGTTTGCGCCGGTCCCGTACAGAAAGAACAATGCGTGTTCATAAGTCAGGCCAGTAAGGCTATAGCCGCACATCCGCTGTAAAAACGATTGCAGTTGCTTATCGCCAGCGGTCACATCTGCCAAAAACTTGCGCCATATCGGGCAGTCACCGCCCGGCGTAGCGGAGATGATCTTGGTGCAATAGTCTCCGCGCGTTGCGGGCCGCAGTTTGCCGGTATGTAGATCGACTACTCCGCCCGGAGTGTTGAGCAACCACGGGTCAGCGTCCCACTGGGCAACGGTGGCCGCGTGTTGTCGATCGGCATGGGCCAAGCGCTCTACGGCGGCCACGGTCTGCGCGCTGCGGATTCGCTGAGCGGTTTGCTTCTTGCCGCAAGCCTCAGCAGCCGCGCGGCAGACGGCGCGCGCCTTGCTGTAAACGTCCAGGGTACCGTCGCACTGCCAGCATGAGCCGCCCCACTGGAGCCACTGGTTCCACGCTGCAACAAAGCGGAGATTGTCGCCATGCTGCGCCGTGAACGTGAGCGCGAGCGCGTCATCTGAATACGAGCCAAGAGCGGCGGGCGCGGTGGCGTTGTCGAGAACCTTGGCCAGCAGATCGTCTCCGTTGTCGAGCGCCAATAAATCGTCGGGGCCATTGACTCCGTCGAGTCGCGGCAGTGCAGCAGCAGTGACGGTGCACCTGCGTTCCGGCTTGCGCAGTTCGCCAACGAGCACCTCTTGCGCATCCTTAACGTCTGGGCTTGTTGCAGCGTTCGCGTCCAGCAGGACAATCACGTCGTGGCCGTTGCACCAATCAAGCGCTGGAATCGCCTCTTTGTTCTGCGACCATCCCCAACAGCCGCCCACTGCAATCGGAAGTATTTCGTTCTGCGTGCGCTCAGCCCACGCCGTAAGCGCTAGTACGGACTTCTCGGCTTCCACCAGCACAATAGGAACGCTGGTGTTCTTCAGCAGGGATGCCGAAAGCAGGTAGAGCGTGCGTGCGCCGCCCTTCGGGCAAAGGTACTTACCTTCTGGCTTGCCGTTCACTATCTCCGGGCGGTCACGGCGAATGCGCAGCGTTACCATTTCTCCGCTGATGGGGTCGCTGTAAGGAAACACGACGCCTTGCAGGTTTTGATTTACGCGGGCACGGATGCCAAGCTGTCGGGCCTCGGTGTCTGTGAGGCGACGCACCCCGGCAGCTTCCACCAACGCGGGTGGAATCTTCAACCGCGCAAACATAGCGAGGTCAGCAGGTGTAAGCGTTGTGTCTAGGGGCGCGGCTTGCTTGCTTCGCACCAGGCGCAACTTGGGTTTAGACTTCAGCGCGGCGATACGTTTCTGAATTGTGGTTTGTGGCTTTGTCATCGGATACCCTTCCCTGAGAAGTTCGCGGTCTGACGCCGCTCCTGTTATGCGGTTGCGTTGACCGCTAGAACCTCTTTGCCCGCGAGGCGCGCAATCTCGGATTCGGTAATGAACATTCGTCGGCCGCCTCGCCGATAATTCAGCCGCCCCTCGGAAGCCATGTGACGCAGCGTCCACACACTGCGGCCCAGCTTCTTGGCGGCGGCGGTGATTGGGAACAAATTTTCAGTGAGTGGAGGAGCGGGGGTTTTGGCGTTCAGCTTCTGCTCGCGCTCCATACGAGCGCGCAGCAAATCGGCGACACAGGGCTTTTTGTTCTTGGGGGCAGGCCGTGCAGGGCGCACGACTTTTTTACGAGCAGCTTTTACAGGCATGGCGCACACCTCAGAATCAGTCACCTTTAGGTAGGTGCGCGGTTGGGCGAGAATCGATGCTGCGTCAGCGCTGCTCTACCGGAGCCACCCGGTGCCGACATTCGATCTTCGCCGCCGACCCTTTGCTGCTTCGAGCCTGTTCCACCCGTCGCTCGCAAAGTTCTGAGGCAACATCATTGTACCACACCCAGCGCAAACGCCCACACACCCTCGCAAACACTGGCGAAAACCGTCTGAGGCATCTGAGGCGTCTGTGAGGCAAACTGCGCCCTAATAGCGGCAAAAACAGGAGTGTCCAGCAATCCTCTGTATTTGCTTCTATTTGCATGAATTATCAGGCTTTAGCACATCGCAGCAAATAGCGGCAAAGTGCCTCAAAAGGCCCTTTCACGGCGATAACACGGGTTCAAATCCCGTCGGGGACGCCAATTAAATCAATAACTTGCAAGTCCCGTACAGGATTTTGTAGGTCCGTTATAGTCCGATAAGCGAAGTGCTCGGTTTCGCTGCGGATTACGCAGTCTGTTTCTTGTCAAACAACATGTTCACAATCTTGCTTTGTGCGTCGCGCTTATTCTGTGTGATGGCCTGTGCGTACAGGTTCATTGTCACAAGACTGTTGGCATGTCGCAGGAGTTCCTGCACCGTCTTGACATCCTCACCGTTGGCCTTGAGGAGTGTCGCGTAGGTGCGCCGGAAAGTGTGCCAGCCAATGCCCTCGATGCTGAGGATTTTGGCTGCTGGCAGGATATGCGCCCGGTAAAACGCGCCCGGCCAATAAGGAAAGCGGCCATTCGAATGTGGGCTTGCGAACACCCAGTCATCCGGTTGCGGGTAGGGACTGATCGCCTGCCAACGGGACAGAGCGTCTGCAAGCCTCGAATCCAGCGGCACCGGCTTTCGACTAGCTTCCGTCTTGCAGTCGCCAATGTGTTGCATAACGATGGAGCGGGTGACGGAGATTTGTGACTTCGCAAAATCAATGTCATTCCACTTCAGCGCCAGCAGTTCACCCACGCGCAGCCCGGTCATCACATCGAGAAAGACCGCCGTGCGTGCTGGCTCTTTCAAGAGCTGAAGCAGCGCGGCAATTTCCTCAACGTCAAGCACAATCGGAACCTTGGACCGTTTCGCGCTTTGACGCACATGCGTGATCGGATTCCGTTCATGCCACTCCCACCGGATTGCGTGATTGAAGACTGCGTGCATGATGTTCCGCATCTTCGCCTTGCTTCCATTCGAGAGCTTCAGCGAACGTAGCCACTCCTCTACAGCGACCGAACGCACATCCTTCAACTTGTACTGGCCCCAACGAGGCAAGATCCATTTACGGAAGTAGCCTTGATAGGTCCTGCATGTCGCGTAGGTTTTGCTTGAGTCTTCGCCGAGTTCCTTTTCCCGATAGTGTTCGACAAGCGTTTCGATACTGATCGGGGTTAGGTTCATGCGCGGACTTTCTGCGTTGATGTCAGCCCGAAGCGCTGCGACGGCCCGTTGCGCCGCCGTTTCGTTCGGATATTGTTCCAGTGTTCCCAGCACCAGGTTGCGGCGTCTCCGGCTGCCATCAGGCTGGACTTCATACCAGCGGTACTCCCAGGCTTTCCGGCTTCCGGCGCGCTCCACAAGCTGAAGGCTGCCTTGCTGAAATCGTGAGCGTCTCATGTTCCTCCCCATTTCAAAGGTGGTGAGACGGCACGGATAGCTGTATTTAGCCTACCTTGCCCGTGCGTCGTCGTCGAGATCGTTTTCCGTGGTGTCTTCTTCTTTGAGAGCAACAACAAGATCGGAAGCGCGAAAACGCCAGAGATTGCCGACGCGGTAACCAGTCACGCGGCCTGCTCTTGCGTATCGCTGCAAGGTTTTCGGATGGACCTGGACGAGAGTCGCCGCCTGTGTACTGTCGAGAAATGGTTCGAACTCATGGGGGAAGTCGGACATGGCTCGTATACTCCTTGAATCCACAATGAATGGATCGGAACTCCGTGTCTAGCCCATATGTTGTGGTAGTTTTCATCTCACGGACCGGAGTGAATGGAGCGGGAACGCACTCTAGAGTGCACGAAGGTGCACAAAAGCGCAGGATGTATTTTTAGGGAACAATCGGGAACAGCGTCTTTTTGATATTGTGAAAACGATTTAGGCCCCGAGAGCGATTTTCGCTGGACAAATCCCAACTGACATTCCCCGGATAGACAGAGCATAGCCGAGGCGCGGGCGGTGTCAAGGGCGGCTACGCCGCCGCTACGCGGTCATGCCCCTTGACACCGCCCTCTTCGCCTCGGCACACAATCCAAATATCCGGGGAATGTCATCTTTCCCCCTATCAGTATTCGCCCGGTTGGTGAAAACTGTGCCGGGAGCGACATTGCAGCTAGCCATGTGAACGACTCCGCACAGCGGCGAAGAAGTCAAAGGAGTCAAAATAAAACTACGAAAATGTAGTAACATAAGTGCGTGAAGACGCGCTTTGAATGGGACCCCACCAAGGCGGCCAGCAACTTCCGAAAGCACGGCGTGAGCTTTCAGACGGCGGCCCGCGTCTTTGCCGACTCCTATGCTCTCGTAGAGCAAGACCGTATCGAAAGCGGCGAAGAGCGATGGCAGACGATAGGGGTTGTCGAGGGCGTCCTGATGCTGCTGGTTGCTCACACGGTGCGCGAACAGGACGATATCGAAGTTGTCCGCATCATCTCGGCAAGACATGCCAACCGCAGGGAAAGGAGGCGTTATGAAGAAGAAAATGGTTCAATATGAGATCGATCTGTCCAATCCCCCAGCGCTTACAGCGGCGCAGAAAGCGGAATTGAAGGCACTCCGGGCCAAGCCGGAAAGTGAGATCGACTACAGCGATATTCCGCCATTGCAAGAGGATTTCTGGAAGAAGGCCGTGCACAACCCATTTTACCGGCCTACTAAGACCTCGACTACCGTGCGCATTGATTCCGATGTGCTGCACTGGCTGCGCTCTCATGGCAGAGGCTATCAGTCGCGTATCAATGCCATTTTGCGCCGTGAGATGTTGGTGTCAATCAAAATTACAACCGCAAAGCATGGATAAGCGCCAAAATCGAGCGGGGTTGCTGGAAGTGCCGGCATCAAAGGCCGATTCCAAGTTCAATGAATATTTCTTCGCTTAGGGCTGAAAGTTCAATGGTTTTAATTGGAGTCTGTTGAATCGCATGTTCCAGTCCGAGAGAGAGCGCCTGCTCTTTCGCCAGTTCCATCGCAGATGGACGCGCGGAAGAAATGCCGAGGGAATCGCGCAACTGTTCGCGGTCACTTGTCACGATGGCAATTTCACTCCTGCCGCGTGATGCACCGACGTAGAACAATTCCTGTTTCATTGAGTCAGCGGAAAGAATCACGCCGTCCACAGTCTTGCCCTGGCTGCGATGGGCAGTGACGGCGTAGCCATGATCGAACTGGCGATAATTCTCCGGAATCACGCGGCCATCCTCCAATTCAATGCGCCCGCTCTCCAGACTGCGCACCTTCACCAGTTCGCCATTGGTGGCGCGGAAATCCGCATCCCGGCGATTGCCAGTCAACAACAGTCGATCCCCCGAAGCAACTTCCATACTCCGCTGTTCATGTACAGAGAAAGAGCGCGTCTGCGCGGGAGTGAAAGTTCTCTCTTCGCCGCGAGCATTGCGAGCTACCAGCACATCGGCTCTGACCTCACTGACAGCCAGAGCTTCATGCTTATCCATGCCCCTTGCTGCCCGGTGAGCCAGGAGCACATGCCCTTCGCGGTAGTTCGACAAATCGCGCTTCTGCGCGTCCGTCCATTGCAGCGGAACGTGCCGATCAATCACCACGCTTTGGCCGAGGTGACCTCGTTCGTAGAGGTCGTCTCGAATTGCACGGGTGACGCGACTGATCTCTTCATGCGTGGGAGCTACAACCAGAATCTTTCGGGAAGGATCCGTTGTCATTTCGCGATAGAGATCGGCGACTACGCGGCCACGCTCGGCGAAGGAAACCTCATGCACAGAGCCAAGCCGTTCCAGCTTTTCAAATCCCTGCTCGGGTGACTCGCGCAGAGTTTGAATGGCATCTCTGTACGCAGCGTTCGATTGGCGCTGCACGCCGGTCAGCGAGACACTTTTCATCTGCGATTCGTGCTCCAGAATGCGCAGTGCATCCGAGGCCTCAACACTCTGAATCTGTCGCGTGTCGCCGGAGAAGAGAATACGTGTCTGCTGCTGCTCGGCGAGCTGTAGTATTCCATCCATCTGACGCCCGGAGATCATGCCAGCCTCATCCACAATCAAAACCCGTCCACGAAGTGCCGCCTGTGCGGATTCGTCTTCCAACAGCCGGGAAACGGTCATCGCATCTCGAAAGCCAACCTTTTGCAATTCCTCCACCGCACTGCGAGTCGGCGCAATCGCCGTTACACTCCGTCCGGCTTCGCGAAGCCCGCGATCAATTTCCTGAAGCGTGGCCGTTTTACCGGTTCCGGCTGCTCCACGCAGGTTGACGGCAAAATCGCGTGAATCAAGAATCTGCTGAACTGCGTGTTTTTGTTCGTCTCGGAGATGTTCAGTTGGGCGGAACTCATATGTTCCACCCAGTCGCGGGTACTGGCCTATGCTCTTGCCTACCAAAGCCACCATGCGCTGTTCGCGGTCCAGGCTGTCACGAGTTGCCAGTCGATTGCCGACATGGATGAGTTCGCCCTGAGATTGCTCAACTTGCAGCACGCCGCGCAATTGTCCCAGATCGACTTGGCCCCGGCCATGTTGCAGAGCTTCAGTCAGCAATTCGTAATCATGAACGACAGAACGCCGCTCGAAGAGATGTTCCTTTGCGTATTGCAAGGAATCCTGCGTTCGCGAAATTTCATAGGACGCATTCTGTTGGTACTCCATGGAGTTGTACTGGAGTTGTTCAAGGCTTCGCTGTTCTTCCGGGGACAGACGCGCCTGCTGCTGTTGTCGGACCTGCTCCGTGGAGATTTCCGCACGTTTATCCGCACGAGTTTCCCGAACGAGGACAGCCACTTCATTGTCAGTTGGCTTGCGGCCATTCTGCTTTGTGAATTCATCAATGGCCTGGTCCCGTTGTGCGCTGCGTTGGCTGTACTTCGCTAGCAACTCATCCGACACGCCACGGATTTCGAAACCGAGATCTCGCCCACGAGAATCGCGCCGCGTCTCAATCGAGTAACCAAGATCGCGCACCTCGTGGGCCAGTGTATTCCGGTAGACCTCGGTGAGGAACGCTCGGCGCTCATACAAACCAGATGCCTGCAACGCCTTCCAGCGACCTTCGATGCCGTCATAGGTGAGGTTGGCGGCCACAGCGTGCGTGTGTAGTTGCGGATCGAGTTCCCGGCTTGCGTCATGTCGGTACGTGGCAACGACCCAATTGCCGGTCGTGCGGTCCTCGTTTGCCCCCAGAAGTCGGACCCGCGTTGCCGCATGGTTTTCCGCTTCGGTCAGAGCTGCACGTACAGCTTTATCGTGAGCGGTGATCAATCGCTCATCTCCTGCAACCATCGCCTGAATAGAAATCGACTTCGGCGCGGAGAATGTCAGATCGTAGAGCGACCGCGCCTTGCTCTGCTCGGTTCCGTCCATGGCGACCCGATCCGCGCCGTGACGCGGACGCAGATATTCTCCGGTCTCTGGGTGCAGCCCTTCGCGAACAGCCTCAAACTGTTTCTGAGCCACGTTGCCGCGCAACCCGAGCAACTCGGCGCCACGGCCTTGCCACTCGCCCTGTACGCGACGGTTCTCGTCGTAGTAATCGCTGTGTTCGAGATGCCGCTGGGCATACCCGACACCGCCCGACATGGCCCGTATCATCAGCATAGACTGACGCTAACGCTGTTCGAAATCCCATTGCAAGGGATACTGCTGGTCTGCAAGTGCCTTATTTATTTGGTGCCTTTTTAGTGGATTTCTTTGCGGCAGTCTTCTTGGGTGGACGGCCCAGCTTTGGTTGTGGGACGAATGACTCCACCTCGGAACGGAGAACAACTATCCGCCCTGCCACAGTGATTGCAGTGAGTCGTCCCCGACGAATCAGGTTGGAGATGGCTTGTTGGGATACGCCTCGAATGCGCGCGGCCTCTGCCTGCGAGATCCAGTCCTCAGGTTTCACAGATCTCCGCGAATTAGTGGTTGAATTATTCAATTACTTCGTGCTACCATCCTGTTGGATTCGGAGCCCGGTCTCATCATACTGGGCCAGAACTGCTTGCCGATAGCGGGATGCGTCAGTGTGTCACCACTAGCGCACCCCTAACCACGTCTCACCTTCCGTGAAAGGCGATGATATGGCTGTATCTAAACATACCCGCAAGGATGCGTCGGGGACAAATCCTTTCTTTCAAGAGCTTTTCCGCAATAGCCGTGTCTCGGAAGAACGAGAACGCGCTTGGCAATCCGCCGTGCATTATGCCGGGACGGGGTCGCCGCCATTGCGATTCCCCATCTACGAGCAGCTTTACCTGCTGAATGTGTATGCGCAGAAGATGGTCGAATTGTTGGAAGAATTGGACGGCAAGTTGCCCGTCAACCGAGAGCCCATGCGCTATCGCCAGTCCTTGATTCAGTACGTTCGCGCCTCAGCCAGCCAGGACGTTGTCGATTTCATGAGCGGAGTCGAACTGACTGAGGAGTGGCTCTTTGAGAGCCTACTGCGCAAAGAAGAAAACAGCCTCCGTGACCCGGAAGATGTCTACATTAGCGTCCGGCATCGTGAGACGGAGCGCGCAAAGCAGGGTCTCCCACCGCGCGTTCAATTCTTGGAGGAACCTCAGGCCCCAAAATCACCGCCTGCGAAAAAGGCCAGAGCCGGTAAATCCAAATGATCAGATTTACGCGACAGAACGGGTAGGTCTCGCTCGTTGAATCTCGGTTGCAGAAACGGAGTTTTCACAATGGACGAGAGCAAGCACGACGAAGAGTCGGTCGAGTCCGAGGAACTTCCCCCGCTCGGCCCAGGACAGCTTCGTATTACGAAGGAGGTCGCGGGAAAGCGCGTACGGTCCGTCTACATCAGTTACACAGACCGCTACAACGTGGTTGAGGTGGACTTTGTGGATGGAACCTCGCTATCGGTTGAACTCTTCCCGATGGTTGAGTTGAAAGCCGAGTTCAGCAACTGGAAGGTGGAGAACAGCGAGATACTGAAGCGCTGGCCGCGAATGATTGCCCGCTGACAGGAGAATGCTATGAGCAAGGGGAAAAAGGACAAAGAGACCTTCAGCTGGTTCGAGGTTGGCAGCCACGGCGGGTGCGAAGCGTCTCTGTTCGAATTTCGGGAAAGCGGGCCGTATCAAGAAACAGAGGCTGCGAGACCGGAATCGATGCGGCTGCCGAAGCGAAATACCGTACGCATCGCGGCAACGACTTTTGACGAGGCGTTGACCTATCTGCGTTGGAGCGAGCCGGAGTTCAAAATCAATAGCGTGCAGAATCTGGGAATCATCATTCTGGTTTCTGGCTCACCGGTGGATTGAATCACGCTTATGAGGATGCGATGACAAACAGGATCAAAAGACCGGACTACGACAGCGACTTCGATTCTCCAGAGGAGATCGAAGACGTGAACGAACGAGAGCGAATGGAAAGGCGCGCCAAGAATGCACCCCCGAAGCTCGGCCTGAACTTCACCGAAGCCGTGGGCAAGGTCGTCGCCTTCGTCAACGTAATCAATGATCCGCCCGACTGGCAGGCTTTGGAGATCCGCTTCACTGACGGCACATTGCTCCATTTCGAGTTCTCGACCACCCAAGTCCAGATAAGGCCGCAATATATGGAAGCGAGACGCGGAGACCTGGAGCTGATCCGCAATTACGGCGTATTGCCAGCCGATGACCGGCTGCAGGAGGATGGGCCGATTTCAGGGTGAATCGCCCGGGACAGAGGGCGGCGATCATGGTGAGCAATATGTACAAACATGTTTTTGGAGAGTCGCATTTTTCCCCCGTTGCCTCCAGGTTCGCTTGAATCCGCAAGCATCATCTCGCCAATGTCCTCTGGGTGGCCTTCTCATTACGCTCATTTTTGAAATAGACACCATCCCTAAGCCTCACGGCTTAGGAAAGCCTGCCCGACACATCTACAGCGAACAAAGTTCGATCAACGTCGGACAATATCTAAAGAAGATCGAGGTTTGTCCGAGGAGGTTCGGGTCCCGTACAGTCAAGGTGACGACAGTATCTAAGTAATGAGTAAATTGGAGTGCCGTAATCGACCTTTGTACAGTGGGCACATCCGGTTAGTCAACCCGCATCGCGTTTGCGACCAGAGCAATCAATGCCTATACACTTATGGACCAAATACCTTGTAGGAGAATCCAACGCAGAGACCGTGGGGCTTCATGCCGTTGCTGGGGTTGTCCTGGACCCCAGGAGCTTCAGGCCAGAGTTGGTACTCATATTCCCCGCGTAGCATGATTCTGCTGGATAATCGGTAATCGACGCCGCCTCCAGGGGCCAGAGCGAGGTATCGGCCAGTTCCAATTTTGAAAGGAAAGTTATTCTGTCCTATTCCAAATAGAGCTTTTGTATAAGGTCTAAGCTTCCCCGGACGGAACAGTGTAATTTTAGGGCCAATGAAGTAGCTGCTCTGGGATTCACCATTGAAGCCGTTAAAGCGCAGGAAGCGTGCTTCCCCTTCGAGGCTCCAGCGTGACGCTGTGTTCAAGTCAACATAGACGCCTATACCTGCGAGTCGGTCAGGAGGACCGAAATCCGGCAGAAAGTTGGAGTATTCCACCCCGGCCCGAATTTCTAGGCTGCTTCCATGCGCGGCAGGAACGACCTGCGAGGAGAGTCGAGAGGGGAACAGAACCAGGCATGAGACAGGCAGAAAAGAAGCAGCCAAGAAGGTGGCTGGAAAGAGCAAATGTTTTCGGATTTTGTAAAAACCTGTTCTTGCTTCTGGCATTGTTGCACCGAATATTACTGGTCCTGTTGTCGGCCGCAAGTCTTCTTGCTAGAAGAGAGATTTGACGGTCAGGGTGAAGACGGTGCTGTGTGTCAAAGTTGCTCCGTATTCTGAAAAAGTTGCGTTGATCACGATGTTATAGACACCTGGAGGTGTTCCGCCGACGTCGGTAGGAGTTCCACATCCGTTCATCACGGCGAACAAAACCGCGAGACTGAACGCTCCGAAAATACGCTGTAGCTGGGAAGATCGCCGTCTGAAGGGAATGAAGATCAGCGCCAGGGCCGCAATCGCTAACCCAGTCTTGTGCGGCCAAAGTGAGTTTTCCGCCGATGCAGTTGAGGTAACTTGGTGGGGTGCCGTGGTTTGAATGACAAGCTGGGAAGCGCCGTTTGCGCCAAGTACGGACGTCGGGGTGAAAGTACAAGTGGTGTTGGCCGGAAGCTGGCTGCAAGCCAAGATAACGTTCTGGTCCCAACTACCGCTGGAAGTCAGAGTGATGGTAACGCTCTTTGTGGCTTCCCCAGTGTAAAGCGCCTGTGAGGCGGACGAGGCGGAGATCGAGAAGTCGCCGATGGCGACCACGATGTTTTCGGCATACGCCGACGAGATGCTGGGCAAGAAATAGACCGTCGAGCTAGCGAAGGATGCCGTGATCGGATGCTGGCCGAGCGCCAATGTGGAGATAGTGAATTTGGCTGTACCGGTAGCGTCGAGAGTCACAGTGCCGAGGGTATTTGCACCGTCATAGAAGGTTGCAACTCCTGACGGAAAAGCGGTTGCGCCGGAGCCTGCTGAAACCGTAGCGGAGAAGGTGACGGGAGCGCCAAGCCCCTGCGGATTATAGTTTGCGGTCACCGTGGTTGTCGTTGGAGAAGGGTTGACAACGATTAGTTGGGAGGAAGATTGGCTGGGCAGAAAAGCTGTATTGCCCGAATAAACCGCGCTCAGGCCATGGTTTCCCTCCTGCGTGAAGCTATAGGAGATGGTTGCAACGCCGCTCGAATTCAAAGTCACGGTGCCGATAAACGTGGCGCCATCATAAAATTTAACGCTGCCGCTCGGCGCTACTCCGAAAGTCGACGCGCTTGCCGAGGATATTGCGGCGGTCAACGAGACCTTATGGTAAACCAGGACCGGGCTAGGCGTAACAGCAAGCGAGGTTTCGCTGTCGTTCGTGACTACATTGACAGCAAGAGCCGCTGAGGTGCTGGCGGCAAAGTTGGCGTCTGCGCTGTATGTGGCTGTAACTGTCTGATTTCCCGAGGTGGGGAAGGCGTAGGTCAGCGTGGCCGTCCCATTGGCATTGAGCGGAGCCATGCCAATGCTGGAACTGCCGTTCATGAAGGTAACCGTTCCCGTCGGTATTCCGCTTTGTGCGGTGACCTTAGCGGCGATGTACGCCGGTTCCAGAGCGTAAGGTCTCGCTGGGCTTACAGAAACCACGGTGGCCGCGGTGGGAAGCCCATTGACGACCTGCGTAACACTGGCTGAGCTGTTGGCGAAGTCCGCGTCTCCCGAGTAGTTGGCGGCAATAGTGTGGATGCCTTTGCCGAGTGCGCTGGTGGTGAATGCCGCCCCTCCATTGGTCAGTGCAACCGTGCCCAACGCTTGGCTTCCATCGCTAAAAACGATAGTGCCGGAGGGTGTTCCATGGGTCGAGGAGACGGTGGCAGTGAAAGTGACAGACTGATTGCGGAGAGATGGGTTGAGCGAGGATGTCAAGGTCTCTTGGACGGGCAAGTTGTTCAGCACGGTCTGCGTAATGCCTGCCTGCGCTTTGCCATACTGAATATTGCCTCCGTAGTTGGTCTCAATATCGTGAGATCCGGCAGTCAGCGAACTGGTTGTAAAGGTAGCTACGCCATTGGCGCCGATCGGCATCAACCCAAGAAACATTCCATTATCCGTGAACTGGAGGTTCCCCGTCGGCATCCCGTACGGAGTAGTGATAGTTGCCGTGAAAGTAACGGATTGATTCAAAAGGGAGGGATTGGGTGCTGAGGCCAACGTGAAGGTTGGTTGGTAAGGCTCGACGAATATCAGGACTTCTACAGAGGCGGCTGGCGTGAAGTTTCCCTGTCCTGGATAGATGGCCAGCAAACCAGTCAGACCAGGTGCCAAAGGAGGAGTGTTGAGCGTTGCCGAACCACTGCCATTGATGGGTGCCAATCCAATCGAGCTTCCGTTTGCATAGAAGGTTGCCGAACCGGTGGGAGTGCCGTTGGGCGAGACCAGTTCTGTTGTAAGCGCAATATTGGCTCCGCCCTGTGGATTATAGCTAGATGGGGTGAGCAGAATCGTTGTCGAACCGGTCTCCTGTGCTCCAGCGTATTCATAGGGGCCCATGTCCACAATGGGGTAGGCTTTGCCGGTGGCATCCTGCAAACGGGAATTGCCGTCAAAATCCACGGCCACCGCAAGTCCCGAGTTCTCCAGTTGTTGCAAGGCACTATTGTTCCCTGCATCAATGGCCGGGGATGCGGATTGCAAATGGTAATCGTTGCTTGCAGCATTCGCAAAAAGAGGATCGGCGCTGATGTTGCCGTAGCTTCCAGTAGGGTCAGGAATAAGTCCAGCTTCAGAAGAAAAGCCTGTACCTTTCGGATTGAAGATGTCGTTGTGATCGAAGATCTCGTCCAAGCCGAGTTCATCAAATATATAGAAGGCCGGATGGGTGTCATTTCCCACGACGATATTGTTCGCGAATTCCCCGAGTGAAGCGGCAAACATGGTAATCTGAGAACCACTCAAGGACAGGTCTTGAGTTCCATATTCATTGCATGATGCTGAGTAGTCCGCGCTATTCCCAGCAATCAGGTTATTCACAAAAAATTGAATGGGTGGACCATAGGAGACAACAGGTCCCTCATACGCCATGCCTCCCCCCGAGCAAACTGCATGATTGCCGTAGATCAGGTTCTGAGCAACAATGAGGTTTCCATTCTCCGCATCGATGCACAGACCTCCGCCAATCCCGCCAATAGCGTTATTGCGAACGATATTATTCTCAATAATTGATTCGTTCCCCCCACC
>Ga0224528_1001419_pt1 | contig 15710 bp, 9 predicted proteins | sample CBST25metaG_2_FD_179888 | JGI IMG/M metagenome (GOLD analysis project Ga0224528, IMG submission 179888) | Peat soil microbial communities from Stordalen Mire, Sweden - C.B.S.T25 | ecosystem: Environmental > Terrestrial > Soil > Wetlands > Peat | place: Sweden: Norrbotten County, Stordalen Mire...
GATCAAGGCCGGCGCCACCAGCGCCACCCACACCTTCAACGCCATGCGCCCGCTGGACCACCGCGAGATCGGAATTCTGGGCACGGTGCTGACTGACGACGCGCTCTTTGCCGAACTTATCTGCGACGGCATCCATGTGCGGCCCGAGATCGTGAAGCTGTGGTGGCGCGCCAAGGGCCCCCAGCGCGCCATTCTGGTCACCGACGCCATGAGCGCGGCGGGAATGCCCGACGGCGAATACTTTTTGGGCGGCTTTGCCGTGCAAGTCTCCGAGGGGCGGGCCATGGCCGGCGGTGTGCTGGCCGGCAGCGTGCTGACGCTCGATCGCGCACTGAAAAACTTTCTTGCTTTCACCGGTGCATCGCTGGAAGATGGTCTGCGGCTGCTCACCGCCAACCCCGCCCAGATGACTGGCCTGGACAATCAGGCCGGATTGCTGGCCGTGGGCCGCACCGCCAGCCTGGTGGCCGTTGGCAAGGACGGAAAGCTGCTGGCTTCGGTCATCGGTGGAGTTCTGGCCGCTCCGGCAAAACCGTAGCGCGAGGGCTAGTGGTTTGACTGCATGAATTGGTAATTCGTCCTGGACAAGTGTGGACCAGGAGGTCGGCGCTACCTTCTGCCCATTACCAAATCATGCGGTCGCGGTACTGGATCAGGTGCGCGGATCAACGGCGGCGGGCAGCGTCAGCAGAAAGCGGCTGCCCTTGCTCTCCGTGCTTTCGGCCCAGATGCGGCCGCCGTGCTGGGCGACGATGCTGCGACAGAGCGCCAACCCCAGGCCGGTTCCGCCCAACGAGCGGCTGTCAGAGGCGTCGCCCTGCTGGAAGCGGTCAAAGATGCGCTCCAGCTTTTCGGCGACGATGCCCCGTCCCTGATCCTCGACAAAAAGACAAACCTCGTCAGCGCCCGACTGGCTGATGGGCAGTGTGCCCAGGCGAATCGTTGTTTCGGGCGGCGAAAACTTGATGGCGTTCGAAACCAGCTCGTTCAGCACCTGCAAGATGCGCTCCTCGTCGGCCAGCACACGCCCCGGCTGTGCGTCCATGTGCAGCGCGATGCGCGCTTGACTAGCCGCGGAGTGGGCAGCATCGGCAGCGCGACGCAGCAGGTCCGTGACCTCGACCGAGTGGCGATCAAGCAGCAGCTTGCCCCTCTCCACGCTATCAAAATCCAGAATGCCATTGACCAGACGCACCAGCCGGTCGCAGTTGCCAATGGCCATATCCACCATCTGCCGCTGTTTTTCTGGCCTCTTGTCCAGCGAACCAGAGGAGATCAGCCCCAAGGATGCGCGCAGCGAGGTCAGCGGGGTGCGCAGCTCGTGGCTCACCGTCGAGATGAATTCATCCTTCATCTTCTCCAGCCGCCTGCGTTCGCTCACATCCTGGAAGGCCACCACAACACCCGAAATCTGTCCCTCATCGAGCAGCGGATTGACGCTATACTCGACCGGAATCGCCGTGCCATCCTTGCACCAATAGACTTCGTCTCTCATGCGCACCGGCTCGCGCCGCCTCATGCTCTGCAAAACCGGGCAAATGGACTTCGAGTAGGGTGTGCTGTCAGCGTGACTGTGGTGAATTGCCTCATGGGCGTTGCGCCCGGTCAGTTCTTCTGGCGTATAGCCCAGCAGCCGCGCCCCAGCCTGGTTGATGAAGGTGAGCCGCCCGTCCAGGTCAAGGCCAAAGATGCCGTCGCCCACCGATTCGAGAATCAGCTCACGCTGCCGCGTGGCCAGATGCAAGGCCTCCTCGGTCTCGAACTGCTCACTCACATCCATGCCGTGATTGAGAATGAAGGGCCGCTCGCCGGGCAGTTCCATGCGGCGGCTGCGAAAGGCGATGCGGCGATAAACACCATCGCTGCGGCGCAGGGCCAGAGTGCCCTGCCACTCGTCGCCACTCTCCATCGCGCGCAGGCAATCGTGCAGAGAGGCCACGCCCGCCGCATCCATAAGGTCGGCCAGCGAACGGCCCATCAGATCTTCGGCGCGATAGCCCAGCGTCTCGGCGGTGAAGGCGTTCAGTGAAGTCAAACGACCGTCCATCGTGCAGGTGAACACGAAGCCCAGGGAGTTCTCCACCACCTGGCGATAGCGCGTCTCGCTCGAGAGCAGGGCCTGTTCAGCCTGACGCTGCCCGGTTACGTCTTGCCCGCTCACAATCAGGTATTGAATCTCGCCATTGGGGCCGTTCAGAGGGCGCAGCGTCCAACTGACTTGGCGAAGCTGGTCGGCGTTGACCCGCCATGCGGTTTCGTGAGGGCCAGAGACCTGGCCGCTGGCCGCCTCGCGCAGCTTTTCCGCCGCCCAGCGGTGGTCCGCGTCCTCCAGAACCTCCTCGACAAAGGACCTGCCGGCTGCGTCGGCCAAACTCAGTCCCGTCAGTTGGGTACAGGCGTCGTTGAGCCGCACCATGCGCCCGGCCGTGTCGAGCACGGCCACCAGCGCGGGAATCGAATCCAGGGTGGCGGCCACAAAGCAGCGCTCTACCTCCAGGGCGCGCTCAATCCGCTGCCGCGCCCGCTGCTCCTGCTCTTGCGCCTGAATCCGGCTATAAAGTTCCAGGCGCGTAATCGCCTGGCGGCCCAAAACCTCCAGCAGCGTCAGGTGCTCGGCGCGGAAGCGATTTGGTTCGACGGCCAGCACCGCCAGTGTTCCCACAATCTGTTGTGCGCTGGTGATCAGCGGCACCCCGGCATAAGAACGGCAGCGGCGGCCATGGGCCAGCGCAATGCCCACCGGCGGAAAGCGCGGATCCTGGGCCGCGTCCCGCACCAGCAAGGGCGCGCCCGACTCCATCATCACCCGGCAGGCCGTGGAAGAGCGCGGCTGCTCGGCTGCCTGAAACCCAAAGCACGATTTGAACCACAAGCGGCTAGAGTCCATCCATCCGATATAGGCGTAGTCCGCCCCACTCAGCATCGCCGCCAGCTCGGCCAGCTCATCCAGAGCCGGGTCGGGATTGCGGTTGAAAATGTCGAGTTTTGCCCGTGTCATCTTTGCCAGCTCCACGGGATTCTTCCTCTGCATCGCGATCATGGAATTCATACACTCGCTTTACAGTATTGAATAAATCGCGTCTCTTGGCACTGGCACAAAAGGGGTAGACGAAGAGTTGGGCCAATCCCTCCCCGGTAACCCAAAATTGAATCGAAAGTCTATATCGGTGTATCCGACCCGTGGCGGATGAAACTGTAGCGTTGACTCGATTGATCCAGCCCGTGAGTCATGACAAACGTGCGTCCATCCACTCCGCGCTCGATGCGGAATGGATGGGAAACACGTGACACAACATGAGGCAGAAGCCCTAGCGGCTCGCTTCGCCCAGCCGACGGGCGCGCCACAAAGCGCCGTCCAGCGAGATGGCCGGGGTTGGCGAAACCGGCATCTCGGGAGCGGCCGTCTTCAGCCCGGCAAAAAAGGCCTCGCGCACCAGCCCCATCTGCTCGATCACGCCGCCAGTCCAGGCCACCGGAACCTCGCCGGCAATGTTGTGCTTGCGGCGCAGCTTGGAGCGCACCAGCAGCACAAACTCGACCAGATCAGAAGCCGCCTGGGCCAAAATCTTGACCGCAACCGGATCGCCCGCCTGGGCCAGTTCGCTGATCGCCGGCGCCAGAGCGGCGAAATCCGGCCCCGGTGTGCTGTCGCCGAGGTTCACCAGGTCGTCGATGCTGGGCGTATTCCAGATTTCGCCTACCTTGGCGAGAATCTGCGTCGGCTCTTCGCGATCATAGGCGTTGAGCGCCCGGCGCACGCTGTGCAGTCCGATCCAATAGCCGGAGCCTTCATCGCCCAGTCGTGAACTCCAGCCTCCGGCGCTCTCCCTGCTGCCGTCGGCGGCGCGGCCAATGGTGTTCGAGCCGGTGCCGGCAATCTGCAAAATGCCAGGGCCGCCATGGAAGGCCGCGTCGAGGGCAATCACTTCATCGCCCACCACTTCGGAGCGCTTCGCCTTGAAGTCCTCGAAGACCGCGGTGATCCACTCCTTGGTGCCAGGCATCGATGCCGAGGCCACGCCGCAACAGGCCGCGTCCACGCCGCTGACCTCGGCCAAGCCGTAAACCTCTGTGAGCAGCGCCCGCAGATTGGCCTCAGCCGCCTCGGCGCCCACCCGCAGCCGCTTGATGGAGCCGCTCTCGGCGCGGGCCAGCAGCCGATCCCCTTGCACGATGGAGGCGCGGGTACGCGTTCCTCCGCCGTCGATTCCTAAAACCACGTTCATCGCTTCTGCTCCTTTATGTTTTTGACGGTGTGTCTACTTCATAGACGGTATCGATACCATTATCGCGCACATTTTCACCCGATGAAGCGATTCGCCGTTCGTTTCAAAAACTGGCGCCGAAATCTTGTTTTGAAAGGCGCGTCTTCCGATCTGCTCGAACGAAAATGCCCGCGTGCATCTATCCAATCTTCCTGGCCAGGTCAAGTGCCGGAAGCGACTGCTGCCTCTCGCCGCTGATTTCAGGAGTTGTTAGCTCTCCACGCGCCTAGCTGTCGCCATCCAGGTTGCTCTTGTGTTTCCAATACCCGGCAGAAGGTTATGTATTGAGCCGTTTTTTCGTCTTGCATCGAGGCTCACTCTTTCCAAGAACAATATTCCGACAATATGTCGTCAGAGTAAACCGTATGCCTGCGCTGAGATCGAGCCAATTGATGCAACCAGTTCAAGCGGGGCAAGCCAAGTTTGCAGTTAATTTACGCGTTCTCACGGACGGTCTCAAGGTAGCGCATCGCGCTGTCAACGGTAAACTCCGCCCGGTGGCATAAATGCTGAAGGCAACCTCTGCCAGAGAGAAATTTCTGCGGTCGGCCCACCGCCCGGTTTCCCGCCATCGCCCAAAACGGCACTGCGCTTTTCTCATCGAGCCGATCCCGTGGTGACCACGCGCCGCGAGCCGATTTTTCATTGTACTGTCCCACCCGCGGGATTATATTGAGGCAGGACTCCAGGCAGAGAACCGCCCGCCACGGCGGAAATACGAGGGATAAAATGCTCGAAAATGCAATGCCGCAACACACAGGAGCGCAAAAAGGCCAAAGAACAGCGCTGAGCGTTGAGGCCCTAGCCCAGTCGTTTCTGGATAACCTGTTTTTTGTGCAGGGCCGCTCGGTGGAGCGGGCAACGGTCAACGATCTGTATATGGCGCTTGCCCACACCGTGCGTGATCGCCTGGTGGAGCGCTGGATCTCGACCGTGAAGAACTACCAGGCGCAGGATGTGCGCGTGGTCTGCTACCTGTCGGCGGAGTTTTTGACCGGGCCCCATCTGGCCAACAACCTGATCAATCTGGGCATCTACAACGAAACCGAGCAGGCGATGAAGCAGTTGGGCCTGGACCTGAATGTGCTGATCGAGCAGGAAGAGGAGCCGGGGCTGGGCAATGGCGGGCTGGGCCGTCTGGCTTCGTGCTTCATGGATTCTTTGGCCACCCTCGATATTCCCGCCATTGGCTACGGAATTCGCTACGAATATGGCATCTTCGACCAGCAGATCAAGAATGGCTGGCAGGTCGAGTCCACCGACAAATGGCTGCGGCTGGGCAATCCCTGGGCGCTGGAACGTCCCGAGGACGCCTTCGAGATCAAGCTGGGCGGGCGCACCGAGCGCCACACTGACGCCAAGGGCAAGCTGCTAGTCACCTGGATTCCGCAGCGCGTGGTGCGCGGAGTGCCCCACGATACGCCCATCCTCGGCTATCGCACCAACACCGCCAACACCATGCGGCTCTGGTCGGCTCAGGCCGTGGAGAGCTTTGATTTCGAGACCTTCAATCAGGGCGATTTTTTCGGCGCGGTAGCCGACAAGGTGTCGAGCGAGAACATTTCAAAGATTCTTTATCCCAACGACGAGGGGATACAGGGCAAGCAGTTGCGGCTGGCCCAGCAGTTCTTCTTTGTCTCGTGCAGCTTGCAGCACATTATCAAGATTCAGCTAAACCAGAGCCGTCCCCTGGCCGAGTTGCACCGCAACTTTGCCATTCAGATGAACGATACCCATCCGGCCATTGCCGTAGCCGAGCTAATGCGGCTGTTGATAGACGAGCACGGAATGGATTGGGAGGCGGCCTGGCATGTGACCGAGAATGCCTTGTCGTATACCAATCACACCCTGCTGCCCGAGGCGCTGGAGCAGTGGCCGCGAGTGCTCTTTGGCACCTTGCTGCCCCGCCACCTGGAGATCATCGACGAGATCAACCGCCGCCATTTGGAAGTGGTGCGCGAGAGATTTCCCGGAGATGAGGGCCGAGTGCAACGGATGTCGCTGATCAACGAAGAGGGCGAGAAGTTTGTGCGCATGGCGCACCTGGCCGCGCTGGGCAGCCACGCCATCAACGGCGTGGCCGAACTGCATACCGAGCTGCTGAAGAGCAACGTACTGAGAGATTTTTATGCGCTCTCGCCAGAGAAATTCAGCAACAAGACCAATGGCGTCACGCCGCGACGCTGGATGGTGCTGAGCAATCCCAGACTCTCGCAGTTGCTTACCGCGCGGCTGGGCTCGGGCTGGATTCGCGACCTGGAAAAGCTGCGCCGGCTGGAGCCGCTGATCGACGACGAGGAGTTCTGCGAGGAGTGGCGGGCCATCAAGCGCCACAACAAGCTGCAACTATCGGCCTTCATCCACGACCGGCTGGGCATCGCCACCGATCCTGACTCGATCTTTGACGTGCTGGTGAAGCGGCTGCACGAGTACAAACGGCAGCATTTGCAGGTGCTGCACATCATCTCACTCTACAAACGCATTCAGGCCAATCCCGACGTCGAGATTGTGCCCCGCACCTTCTTGTTTGGCGGCAAGGCCGCGCCCGGCTATCGCATGGCCAAGCTGATCATAAAGTTGATTCACTCGGTGGGCGAAGCGGTCAACACCGACCCCTTGGTGCGGGGACGGCTGAAGGTGGCCTTCTTGCCCGATTTCAGCGTGAAACTGGGGCAGAGGGTTTATCCTGCGGCCGACCTGAGCGAGCAGATTTCGCTGGCAGGCAAGGAGGCCTCGGGCACTGGCAACATGAAGTTCGCCATGAACGGCGCGGTGACCATCGGTACTCTGGACGGCGCCAACGTGGAGATTCGCGAGGAGGTGGGCGCGGAGAACTTCTTCCTTTTCGGGCTGACGACGCCCGAGGTAGAGCGGAGCAAGCGCGAGGGATACCGGCCGCGCACCTTCTTTGAAGAAAACGCCCAGTTGCGCGAGGTGCTGGTTTCGCTCTCCAACGGCGAATTCTCGCACGGCGACCGTACGCTCTTCGAGCCGCTGATCAACTCCCTGCTGACCAGCGACGAATATATGCTGCTGGCCGATTATCAGTCATTCATCGACGCCCAGGACCGAGTGAGCGCGGCCTACAAGGACCAGGACGCCTGGACCAAAATGTCGATTCTGAACGTGGCGCGCATCGGCAAGTTCTCCTCGGACCGCTCGATTCGCGACTATTGCGCGGACATTTGGAAGAGCTGGCCGGTCAAGATACAGTTGTAGCCGCCGGCAAGTTGATCGCAAAACCTTGATCGCAAAACCAGAACGCCCGGAATTTCAGAAGATCGAAATTCCGGGCGTTTCTCTGTGGCATTGAAGCGAATCAGATATCCTCTGGAGACGCTTCCCGCGCTTCGTGAATCTCTTTGGCGCGGTCCAGCGCGGCCTGCACATTGGGCATGATGTTTTCCCTTCCCAGGCGTTCCTGGAAGCGGCTGCCTTCCAGCAGCTTCGAGGGCTGCAGCATGGCGCCGCAGAGCAGCAGGGTGCGGCCCGAGCGGCTGAGCCGCTCGGCAAAGCTCTCGATGGCGTGAATGCCGGTGGCGTCGATGGCCGTCATATTGCGCAAGCGCAAAATGACCACGGATTCAAAGGCGTTGAGGTCGGTCGTCTCTTCCACCAGCTTCTCGGTGGTGCCCCAAAGAAAAGGTCCGTGGATGCGCAGCAGCGAGACGTAAGGGGGAATGATGCGCCCTTGCAAACTGTGCGAGAGCCCGTCGCGAATGTACTCGTCGGTGACCGGTGAAACCGTGGTGGTTTCGGCCACGCGGTGAATGTAGAGCAGCGCGGCCAGGGTGATTCCCACGCCCACGGCGACGGTCAAGTCGGCAAAGACGGTGAGGCCAAAGGTGACAATCCAGACTGAGACGGCGGTCAGATCCAGGTGGAAGATGCCGCCGATTTCCTTCCATTGGCCCATGTTGTACGCCACCACAAAGAGCACGGCGGCCAAGGTGGCCAGAGGAATGTAGCTGGCCAGAGGCGCGGCCACCAGCAGAATCATCAGCAGGGTGAGGGCGTGAATGATGCCGGAGATGGGCGAACGGGCGCCGGCGCGGATGTTGGTGGCGGTGCGGGCAATGGCTCCGGTGGCGGGAATGCCGCCAAACAGCGGCGAGAACATGTTGGCCACGCCCTGCGCCACCAGCTCCACATTTGAGTTGTGCCGGTCGCCGGTCATACCGTCGGCCACCACCGCCGAAAGCATGCTTTCCAGAGCCGCTAAAATCGCCACGGTGAAGGCCGAGGGAATCAGCGGAATGAAGTGCTCGGCGTGAAAGTCGGGCCAGGCGAAGGGCGGCAGGCCGCGCGGAATTCCGCCAAATTTGCTGCCGATGGTCTCGACCGGCAGGTGAAAGGCCACGCTGACGCCAGTGCAAACCAGCAGCGCCACAATCGATGGGGGCACTCGCTTGGTGATGCGCGGCAGAATCAGCAGAATGGCCAGTGTACCCAGCCCCAGGCCGAGCGCCGCCAGATTCAGCGTGGCGGCGTGAGCCAGCAATAGACGAATGCGGGGCAGAAACTCACTGGGAACCGGGCCGGTTTTAAGGCCCAAAAAATCCTTGATCTGGGTTGAGGCAATCAGCACGGCGATGCCGTTGGTGAAGCCGATCACCACCATGCGAGGAATGAAGCGCACCGCCGCGCCCAGGCCGGTGAGGCCCATGATGACCAGCAGAACGCCGGCCATCAGCGTGACCATGGCCAGGCCGCTCATGCCAAAGTGCGCCACAATGCCGGCCACGATCACCACAAAGGCGCCGGTTGGGCCGCCAATCTGGGTACGCGAGCCGCCCAGGGCGGAGATGATGAACCCGGCCACCACCGCCGTATAAATGCCCGCCTGTGGGGTTACCCCCGAGGCGATGCCAAAGGCCATCGCCAGCGGCAGGGCGACCAGGCCGACAGTGATACCCGCCAGCAGGTCGCGGAAAAACATTTGCAGCGAGTAACTGCGCAGCGCCAGGATTAATTTGGGAAGGTTCGGATTGCTAATGGACATCTAATCCAATTTTACGCTTATCGGCAATTCGCAAGGTGTTCGCCGGCCGCGCTTTCCAGCCGCTTGGCATAGATCAGCGCCGCCCGCCCCTGCGGATAATAATTCTCTTCCCTGCCCTCACGGCGGTAGCCATGCGCCTCATAGATGCGGATGGCTTCCGGGTTCTGCTCCTCGACATGCAGCCACAAAACGCTGGCCCCGGCCATGCGCGCCGACTGCTCGGCCTGGCCCAGTAGCTTGCCACCCACTCCCCGCCGCCGCGCTGGCGGAGCCACCTCGATGGTTTGGATGTAGGCTGAAATCTGCCCATCGTCCAGCGACCACTCGACGATCGCGAAGCCGGCCATCTCCCCGTCCTGCTCCGCAATCCAGGTTGCCGTGTTGGCGCTCCGCACTAACTGGCGCATATAGCCGCGGCCAAAGCGGAAGAGAGGCGCAAAACATGCCTCCTCAATCGCGTAAAGACGCTCAAAGTCGTTCGGCATATAAAGGCGACAGCTCAGCATGAAATCCCAGACAACAGTGTAGAGGCAATACACCAGGGTGCCCCATCCATTCCGAGCTTTTTGCGGAATGGGTGGGAAACCTCAAACACCATCAGCGCCAAAATCGCTAGTGACCAGATTGATTCCTTGATGAACGAGGTTCAACACGAACAACCCCGGCGTCGAAACGCCTGCTACCGCGCCGATAATCGGAAGTGTGGATTCCGAGCGCAACTTCTCGCTGCTGCACGACTACCAAGCCTATCTGCGCGTGGAAAAAGGCCTGCGCCCACTCACATGCGAGGCTTACGCCGGCGACTTGAACACCTTTGCCGAGTTCCTCGAAACCCGCCACGCCGTTCTGCTGACCGCCGTGCAGCAGGATCTCTCGGCTTTTATCGAGCACCTGCGCAATCACGGCATCGATGCTCGCTCCTCGGCGCGCAAGCTCAGTTGCCTGCGCGGCTTTTATAAATGGCTGTTGCTCGACCGCCGCATCCACCACGACCCCACTGTCAATATTGAGTCGCCCAAGACTTGGAAGGTGCTGCCCAAGTCACTGGCCGAACCGGAGGTGGCCGAAATGCTCGAGCGCGCCCAGCTCTCCGCCGAGCATCCCCGCGCCCGTGGCACGGAACTGCGAGACCGCGCGATTCTCGAAATCCTCTACGCTGGCGGCTTGCGCGTCTCCGAGGTCACCGCCCTCTCCATCGAAGATCTGGCTCTTGATCAGGGCCGTGTCCATGTGCGCGGCAAGGGCGACAAGGAACGCATCGTTCCCCTGGGCCGCACCGCTGTCGAGGCTCTGGAAACTTATCTGCGCGAGGGCCGGCCCCACTTGGCGCGCATCAGCTCAGCCAAAAAATCCGCCGCGCCGCGTCAGGACGCCACGCGGCTTTTTCTCTCGCTGCGCGGCATGCCGCTGACCCGGCAATGGGTATGGCATTTGGTAAAAGTGGCCGACAGCTCGGCCAGCCCCCATCGCCTGCGCCACAGTTGCGCCACGCACATGGTCGAACACGGGGCCGATCTGCGCAGTGTACAACTGCTGCTTGGCCACGCCGACATCTCGACCACCCAGGTCTACACGCACCTGGCGCTTGGCCACCTGAAGGCCGTGCATCGCGCCTGCCATCCCCGCGCCAAGCTGCATCGCGCCGAGGCCGTGCAACCGCCTGCGCGCACCGGACTGCACCTGGTTCCCAAGCTGCCAAAAGTGGCTTCTGACCTGCCCGCCGAGGAGACCGCATGAGCGCCACGGCCCACTCCGTGGTATTTGTTCCGCTCGACGCGCTGGTCAGCGAGTACCTGCGCGTACTGGCCGGCGAGCGCGGCGCATCGGCGCACACCCTGCGCGCCTACCAGCGCGAACTGCACAACTTCGCGGCTTGGACCGTTGAACACTACGGAAAAGATCAAGGCGTGGAGCGCATCGAGCACACCCACATCCGCGCTTACCTGGGCACACTCTATGATCGAGGCCTCTCGAAAGCATCCGCCGCCCGCGCCCTGGCCTCGATTCGCGGCTGGTTCAAGTGGCTGGCGCGCACCGGGCGGGTGGAGCAGAACGCCGCCGCCCTGGTGGCCACGCCACGCCTGCCCAAGCACCTGCCGCGTGTGCCATCCATCGAACAGATGAATCGCGTGGTCGATTCAGTCGGCGAAGACGCCGCCAGTTGGCCGGCGCGCGACACCGCCATTCTCGAGCTGCTCTACGGCTGCGGCATCCGCAACGCGGAGCTGACCGCGCTCGACCTCGAAGACATTCACTGGGCCAACGAAGCGATTCTGATTCACGGCAAAGGGCAGAAGCAGCGCTATGTTCCCCTGGGCGACGCGGCCGCTCAGGCACTGCGCTCTTACATGGCTGAACGCGAGGCGCTGCTAGCCGCCTTCAACGAGGGCAAGCACTTCAGCACTCCGGCGCTCTTTCTCAACTTGCAGCTTCGCGGCCTCGCCAAGCCTGGCGGGCAGGCACGGCTCACAACGCGCAGCGTGGGTCGCATCGTCAAGCGCATCGCCATCTTGCGCGGCCTCTCGGCCGACGTTCATCCCCACACCCTGCGCCACGCTTTCGGTACGCATTTATTGGAGGAAGGCGCTGACCTGCGCGCCATTCAGGAGCTGCTCGGCCACGAGCGCCTCTCGACCACCCAGCGCTACACCCAGCTCACCACCGCGCAGTTGGAGGTTGTCTACGACCGCACCCATCCGCGCGCGCGTTAATCGTGTAGCGCCGGCCTCCCGGCCGACTGCTGCGTGGACCTCCTGGTCCACGTTGAACTTTACATCATCAGGAAAAATGCTCTAAAGTCGTGCCTGGCACAATCCATAGCCTGAAGGCAATTTTGCAAGAGGCCCCCTGGCGAAAAATTAAAAGCTCGACTTCCGTTCCGGATACCAGGTCAGTTGAATCGTCGTTGTGGTGACGGTTTGCTGGCCGGTCAGATAAATCGGCGCCTTCCAGTGCTCGAAGCTGAATTTTCCGTTCACCTCAAACTCCTTGCCGAAGCGCTTGACCGCCTGAAAGTCGATGTCGTTGATCGTGGTGCCGCCAGAGATGAAGTCGCGCTCGGCTTTCTGGTTGCGCGCACTTACCTGCACCCATTCATTTCCGCTTAGATGATAAGTGGCCCAAGCCTGTCCGCCCTTGGCCTCGCGCCCAATCCAGTCGCCGAATATCTGCCCCTGATCGGTGTAGCCCTGTTTCTGGATGGACTCGTAGTACATGAAGTGGCCGCCATTGCTGTTCCTCACAGGCGGATCAGTGGAGACGGCTTCGAGGCGCAGATCGAGCTTGGGAATGCCGGGCACATGCGAGAGGTAAAGCCCCGGACGCCAACCGGCGCGGCGAGGCGCATCGGCCGGCGAAACATCGTCATGCACCTCGGAGTCCGAGTAGAGCGTAAACCAATGACGCACAAACGGCAGCCGGTACGAAAAGTCGAAGGCCGCAAAGCGCGCGCCGGGATCGCTGCGGCCATTTTTTTGGTTGCCACCGTTGAGGTTGGTAAGCGGAGAGCTGAGGCTGGCAAAGCTGCGCAAAAAGCTCTTGATCGTGATGGGCTCGTGTCCCTTGCCGCCCCAAATCACCGTGCGTTCAAAGCCGAATTCGAGGTTTTCCGTGGGCCGGAAGCTGACCTTCTCGACATGGACCCAGGGGTTTCCCGCATTGATGACATTGAACGCGGTGGGGTCGGCCAATGCCTGACAAGCCGCATTGCAGGCGGGGTTGGGAATGTAGTCGTGCCCGCGTAGCGCGCCCACCAGAAAATCGTAGCGAAAGGGGCCGGTGAGCCGCGAAATCCCGGGAATGTGCAGCGGCTCAACACGATTGATGCGGAAGGAATAAATGTTCTCTGCGTTGTTCGAGTATGCCATTCCGCCCCCCAGCCCCGGTCCCAGCCAGTCGTCCTGCTTGCCAAAAGAGATTTCGTGGTTCGCCAGGTTGGCCGCGACATATGCCTCGATGAATCGCCCATTGGTGGTCGAGGCAATTGGTCCCATGGGAATGGTGGCCTGAGGAAGATAATAGTTGATGACTTGCGTCGAGGGGTTCTTGTAGGTCGTGCCATCCACCTTGCTGAGCGCCTGCGCCAGCGTCTGGCTGTAGCCGGTAGCCGACGGCGCGTCGTGGAACTCGCCGCGCGCATAGAGCGTGAAGCGGCCAACCGAAGCATAGCCGCTGGCGCCGGAGTAGTTATTGAAGCCGTTTTCGTAGGGGCGTCCGTAGTCGTTGACAATCGTCGAGCCCAAGTGGAAACTATCGCGCAGGGGTGTGCCGCTAATGCCGCGCATCGCCGTGTAGGTGGATTCGATGCGGGCCAAGCCTTGATGCGCGCGGCACGGACCCTGACTGTCGGCGCGTAGCTCGCGCATCAACGCGTCAAAGATCCCCTCGGCCTCTTCAGTGCCAGCCCCTGTCTCGGCCTCTGAGATGCGGGGAGCGGCCTCCTCCAGCATGTGGATCACGCTCGAACGAGTCCACGGTCGCATGCCCAAATAGACCGTATCCACATAGCCGATCGCATATAGCCGCAATATCGCCGGATAAACCCAGCTATCGACCGGGATATAGGGTGAACCGAGCGTATCCGGCGCACAATTGCGCGCCGGATACGCTTCCGCTGCGGGAGCCTGCGCGCTCGCCAAGGGGCTGGCTGTCAAAAAAATAACTGCCGTCAGCAGAGTGGCGCCAAAAAACGTAGCCATCGAAGCTCGTTTGCTCAAATTCATACTCCCAACTTTACCATTCGTCGGTTTAAATTGGGCGCAAGATGCTTGAAAAGCTTTGCCGCGGCAAAAACATTCCAATCGCGATGCCCTTCGCCGACGAACCATCATTCCTCACTTTGCCCTGGGCGCTATCCCTACCTGGTTGTCAGTTTCCGCCGCTTTTCGCCCGTCTCTTGCAATACATCCAGCTCCCTGGAAAAATCAGCCTCGGCTTCGTTCTTCAGCTTGCGGTCGAAGAGTCCCTTGTGGCTCAGATACGCCTCCATCTTGCTCAGCGGATCTTTCTTCCGTTCACCCTCGATGCAATACGGAAGGCAATCGATCAAGGTAGGCCCATTGCCCCGGCGCGCGTGGGCTATGGACTCGGTCGCCACGCGATACACAGCCACCACATCGCTGCCGTCTACGGGGATGACAGGAACTTCGCCTGGAATATTGATTTCGGCTTTCAAAGAACGTTTGCCGCTTTTCTCTTCAGGCAACGAGCTACTCCAGCGAACAAAAAGAATCGGCAGTTGATGCTCGCCAGCGGCGCACAAAGCATCTTTCCATTCAGTCGCCGCGCCCGCGCCGCCAAAGACCACCACGACCTTGCCATTCTGCTTTGTCTTATAACTCAGCGCCCTGCCCAGAGCTAGATCAAGCTGCGCCTCGGAGGCTTCAGTCAGAGTAAAAAAATCAGCCAGTGGCGCGCCCTGCACAAAGCGCCCCATCAAGCCGCTCGCCGAAGTCGCAATCCAGTCTTTCGCGTCCAAATCAATACAGACGCCGACGACAGCCGCCTCCTGGCCCGCCACTTCGCCCAAGCGCTTGTCTTGCTGCTCCGCCAGCCGGCGGCAACGCACCATGGCCGTGTAAAGATCTCGCAGTTTCTGGTTGGTAATCAGCGCGAAGCCATCGTGGCCAGCCAGCGCCGCGCTCGCGCTCTGCTCGTCGATTTTGGGTCTCATCTGAACCATCCTCCCAGCAGATATTTGCATAAGTTGTTCGCTCTTGCACAAACATTGATCCGGCAGCTTTGCATTGCGACTCTCTGCCCACCGCAGGTTGTCATCCTGAGCATCTTGACTCGCGTTTGTGAGTTACGGCTCTTATGAACGGCGAGGTACGCCTCCCGGAGGGAGGCAAGGAAAATAGCCCAGGACAAGCGCAGCGCAGTCCTGGGAAAGAGCCCCAAATAGCACGGAGCCCCGTAGGGGCGATGTGAAAAACTCGCTACGTCGAGTAGTCGGCGTTGATGTGGATGTACTCGTGAGTCAGATCCGTGGTCCAAAAGACACACGAGCCCGCGCCCTGATGCAATTGAATCGAGACGGTAAACTCCGTCTGCGATACATAGGCGTGGGCGGCGGCCTCGTCAAACTCTTCCGCGCGGCCCCCGTTGCGGCAGATAGGCAGCTCGCCAAACTGAATGTCGATGCGCTCGGGGTCGATTTGCGCGCCAGCATAGCCAATGGCCGCCATCAGCCGGCCCCAGTTCGGGTCGCTGCCCGCCCAGGCTGTCTTCACCAGCGGCGAGTGGGCAATGGACTTGGCGATTTTGACCGCCTCGGCATCCGTCGCCGCGCCGTCGATATGCAGTTCGACCACATGGCTCACGCCCTCGCCGTCGGCCACAATCTGCCGCGCCAGCGAAGTACAAACCTGGCGCATCGCGGCGGCAAACTCCGCGTTCCCCGCGCCCACCACGGCCTCGCTCGCGCCCGAGGCCAACAGCAACAC
>Ga0224528_1001420_pt1 | contig 15709 bp, 11 predicted proteins | sample CBST25metaG_2_FD_179888 | JGI IMG/M metagenome (GOLD analysis project Ga0224528, IMG submission 179888) | Peat soil microbial communities from Stordalen Mire, Sweden - C.B.S.T25 | ecosystem: Environmental > Terrestrial > Soil > Wetlands > Peat | place: Sweden: Norrbotten County, Stordalen Mire...
CTGCGCCGCGGGCGGAGCAAGGGCCGCCATCGCGCCGGGGGTGGCGCTGGAAAGCATGCCGCTGACGCGCTTTTCGTCGTCAGGCAGAATGCCTTCGATCAACGCGCCGCCATCGCGTGCACCGCGAGCAACGAGCACCTGCTCGTAGAGTCCGGGCGAGGCAGCGGTGACGTGCGGAATTTTTTCCAATTTTTGGATCAGAGGTTGCCAGTTCTTGATGCCGTCGCCATCGGTGCGCATCAGTTGCACGTGCGCGGTGGTGTCGACGAGCCGGTCCTGCAGGTCGCGCTTCATGCCGTTGGTGATGGCCAGCGCGATGATGAGCGCGGCCACGCCGGCCGCCACACCGGCAATCGAGATGGTGGTGACGACGCCGACCACGGCCTGACGGCGCTTGGCGCGCAAATAACGGGCAGCAAGAAAGAGTTCGAAGCGCATGGCTACTTGCCCTCCGCAGGAAGAACGGTCTTGGCAAGGCCAACGTTGTCGTAGCGATCAAAGACGCGCACGGTGATCAGGCGCTCGGCGTTCTTTGCCCCGTCTGCGGGAAGGGTGAGGTTGAAAACGAGGCGGCGCGTGTCATAGAGCTTGCCGACCGGCTCGATGGTCTGCCAGGGACCGCCGTCGAGGGAAAGCTCGGCGCGGGCCAGCGGCGAGGTCGCATCCTCGGCTATGAAATCAATGGCGAGGAGATCGACCCGGCGCGCGGCCTTCAGCGCGGTGACGGCCGGCGGCGTGGTATCGACGACAAAACGCTCGCTGATTTTTTCGCCGCTCAGAGCCTCGCCTGGAGCGTGCGAAGGTGCATCGCTGGCCACCACCTTCAAATGGTAGCCGCCGTCGGGAATCCGCTCGGCGTCAAAGCTGTAAGCGTGGCCGACGAGCTTGTCGCGCAGCAGCCGCCAGAGGGTTTCGCCGTCGCCGCGCAGATAGAGCGCGTAGGTCAACTTGTCGCCGTTGTCGTCGTGCGCGGCCCAGCGGGCGGTCACGGCGGTGCGATCTTTGGCGGCTTGCAAAGAACCGCTCGGGACTTCCGTTGAAATTGCAAAGCTCTTTTCGGCAGGCGTCGCAAAGGAGATGTTCACGGCCTTCGGTTCATTGCTGCCAGAGCCGGAGGCGTTGAGCCGCGCTCCGGGCACGACCACCAACTCGTCGATCACCGGTGCGGCATTAACGGCCAAAAAGTTGACGCCGACGCTGCCGAGCGAGCCATGCGCATCGAGCACGGCCTTCCACTGGAAGTAGCGTCCGGCGGGCGAGGCAGAAGCGTCGTCCTTGAGTGGCGTCCACTCGCTCCAACCGCGTACCGGTTGCTCGATGTTGCCTGAGCGGGTCCAGAGCCGGTAGCCGGTCGACGCAGGATCGATCTCGAGGCGACCGAAGTGGGCCAGCGCACCGGCGTCGAGCACCGTGCTGGCGTACTCGTGCTCTGTCGTTGTTCCCAGCGCAACCAGCTTGCCTGGATTGCCGGTGCCGATGAGCAAGGAGTCGTTTGCTCCGGAAGTTGCGAAGGAAAGCCCTTGCTGCGCGTCGAGATGCGCAAGATCGGCAAAGCTGCCGTCGGGCGCGATGCGGAAAAGCCGTCCGTGATTGCCGGTGAACGCCAGCAGTCCGTCGGGGCGGCTGGCCAGCGCATAGACAATCTCATTTTTGCCGGACCAGAGCTTGCGCGGAGCCTGATGGTCGGCCAGGGCAAAGATTTCGCTGTCGGCGGTGAGAGTGGCGCTGGGAGCGGCGGCCAGCAGTGAGTGCGGCTGAAGAAGCGACAGCAGGGACACGGCGGTCGTTCCGGTCGTCGGAGCCGGCTGCAGCGCAATGCGGCTCTTTTCACCGACGCAGGCGGCATAGATGGTGCCCTGCGCATCGACGGCGACGGCGGTGATCTCGCGACGCGGCGCGGCAAAGAGCACGTAGCCCTTGCCTGCCGGATCAATCCGGTAGACGAGGCCCGAGCCGTCAGTGCCTGCGATCAGGTTGCCCTGCGCGTCCCAGGCGAGGGAACGAACATGCGCCTCGTCGCTCTGAAAGAAGAGCTCGGGTGGCGCGTTGGGCTTGGTAAGGTCCACACGATAGACGCCCGCCGGGCCGCCAGTGGCGATGTAGAGCCGCCCCTGGGCGTCGAAGGTCATCTCCCAGACGTAGTGCGACTCCTGGGCGGTTTTCGCGACAGTGGAGGGAAGCTTGGCCGGATCGAAGACGACCGTCGCCTTCGACTCCTCGACCTTCTCGGTCGCCGCCGAGTTCAGCCGGTAGACCCTGCCCGAAGGCAGCGTGGCCGCATAGAGCTGGCCGTCGGGGCCGAGCCGCACGATCTCCACGCTCAGATCCTTCGTTTCAAAGAGCGTGAAGGGCTTGGCGTTCGCGCCGGGAGCCAGACGCAGAACCGTGGCCGGAGCGCCGGTGGCCAGATAGGCCGTGCCGGATTTGTCGGCGGCCAGCGACCAGACAAAGGCCGAAGGCGTCGTCAGCCGCTCGGTCAACCCGGGCGCGGCGAGCAGTTGGCCGTCGTTCGCGATGGCCACGCCGCGCGGCGTGCCCTTCTCAAACTCTTCCATGTGAGACTGCGTCCAGAGATGCGTTCCCTGAGCGCTGCCGGTAACCGTGGCGCAGGACAGAACAAATCCAGAGAGAACGAGAGAAAAAGCACGGTGGGAGAAACGAAAATGGCCAGTCATCCTGCCCCTTAGTCTACTCAATTCGGGCGGATCACTGGCCGGAGATTGTGGATCGGGAAACCAATAGGTTAAAAGCTGGAGCTACTGTCCTCGATCGCCTGGCGCACATTGCCGTCGGAGTGGGCCAGACGGCGGACGGCCTCCGGCTTTTCCACCTTGGCCTTGAGCATGACCAGCGCGACGGGTACGCTGCGACCGGCGCTCTTGATGGTCTCGACAGCGGTCTGCCGGTCGATGTTGCAGGCCGTCATCAGAATGCGGATGCCGCGCTCGACCAGCTTCGAGTTCTGCATGTGCAGATTCACCATCAGGTTCTCATACACATAACCTATACGGGTCAGCGCGCCGGTGGTGATCATGTTCAGGATCATCTTCTGCGCGGTGCCAGCCTTCATGCGGGTCGATCCGGCAACGACCTCGGGACCGACCTCGGCGACGATGCTGATGTCGGCGGCAGCCGTAAGCGGTGTTTCCAGATTGCAAGTGACGGCCGCGGTCTTGGCTCCGCGCGCCCGCGCGTAGGCCGTAGCGGCCACCACATAGGGAGTGCGACCCGAAGCTGAAACGCCCACGACAACATCCTTGCGGGTGGGGCGGCGGCGGGCAATATCCCGCTGCCCCAGTTCCTCGGAGTCTTCGTTGACCTCAACGGCCGAGGCCAGAGCCTTCGGGCCGCCAGCCATGATGTACTGCACCTGACCGGGAATCGTGGAGTAGGTCGGTGGGCATTCGGCGGAATCGAGCGCGGCAATGCGACCGCTCGAACCGGCGCCGATGTAGATCAACCGACCGCCATCCCGCAAGCTTCGCGCCACCTGATCGATTACCTGAGCGATCTCAGGAATGGCTTTTTTCACTGCCGCTGCAACCTTGGCATCCTCATGATTGATGATGCGTGCGATTTCCAGCGCAGATTTGGTATCTAACCCTAAGGAGGCCTCGTTTAGGCTCTCCGTCATCAATTCCTGAAGCAGAGCGGGTTGGTCAATCTTGGTATCTTTTTGGGCGCCAACCGTCTCAGGCATCATCGAGCTGTTCAGCATCGCGTCTGTCCCCAGCCTCTGATTGTATCTGCAAAACTGGCAATGCAGATATTTTTCTGTCTTTCAGTGCATCGACAAATATTGTACCCGGCGCACAGGCTAGAGCGAAAACCAGAGTCGATAGATCCCGCAAACACAAGGCTTGCGTTAACGCGACTATCAGGGAGCGACAACACGGCGCAAAGTTCAACGGAAGGCCGTAACTCTGGTTTTGTTCTAGCGCGCCAAGACGCCGCGCACAGCGTTGTGGAAAGCTGGCCGCACCTGTTTGATTTGCTGCGTCGAGCGGTTGGGCCAGGTGCGGTTGGTCAGCAGCACAACAGCCACCGCCGCATCGAGATCGATCCACAGCGAGCAGCCGCTGTAGCCAAGATGACCGATCGAGCGCGGCGAGAAATAACTGCCCGACGAGGAGTGTTCCGACGGCGTATCCCAGCCGAGGGCGCGCGAACTGCCCGCCGGTCCCTGGCGCTCGGCGAAGAGGGCAACGGTCTGCGGCTCGAAGAGGCGCGGCGCGCCGATGGGCGACACGGCTTCGAGAATCTCTGCGGAAAAGCGCAGCAGATCAGAGGCATTGGCAAATAAACCGGCGTGACCGGCAACGCCGCCCAGCACCCAAGCATTCTCGTCCTGTACCTCGCCCTGAATCCTGCGTCCGCGAAAGTTTTGGTCTACCTCGGTCGGCGGAATTTTTGGCCATTTGTCCGTACTCGGTTGATAGCAGGTCGATGTCATGCCGAGCGGAGCCAGAACCTCCCGCGAGACAAAGGCATTCAGCGGCTCACCGAGCAGCACCTCGAGCGCCTTGCCGAGCAGGATGAAGCCCGGGTCGGAGTACTCGTAGCGCATACCGGGAGTAGCTTCCAAATCGAGCGCCAGACAGGTGCGCAACAACTCGGACGGAGTCTTCGCCGTGCGGAAGAACTCCACATAGCCGGGAAGACCGGAGTTATGCGCCAGCAGATGGCGCAAGGTGACGTGCCGCGCCGCAGAGCCGGGCACGCGGCCGACGACAAAGCCCGGCAGCAATTCGCCCAGGGGCAGATCGAGTTCGAGCCGTCCGCGCTGATAGAGCAGCATGGCCGTGACCGTGGTCGCCACCACCTTTGAGACGCTGGCCAGGTCGAAGACCGTCTCGGGCGTGACGGCGGGCGCGTCGTCCTCATAGGTGAAGCGCCCCAGCGCCTCAATCGCCTGTACGCGGCCCTCGGCCCAGACTCCGAAGGCGCAGCCGGGAAAGGCATGGGCGGCAATCGCATCGCCCAGCACGGCGCGCGCCGCAGTGAAGCGAGTCAGCACGTTCGCGGAAGAGTTGGAAACCATGATGGCTCTATCCTAGAGCGGTTCCGGGATACTGTGAAGCCTCCAGTGCTCTGGCAAACGAGTGAATCGCATTTGAGATTTTTTCGATAAGCTTCTTGGAAGAATAAAGCTGTTGCAACATTTAGGGAGGGAGCAGGGGCATTTATGCCCCTGAAACCGTGCTGGAAGCGGCAAGGCTTTAGCCGCGGACTTTTTATTCCATCCAAAAGAACGTCCCGCGCCTAAAGGCAAGCGTCTCTGCTCCCTCCCGGGGAAAACAGGTACGCGGTGGTCCAGCAAAAAATAAATCAGCCGCAGAAGAAGTTTTTCATCACCATGGGGGACAGTTCGTTTCTACTCTTGTAATCTGAAAAGGAAATGCAGACGGTCTCTCAGCCCTCGACTCCCAGCCCGAACGATCCCGACCCCGAACCCGAAGGGGCAAAAGCTCCGGCCACGCCGCCGGAAAACAACATGATGATCTGGCTGCGTGATCTGACGATCTCCGCGGCAGCTTCCATTCTGATCATCACCTTTCTCTATCAGCCGGTACGCGTGGAAGGCACTAGCATGTTGCCGCGGCTGGAAAACAGCGACCGGCTGTTCATCAACAAGTTTGTCTATCACTTCACGGCCATCGAACGGGGCGACGTGGTGGTCTTCCACTATCCGCGCGACCCGGAAAAGAGCTACATCAAGCGGGTGATTGCGCTGTCGGGAGACCGGCTGCGGATCGACAACGGCGCGGTCTGGGTCAACGGTCACAAGATCGAAGAGAGCTACGTGCCCGACGAATACCGCGACACGCGCTCGCTTCCGGAAACGGTGATTCCCGCGCACAGCTTCTTCATGATGGGCGACCACCGGTCGATCTCCTCCGACAGCCGCGAGTTCGGTCCCGTGGACCGCTCGCTGGTCTACGGCAAAGCCTCGTTTGTCTACTGGCCGGCGCGTGATGCCGGGCTAGTGCGCTAGATGGGAATTAGGATGTAATCAATTAATAAATAAGGATTCTGTCATCCTGAGCGAACGGGGCCCCAGGCGTTTTCTTCAGCCTGGGGGTGGTGAGTCGCAGGATCTGCGGCTGTTTTTTCTCCAATACAGTCGACAAAGCAATTGCGCAGCGCTAGAGCATTTTTCCAATACACGTGCAGTGTTGAGTGGTGTGCAAGGTGGCTTTTTCTTAAGGAAAAAGCCACTCGGCATCCTGCTTCCGCTCTACACCAATTGGAAAAATGCTTTAGCATGGCCTCACCATGAAGACCCTGCCGTTTTTTGCCGTTGTGCTGCTTTGCGCCCAGGCCCTGCCGGGGCAGGCACCCGCGCCGAATGAGCCGCAACGGTTCGATGTGGCCTCGATTCGTAGAAATATTGCCGGGAAGCAGCAGGATTTTGGTCCAACCGCCAGCGGTTATCGTGTCATCAATCTGACCTTGCTGGTCCCGTTGATGTTTGCCTATCCACCGAGTACGGGGCAGGCGATTTATCAGATGGACCAGATCAAGGACTTGCCCGATTGGGTTGTCGCAGAGCGTTACGACATTGATGCGCGCATTGATCCAGCGCAGTTGGCCGCCTGGCAAGCACCGGGCGCACAGCAAAGGCTGCTGCCGCAATTGCTGCAGAATCTGCTCGCCGATCGCTGCAAGTTGCAGACACACAAGGAGCAGAAAGAAATGGCGAGCTTTTCTCTGCAGCTAGCGAAAAACGGACCCAAGTTTCAGGAAAGTGTGCCTGGCGCGCAACACCCGGCAGGGATGACGGTGCCCGGTGGCGGAGTCGTCGTACCGGAGGAGCAGGGAAGAGTGCTGCATTTTTACGGGGTTCAATTGAGCGTGCTGGCTGCGATGTTGAGTCAGGAGAATGGACGTCCGGTGGTCGACAAGACAGGACTCAAGGGCAAATACGACATCGTTTTCGAAAAGAGAGAGGCAAGAGAGAATGATGGTCTTTCCAGTTCGATCACGTTCGAGTCGGTGTCCAAGCTTGGCTTGAAGCTCGTTGCCGAGAAAGATGTAATAGATGTTTTAGTCATCGATCACATTGAACGTCCGTCGGAAAATTGAACGGATTTTTGATCGCCGACTGTGGCTTTTCTGCAACAACGCGAGCAGCTCGGCTCGTACAGAGAATTTTCCTTGTGCACTGAAAGCACCGTGGTTGCTGGCGATTTTATACACTGAACCTCCACTCGGCTGTGCGCGGGGGAAGCATACTGGGAAAACCTTCCTTCAATTGCTATAATTAAATGAATCTATACCTCGGAGAGGCGATGCAGGCACTTTTAGCGCTCGAAGACGGGCGCATCTTTCGCGGCCACGGTTATGGGCACCCCGGCGAATGCCAGGGAGAGGTCGTTTTCAATACTTCCCTTACCGGTTATCAGGAGATCGCGACCGACCCTTCCTATACCGGCCAGATCGTCGTTCTCACCAATCCCCAAATCGGAAATTACGGCACCAATCAGGCAGACAACGAGTCGGCCAGGCCTTATATCGAAGGCTTGATCGTTCGCGAGTTCTCGCCCATCAGCTCAAACTGGCGCTCGGAGCAGGTCACCGACGAGTACATGGAACGGTACAAGGTTCCGGTGCTTGCCGACATCGACACGCGTGCCCTCGTCCGCCACTTGCGCACCTACGGGGTGATGCGCGGCGTGATTTCGACGGCCGAAACCAACGCCGAGGTTCTCATCCAGAAGGCGAGAAACATTCGCAAGATGGACGGAACCGACCTGGCGAAGGTGGTCTCCACCAAGTCGGTCTACACCTTTGACCAAAACGATCGGCGCAATCAGTCCGACGATATGCTGCTGTCGGTGGCTCTCGACCTCGCGGCCGAAGGGCGCAAACAACTTCATGTTGTGGCTTATGACTTTGGCATCAAGCAGAACATTCTACGCATGTTGGTTCGTGAGGGCTGCCGCGTAACGGTGGTTCCGGCCGAGACTTCGGCAGAGGATGTGCTGGCGATGAAGCCCGACGGCGTCTTCTTGTCGAACGGCCCGGGCGATCCAGAGCCGGTTGACTACGCGGTCAAGGCCATTCGTGCAATGTTGGGCCGTGTGCCGATCTTCGGCATCTGCCTCGGTCACCAACTGACGGGCCTTGCGCTCGGCGGCCGCACCTACAAGCTGAAGTTCGGCCACCACGGCGGCAACCACCCGGTACGCAACAATTGCACCGGCAAGGTGGAGATCACCGCGCACAATCACAACTTCGCCGTCGATCCGGACTCGATCAACGCCAACGAGGTGGAACTGACGCACGTGGACCTGAACGACAATACGCTCGAGGGTCTGCGTCACAAGTCGCTGCCGTTGTTCAGCGTGCAGTATCACCCCGAGGCCGCGCCCGGTCCGCACGACTCGCACTACCTGTTCCATGACTTCCGCAAGATGATGGAAGAGTGGAGAGGATGATGTTTTTCTTCGCACACATTGCAATTGGTTGAACGAGCAGCGGGGCCCAGGCTCCGCTGTTTTTTGGGTAAGAGTCTCGGCAGGGGAAGGAAGGGTACGGGCTTTAGCCCCGGAGGGAATGAGATGCGACCAACGCGAGAGACAGCACAGCCCAACCGCGCTGCCTATTTTATTTCCGCGCAGACCTGGACTCGGACTCCCTTCTTCCGCCATGCACGCTGGGCAGAATGCCTGATCGAAACGATCCGGCATTACGACCAGAGCTGCTACCGGCTCCATGCCTTTGTTGTGATGCCTGACCATGTGCACCTGTTACTGATGCCGCTGGAAACGCTCGAAAAAGCCGTGCAGGTTATCAAGGGTGGCTTCAGTTATCGCGCGCATCGAGCTTTCGACTGGAAGGGCGAAATCTGGCAACCCGGTTTCAGCGATCATGGCATTCGTGACGAAGAGGACTGGAATCAGCATCTGAGTTACATTCGTGGCAATCCTCTGAAGGCCAGCTTGTCGCAGAACTCGGTTGCCTATCCGTACATGGACTTTCCTGAACCGAAATTCCCTCGGGGGCTAAAGCCCCTCGTTGAAAACATATCGGTTGATGTACGGGCTCAAGCCCGTACCCTTCATTCTGAGGACTACAAACCTTCACGTTGAAGACCATTCGCTTGATAAGGGTTAAGAAAAAAGATGCCACGCAGAAATGACATACAGAAGATTCTAGTGATCGGCTCGGGGCCGATCGTCATCGGTCAGTCGGCCGAGTTTGACTACTCGGGCACGCAAGCCTGCAAGGCGCTCAAGCAGGATGGCTACGAAGTGGTGCTCGTGAATTCGAACCCGGCCACCATCATGACCGATCCTGACTTGGCCGACCGCACCTATGTCGAGCCACTGACCCGCGATTACCTCGAAGAGATTATTCGACTCGAGTCGGAGATGCTTACCACCAAGCCCGGTTCCGGCAAGTTCGCCTTGCTGCCGACCGTTGGCGGACAGACGGCGCTGAATCTGGCCGTCGATTTGGCCGACTCCGGCATCCTCGACAAGTACAGCGTCGAGCTGATCGGCGCCAAGCTGGAAGCCATCAAGAAGGCCGAGGACCGTCTGCTCTTCAAGGATGCGATGATCCGCATCGGGCTGGAAGTTCCCAAGTCGGCGCTGGTGAACAACCTGCGCGATGGCTTGGACTTTGCCACCAAGCTCGGCTTCCCGATCTTAATTCGTCCCAGCTTCACGCTCGGCGGCTCGGGCGGCGGCATCGCCTACAACCGCGAAGAGCTGATGGAGATTCTCTCCCGCGGCATCGATCTTTCACCCGTCCACGAGTGTCTGCTCGAAGAGAGCGTGCTGGGCTGGAAGGAGTTCGAGCTTGAGGTGATGCGCGATCTGGCCGACAACGTCATCATCATCTGCTCGATTGAAAACTTCGATCCGATGGGCGTGCACACCGGCGACTCGATCACCGTGGCTCCGGCGCAGACGCTCACCGACCGCGAATATCAGCGGATGCGCGACGCGGCCATCGCCGTGATGCGCGAGATCGGCGTCGAAACGGGCGGCTCGAATGTGCAGTTCGCCATCTGTCCGACCGACGGCCGCATGACGGTCATCGAGATGAACCCGCGCGTCTCGCGGAGCTCCGCTCTCGCATCCAAGGCAACAGGATTTCCCATTGCAAAAATCGCGGCCAAGCTCGCCGTCGGTTACACGCTCGACGAGATTCCCAACGACATTACGCGCAAGACGCCGGCCTGCTTCGAGCCGACCATCGACTACGTTGTCACCAAGATTCCCAAGTGGCAGTTTGAAAAGTTTCCCGGCTCGGACGACGTGCTCGGACCGCAGATGAAGTCGGTCGGCGAAGTGATGGCCATCGGCCGCACCTTCAAGGAGTCCCTCATGAAGGCGTGGAGGGCTTTGGAGACAGGGAAAAAAACCGGTGCCGAGGTGCTCGATCCGCGTCGCCTGACACAGATGCTCGTCACCCCGCGTCCCGGCCGTCTGCCCTATCTGCGCTACGCCTTCGAGCGCGGCATGAGCGTGCGCGAGGTCGCGCGCCTCACCCACATGGACCCCTGGTTTCTGTATCAGTTGCGCGAGGTCACCCTTGCGCAGGGCTCGATTGCGCAAACCACGCCTGAGACCATTACCGAAGGCCAACTGCGCCGCCTGAAGCAGATGGGCCTGTCCGACGAGCGTATCGCCACCGAGTGGAAGCTGGAAGGCCAGGCTGGCGTGAAGCAGGTCAGGGAACTGCGCGAGTCCAAGGGCGTCAAGCCCGTCTTCAAGCTGGTCGACACCTGCGCCGCCGAGTTCGAATCGATGACCCCGTACCTCTACTCGACTTATGACGAAGAGGACGAGGCCGCGCCGACCGGCAAGAAGAAAATCATTATTCTCGGCTCGGGTCCGAACCGCATCGGCCAGGGCATCGAGTTCGATTACTGCTGCTGCCACGCCGCCTTCGCGCTGAAGGAAGACGGTTTCGAGACGATCATGGTCAACTGCAACCCGGAGACCGTCTCGACCGACTACGACACCAGCGACCGACTCTACTTCGAGCCGCTCACGCTCGAAGATGTGCTCGCCATCCATGAGCACGAGGCCAAGTCCGGCGCCGACATCGGCATGATCGTGCAGTTCGGTGGTCAGACGCCGCTGAACCTCTCGCAGCGTCTGCGCGCGGCTGGCATCAAGATCATCGGCACCTCGCCCGACTCGATCGATCTGGCCGAGGACCGCAAGCAGTTCGGCAAGCTGCTCGACGATCTCAAGATTCCGCAATCGGCCGGCGGCACGGCGACCAGCGTCAAAGAGGCTCTGGCCGTGGCCGACCGCATCGGTTACCCGGTGTTGGTGCGCCCCAGCTACGTGCTCGGCGGCCGCGCCATGGTCATCGTCTATGACGCCGAAGGCGTGACCCGCTACATGCAGGAGGCCGTGGAATACTCGCAGGAGCGGCCCGTGCTGATCGACCACTTCCTCGAAAACGCCATTGAGATCGACGTCGATGCGCTCTGCGATTCCGAGGACGTGATCATCGCCGGCATCATGCAGCACATTGAAGAAGCTGGTATTCATTCCGGCGACTCCTCCTGCGTGCTGCCCGCCGTTTCCATCCGCCCCGAGACGCTCGACGTGCTGCGCGACTATGCGCGCCGGTTGGCTCTGGCGCTCAAGGTCGTTGGCCTGGTCAACCTGCAGTTGGCCATTCAGCGCGACGCCAAGGGCAAGGACCACGTCTACGTGATCGAAGTGAATCCGCGCGCCTCGCGTACGGTGCCCTACGTCTCGAAGGCCACCGGCATTCCTCTTGCCAAGATCGCCGCGCGGCTGATGACCGGCCGCAAGCTGCGTGAACTGCTGCCGGCAGAGCTGGCTTCGGGCAAGGACCTCGGCACCGGCCCGCACTTCTTCGTGAAGTCACCGGTCTTCCCCTGGTCGAAGTTCGGCGGGGTCGATACGGTGCTCGGACCGGAGATGAAGTCGACCGGCGAGGTGATGGGCGTGGCCTCCAACTTTGGCGAGGCCTATGCCAAGGCGCAACTGGCGGCCGGACAACTGCTGCCCACCTCGGGCACGGTCTTTTTCAGCGTGAAGGATACCGACAAGCCGGCGGCTGTCGAGTTGGCGCGGCGCTACGTGCAGCTTGGCTTCAAGCTGGTGGCCACCGAGGGCACAGCCAATGTCTTCGAAAATGCGGGACTAGTGGTCGAGCGCGTCTTCAAGGTGAACGAAGGCCGTCCGAATGCCGTCGATCTGATCAAGAGCGACCGCGTGCAGTTGATCGTCAACACGCCGCGCGGGCAGGACACCGTCTTCGACGAGAAGGCGATTCGCCGCGCCTCCGTGCTGGCGCGCATTCCCACCATCACCACGCTTTCGGCAGCGCAGGCCGCCGCCGACGGCATCGCCTCACGGCAGAAGCACCAGACCACCGTTCACGCGTTGCAGTCTCTGCACACGAGCCGGTAAACAGCAGTTGAGGTAGAGAAAGAAAAGCCTCCGCGAGCCATGCGCTTGCGGAGGCTTTCTTATTTATATGGCTGTCATCCCGAGCGAACGGGACCCCAAGCGCTTTTCAGCTTGGGGGTGGTGAGTCGAGGGATCTGCGGTTGCTTTTCAAAGGACCGCGCAGACGCGACACATGTACACCTTGGTCATTGCGCTTCCAGGGCTGAAGCCCGCGCAAATTTTGCAAGCATTGCGCGGGGATTGAAATCCCCGCCTCCTTCCGCTAAACCCTTTTCTGCTAGCGGGAAGCGACAAGCCTCCGCATCAGGCCAATATAGCTCAGCCCATACTCGTGCCAGCCGCCTTGTTGCCGCACGCGCGTGAGGGCCGCCTGCCGCATTCGTTCGAGAAGCGCGGACGAACCTGCCAGCAGATCGAATTTTTCGCGGATCGCCTCGGAGCTGCGAATGGGCACGATGAAACCCTCAACGCCATCGGTGTATAGATCGCTACCACCGGTGTTGGTGGTGCTAATCACCGTGCAGCCGCAAGCCATGGCCTGACTGAGTACCAGCCCAAAACCATCTTCGATGGAGGGTAGCACCAGCACATGGCTCGTACTCATGATCGCGCGCAACTTGCTTTGCGGCACGGAGCCGAGCACTTCGACTTTCTCCGGTAAATGATGGGCAAGAAACTCGCGAATCTCAGGATTGATGGCACCGACCAAGCGCAGGCGTTTGTGTGGATGCTGAAACTGTTCGAAGGCCTGAAGAAGATAAGGGATTCCTTTGCGGAAGCTGACCTGCCCGGCATAGAGCACATCGAAACTCTCCTGGGCGGGCTTACCCTCGGGATAAAATCGTTCGAGGTTCACGCCGAGTGGAATCTTTTGGATTTTTTCCTCCGCCACGCCCATGGAGAGAAACGACTGGCGGGAAAACTCCGAGGGCACGACGATGGCGTCGGCCTGGGCGTATTCGGCCTCCTCGCGCGCGATGGTGCGCGGATCGCAGATCATCCACTGCAGGCCCCAACGATCGTATTCCTCGCGGACGATGTTTTCCTGAAAGCGAATGTGCGAGCAGCCGCGGTCGCAGATGTAGCGAGCGCCGCGCTGCTGGGCAACCTTGCCGCTGCGCAGGCCGTTATTCGAGAGCGCAGAAAACACATCGCAATCGGGCAGGCGCGCCGCCACCCAGCGGTCGAGGCTAACGGAGTTGATCCACTCGATGCGGCGCGACATCGGCCGCGAGATGGGAAGATGATAGCGCCCCATCGCCATATAGGCGGGATGAATCCATGGGAAGGTTCCGACGCGAGCGCGCGGCAATGCCTCTCGCTTCAGCCTGCCCCAGTTGTAGCTTGAATAGATCTTCTGCAAAAGCCGATGGTCTTCCATCTCTCGTGCCAGATCGAAGAAGTGGAAGGTGCCCGCCGTGCACAGAACCACGCGGAGATTCGTCTTCCCAGAAGTTTCCATGACGAGCCATTGTAGCTGCTCGACATCAGGAAACGAAGAATTACTCTTCGCGTTTTTTCAGCGCCAGACGCGCGCCGATCGAATAGCCCACCAGTGCCGCCGCCGGCCAGGTCGCCAGAAAAGGGCCGTCATTATCGATCAGGCCGCTTGGTCCGGGAAGATTGAAGAAGGTCCGCGTCAGTTTTTCCGTCGCATCGCATTGGTAGCAACGCCCGGGTCCGGTCGGCATATCGAGAGCCCACAGCACGACGATAAAAAACCAGATCATGCCGAAGAGCCAGACGGTGGGGGCCATCCGGCTCTGCCGAAACAGATTCACCAGATAGCCGGCAAGAAACGGCACGAAGATCGAAAGGCCAAGGATCGCCGTTTGAGGTAGCGTGGGTTGAAGCGCATAGCCGACCGCCATGAACGCGCTCCACGCCGCCAGCGCCAGAAACACGTGGATGACAAAAGCAGCAGGCCAACTGAACAGCCTGCGCGCGCTGCTTGCTTCCGGCACGGTTTCCTGCGCGTAAAGCCCCATCTCGACTATCCCCCTGAAATTTTGCGCCCTTCAAGCCATCTGCCCATCTGCATCTGGACGACAAAACACGGATGGCAATTATAGCGAAACCAGAGTTGATGTATCCCGAAAGCAAGGTACTCAAGTCGACGCGACCATCAGGGAGTGGCGACCTTACACAACTCTCGGCAGGACACAGTGACTCTGGTTTCGCTATAAGTCATTGTACTTGGCCCCACATCGGCCCGCTACAATAAAACCATGTTGATGGAAGGCATTTTTGCGGCTGTTCCTACCCCGTTTTATCGCAACGAGCGGATCTATTTCCGCAAACTAGAGGCTAATCAGGCGCGTTTGTCGCGGAGCCAGCTTTCCGGTATGGTCATTCTGGGTTCGACCGGCGAAGCGCCCATGCTGACGGACAAGGAATCGGCCGAGGTGTTACGCGTGGCCGCCCAGGGGACTGCCCCCGAGAAGGTTCTGATCGCTGGCGTGGGCCGCGAAAGCGTGTGCGCCACACTGGAACTTGCCGAAGTAGCCGCGCAGAGCCAGTACGATGCCGTGCTCGTTCGCCCGCCAAGCTACTACGCCAGCCTGTGTTCGCCCTCGGCGATGCTGCATTACTTTGGCAGCATCGCCGACCGCTCACCGCTGCCCGTCGTGCTCTATTACGCGCCGCATTGCATCCCGGTCGAAATGCCCGTCGATATCGTCGCCGAACTCGCGCACCATCCAAATATCATCGGTATCAAGGACTCCAGCGGACAGATTGAGCGCATTCGCGCGCTCATCGAGGCCACGCGCGTGATTCCGCCACATACCGTTGTCGTTACGCCGACCTTCACCGCCGTGACGCGCCGCATGCTGACACCGAAGCCGGCAACTGACAGCAACTTTGTTGCGGCCCGTGCCTTGACCGGAGACACCGCGTTTGCCGCTTCTGCTCCTGCGCCCAAGAGGCGGACCAGGGAAGTAGGCTTCCAGGTTCTTTGCGGTACGGCATCGACCTTTCTGGAGGCGCTGAGCGTAGGCGCAAGTGGAGGCGTGCTGGCCTTTGCTTCCTTTGCTCCCGAGGCAAGCCAGGAAATCTATCTGGCCTGGAAGGATCATAACCAGAAGCTGGCCGAAGAAAACCAGCGGCGCGTGACCGTGGCCAATCGCAGAATCGTCGGTGAACTTGGCATCGGCGCCGTAAAGTATGCCTGCGATCTGAATGGCTACTACGGCGGCTATCCGCGCTCTCCGCTCCTGGCGCCAACGACCGAGCAACAGAAGGAAATCGAAACGCTGCTCGCCGAAATACACAACTAGAGCATTTTTCCAATT
>Ga0224528_1001430_pt1 | contig 15622 bp, 18 predicted proteins | sample CBST25metaG_2_FD_179888 | JGI IMG/M metagenome (GOLD analysis project Ga0224528, IMG submission 179888) | Peat soil microbial communities from Stordalen Mire, Sweden - C.B.S.T25 | ecosystem: Environmental > Terrestrial > Soil > Wetlands > Peat | place: Sweden: Norrbotten County, Stordalen Mire...
CCGTTCTGAAACACCCAAGCCCCGGACCGCCGGGGCTTCCTCATGCCACCCTCACCGAGCGTGAGCAGGACGCTCTCATTTTGCGTGATTCATAACACCAACCCTAGATTCACGATGTTTGGGATTATCCCCTCCTCAGCCAGAGCGATACGCACTGCTTGCTGGTATTCCTTGTCGATGTTCCGAGTCGTGCTCCAACGCTTCACCATCGACCGCACAACACGCATGGCTGCTCCATCAGACATAGGGTTGCCGTCCTTGTCCTCTGGACATATTCCTTTGGTCAAAGTGTGGAGAACGTCCTCTTTGTGCAGGTGGTCAAGGGCATCTTCGGCAAACATGCGCTCCAGAACGTCTTCTGTGATATTCCCACTTTCCAGGTTGTCCCCCTTTGGCATCACCAGCGCCTTCCAGACAAGGCTGTCCACCAGGGTGCCCTCGTCTATGCCCTGCGCTGCTGCGTGCCTTCTGGAGCACCGAAATTTGTTTTTGATGCCTCCTACAACCGGTTTATTGCCTGGTAGACAGCGGCTTCAGAAGAAACCCCATGACGCAGGTCGGGGGCGATACGCTTAGTTGATTTGACCGTGATGTTGTCAGGGTTTGTCAGGATTTCACACTCGTCGCGCTGATCCAGATACGCCAGCACGTCGGACTTGTTGACGGTGGCAGTCAGAAGGGTGGGAGCAGGAAAGCCGTCGCGTCGTGCGAACCACGCTGCCACCTTCCGACTGGTTGTGAACGAGAAGCTGTGCGTCCAGTAGCGGTCTCGGCTGAATCCTCGGTAGATGGTGATTTTATCGGGCATCCCCTCCAATGTTGTCGCTCCAGAATCAGACATCATGCACTTTCGGTGTGGGCGAGTAGACAGCAGGAGTTTGTCCACGTCGGGGATCTGGTTAATGTTTTCCGAATCACAGTAGACATCCGCAAGGTTTTGCCAGTATTCCTCGTCGGACATGTGGTTCATGTGCTCCTTGAATGCCTGGAATCGATGCGGACGCTCGATAAGGAAAAGCAGGGAGTTCCAGTCCTTCGCCTCCAAATACTCTTGCAGCAGATGCTTTTTTTTGTCGTATCCGTAGTTTATGAACTTATTCATCATGGGCATGTAATGCGCCTCATGAACGAGCGGGTGAGAGATCATGGGTACACCCTTAGCGCGAAACACAACGGAGAGGTCTGGATGAAGTGGCTCGGAGTCTCCGTCTTTCAGGAGATCGGCGACATCAATACTTGATTGGGGCATAGGGTTCTCCCATTTGGATCAGAAGTCTCAGGGTACGTTGAATATGACCAGGCAACCAAGGCACTGTCCGTCTGGGCTCGTGATGAAGTGTGCCGTGCCGGGGCTACCAGGTGGGAAGCGGCGGCAGCGTCACGAGTCTTCGTCTACTGTTCCGTATTACCTTTGGATGTTCCTCGTTCAGGATGCATCATGCGATTCATTTGCTTAATAGCCGCATCCTACTAACCTTTGTTAGCTGTTGTGACTATCGCATGTTGTAATCTAATTTAGTTAAATTAGCGAATTACCATCAACGTTGATTGATGCCTGCGTCCCGCACTTCAAGCATAGCCGCTTTCCGAATTGCGTCCGGGTGCTATTTGCAACTTGGTCATCAGTCATTTCAACAACATTTCCTTCAGAATTGGTCCTCGTGCAGCCCTCAATTGGTCCGCCGCAAAATTGACAAGTTAGCCGCGCCTTCCTTGATTCCTGTTCTTCAAATTCTTTGATGCGAACATCCAAGTCGGATCGGTACTTGGCATCATACAATTCCGAACCGACTCCAATTTTCGAAGCCGCACATTTGATACTGTCCGTCGCGGCTGTCTTGATTGGATCATTGAGGATCTTGTCGCTTGCACGGTTCTTGAGGATATCGCTCGAACCCCAAGCGCTAACCTTGGTATTATTCCCTGATATCCAACGAATTTCCATAATCGCCTCAATATCAACACGCCCACTGTCGTGGTCAATAATTGGCTGTGAGTGGGTGATGTTCAATCCGGTTCCGAGGACGTCAAGCAACCGCTTCATGATGGTGAAGCCATCATAGTAGTAGAGAGTTTTTCCTCCACCGTCACGCTGCTGGACTTGGGACACGGCGAATGGGACTCGAAGCGCGGCAAGCTGCTCGGCATCGGTCGTATAGATAGTTGGGGTGATGGTTGGCATAGGGCTTCCATGAGAAGTTAGGTGCCATCGGGCACCCGGTTTCCTAAGTCATACCAACATTAGAAAATGAATCGGTTTCACAGAAGATGCAGTGCTTCCATGCGACGGAGTTCAGGGATCTGTGTCCGCGAAGTGCCGCGATGAAAAATCGCATCAAAATTCTGAATATCCGGCGTTTTGGCAGGTAGATGCACGCGCTGGATCACTCAGAAGCGTAGACAGAGAGAATGGATCTCATTGGAAAATGGACGGAATTGCCTCCATGCTCCCTAATGTTTTCAATTATCGAGAGTATAAATCGAGAGATAAAGAAATGAACCACTCAACGTCACCTAACTCTAGTTCCAAGATGTTGGGGCTTGCTCAAGCCTAATCCGTAGTCGTCGCACATCGTGATGGTTTTCTGTTCCGTTACTTCGGGGTGTACCCCAACGCTTCAGTATTGATCGCACAACACGCCTAACGGTTTCATCATGCATAGAGTTGCTGTTCTTGTCGTCTGGACAGCGTGCATGGGACAAAGTGCGGGGGACGCTAATCATTGAATTGTTGCAAATACTAAATTTATAAAATGCTAGCCCATCCCATGACGGCTTCTGTGATCCTCACACTTTCCAGGTTACCCCCTTCTGCTTCAGCATTGCCTTCCATACGCTGCTTTCAACCGGGGTGCCCTCTGGTGTGTCCAGTGCGGAAGCGTGCCTCCTGATGGCGTTCTCTACCAAGTAGACATGGTGACGGCTTTCCTTGTCCACAGTTGACTTGAATGTGGCGTGTTGCCCACTTGTGTTTCATATTTCTGTATATACTTAATCTCATAATTATTTCTAAATATTGTAATATTGTGTTTTATGAGATATTTCAATTTTTAAGATTCCACAAAGCAGTGTTGGTATCAATCCCGAGGAAGCGATGATGCTTCTCGAAATGGAGAAAATGATGCCATCAAGAGATTTAAGTCTACAGTCTATCAATCAAGCAAAATCTTCGGGTGAAGGCAGTAACTCATCAGCAAAGGGGAAGACCCGCGTTAAAAAGCCAATCTGGGTGCGTGCTTCAGGAAAGCCAAAGACCAGGATCAAAAAGGCAAAATTTTACCTGAGTGGACCAGCATTGGTGCCAACCATGCCAGAGGAAAGGCATAAAGCTATATTTATTGTTATTTGCAATTTAAGACTATACCACCAGTTATCTGTTGCTTGGTCGCTAGTGTTGGTCAGAGAACATTACAATCCGCGTTGCGTGGATGGTGATGGCAACGAATTTGCGTTCACTGATGAAGAAATTCGAACCGAGTACCGACGTGCAGGCAAAGCGGGGATGTATCCAACACTGGGTGCTTCCGATCCGAAGGCTAAAAAGAAGGAAACCCGAGGTTTGCTGAGAAAAGACATACAACGATTTGCTCGGAAATACATCGGTGAAGATGGTTCTTGTACTCCGCTGAACGTATGGCAAGCGTTCATGATCTTCCGTGGAGGGATGGAGATAGACAGAAGCTACTTCGGACGCGAGTTCGCAGCGGTTACGGGAATTCGTCGCAAGACCCCTTTCGGTGTCCCAACATATCTAGGGGTGCACCTGATCGAACCCATCGTAAGGCAGAGAAAATCCGTACGTGGTGAAAATTCTAGAGACAGGTCCGGGGTTCAGTTATTACTACCAAAGCCGTTGCTCTAGAAAATCAAACAACGCTAATAGAGCCTCTGAGCGTGAGCACCAGCGGAAGCGAAGGAGGCGACTACCTCTTGTACATAAAAACAAACCATCACAAGCACCACCATCAGAAGGGTGCTCTGGGAAGTTAATGCTCAATGGGGCACGGCGCATCCGTGCCAGTACACACGGTACGTACCATCACAGTGCACATACTCTGTTTGCGACATTAGCTAAATGAAATTTGACGATCTGCTGTGCGTGCAACAAGCAACCATTGCAACAAGGCAATTCTATTGATGTGATATTTTCAATAATTATGAAATTTGCGATTACTCAATTGATGAAGAATTAATAACCACAAGCACACATCAAACAAAGTTGATGCCATCAGTGTGTCATATTGTATTCACCTTGATGGCTGCCAAAGTTACTACACCTGAATCAGTCATTTCTTAAACTGCACTTATTTATGTACTAATACATCAAGCAGGTACATATATAATTCGTAAAAATAGACACAATAATAGCTGTGAACATCTATAGGAATACGTAATTGCATGGTGGCTTGGTGGCTTGGTGGCTTGATGGCTTGATGGCTTGATGGCTTGATGGCTTGATGGCTTGATGGCTTGATGGCTTGATGGCTTGATGGCTTGATGGCTTGATGGCAGTATTAAATATTGCACAGCCAATTGTTTCAACGATCATAGTCAAAGTGACCATTAAAATAGATGTTGCGTGACGTAATTACATTAGAAATCTCAAAAAATGTAAAGCGAAGAAGCTCAATCCACATTTTCTGAAATTTGATGGTGGTAACAAATAGTAGAGAGAGCGGTTGCGATCTCGCCAACCAATGGCTTGGCATCATCAACTAGGAAACCTTTTGCCATTGGCGATAAGGTGTTCAATCAAATAATGCCCGCGTTCGAGTGGGCGAAAGCAAAGGAAACAAGAATCATGAACAACGTTCCAACCGAGAAGCGGGGGATCACCGTCACTCTCAACCCCACAAACAGCCATGCCCTTAGGCTGCTGGCAGCACTCAGCGGCAAGAGTCAGAAGAACCTTGTCGACGAGTTCCTGTGCCGTGGTGGACTCGTTGAGGCGCTTCAGACAGCAATGGAAGGGATCAACCCGAACGGCAGCATCCCTCACCAGACGTCAGGTGTCGCCGAGATCGCGGTTGAAATCGCATCACTCGCTACAGCGTCGGAGGAAGAGGAGGATGACCCATACGGAGAGATTGCAGCACTGCGTGGCTTGAACCAGCAGTCACCTGTTGCGGGAACCCAAACCAACTCGGAAGGCACCTTGAACCCGGCATCAATCGGCGGAATGGACTGGGAAAAGGATGGTGACATCCCCTGGTAGTTTAATTCAGCGAGCTATTGCACTCATAGAACTGAATCGCAGCTCCCATTGATTTGAACCGCAAGACGTTCCCAAATAGGCTGGAAACCTCGTGGTGGCGACTAATCCAGAGGCAATGCTTTCTGTGATGGACTCCTTCCCTGAAACCCGGGACTCAAACGTTGGTATTGGGATCAAGGTTGAAAAATCGATCTTGACTGTGAAGCCAAAAAGCAACAAGCCTGAGTCAGGTCGACAGTATTAGCACAATCATTACTAAACTTTATTGTAAGTAGCCATCACTAAATGGTTGATGGATGTTTTCCAAATTGGAGAGATGATGAACAATGACAAAACTTGTAATTGTACTATTGAATGCATAGGGATGCATTTATGCGAAATTGGCACATGGGTACAACCAGATAAGGCAATGGCATTGAGTTGTGCCGAGAATGCCTTGATGTTACTCGGTGATTGGCTATTCCAAGAGCCTAGATCCACCACTGAGGTTGTGGCTGAGATTTTCAAACACACATCTTTTGTGGATGATCCATGTAAAATCGACCTATTCATTGGCTTCTGGGAGGCGATGTGCACGCTGGGACTTGAACCATCAAGTCAAGACATTCTAAAAGCAGTGTGGACGCCATGGCAGCACAGTATCGATAACTGCAGAAAGAATGAAGGCGATAGCCATGAGCCTAAGGTAATGCCTGTGGTTTCCCAGCCAGGAGTTTCAGTCAGCAGCAAGCCGCGCAATTTTCAGCGCGTGCTGGAGTTCATGGTAGCATTAAGCGCCGAAATGTTAATAAATAGGGACCTTAAGACTTCAAAAATTGCCGACTTGATGTTTCCAAGAGCCAGCGAGGAGGCTCTAGACGGTTGGTTAATCCATGCGATAGACGACTGCTTGTGTCGGATCGGTTTCACGCCAGAAAGCAGCACGGAGGAAGATAAGACTGGAATCTTTGATGATCCGTACTGGTGGTGTGATGGAGACCCAAAGGAAATGCTCCATTTCAATCTTTGGTGTGGTGATGACACACGTTCATAATTGTTATTTGTTAACTAATCTATTTTAAATATGCGTCAATATAGATAGTATTGACTTAATAATCGGTTGATGTTTATATTGAATTGCTATTAATTATTTAATAAATAATAAACATAGTCAATCCAAAACAAAGTCGATATAATAAACCCCGAGGAGAGCCATGAGATGAAGCGTCTTTCGAAAATGGAAATCAATCGTAAAATCGAACTAGCCACATCACTAGAGGAGAAGGCTAAGGAAATCGCAAAACACCTTCAAAGCTGCAAAAATAAACCAAGCAAAGCTGGTTACTCTGTTTCAATTTGCATTGATGAATACAACGAATTGATTAGTGAAGCCAATACCTTCATGAATGCGATCCATGAAGAACAGGAAAACCATATTGGGGAACGGTCTGAACGTTGGCTGGACGGGGATGCCGGTGCTATATATCAAGAATGGACTGAGGCGTGGTCTCAAGAATTCGAGGAATTAGGTGATGACTTCGAATCCATCAACTTTCAAGATCTGGCAACCAATATCGTTGATACACTGATGGATCTCCCTGATCAACCTTGATGAATCACGATTGCATGGAATAGGTTTTCGGAAAATAGTTAATGCATTAAAGAAGCCAGGGAGGAAACCCCTGGCTTTCTTTGCATTGAATTGAACCGGTTATTTATTACTATTATCCTGTGCACGGTGCTTTGCCAATGCTTTCTGGGCTGCAGGATTGCCCTTGCGGTTACTTGTTTTGATGAAGCCTAGGGATGTCTGCCCAAAGTTTTTGTGGTACGCAGAGATTACGTCAATCGCTTCTGTCCGGAATTCGGGCTTGGCGACGATGTCCAGGAAAGCCGCTACCACTTCCTCAGGCGACCCCTTGAAGCGCTTGCAGATTCCCTTCGCGAACGTCTCGGCAGCCTTCTCAACTTTGGTAGCACGCTCCTGCTTGGGTGCACGAGCCTTCTCGTTCTCCTGCTGAATTTTGGCGAATTCGGCAACCGCTTCAGACGGCATCAAACCATAGGTATCGATGGCATCCAACACCGAAGGATACTTGTCCAATCCTTGATAGAACAGGCGGTCGATCTTCCCACCAGTCTGCCCTTGGAGAGCCTTTAGGAGTCGGGTGATCACAGCGGCAGGCACCTTCTCGGTTCCAACGAGATAAGCCGCCCTGTTGCTTTTGCCTTTGCCCGGAACGTAGTGGATTGGATTTGTGGTCATGTGATTCTCCATTGTCACAGACTAGCATGCCTCCTTAATCTAGAAAATGTAGACCGGTGATCTCAACGAACACTATTCCTCGGTTTCTAGAGAGTCCCCAGAAAGGATACGAGTCAGTATCGAGGAGTTGCGCTGGACGTCTCTGCAGGCGCCTTGATGGATTACACACGGCAGAATCCATCACGCCATTGGGACAGCCCGAATGCGCGAAGAGCTACCCCAGACGATGGGGCTTCCGGCTTCCCAAGCAGCTTCGGCTGCGGGGGTAAGAATTGGGATACGCCGTGAAGCACTCACGCCCCATCTTCGGAAGCCTTGCGGCAGGCATCAGGTGGGACCGGTAGCGCTGGGGTGGAAGAAGCCGTCTGAGAGGACTGAGGCAGGTATGACCGTAGCTTGTCGGCATCATGGAGCAGCGAACCCCACCCCGTTTCCTTCGCGGCACAGGTCAACTGATGGAGAAGATGGAATACGAAATCATCTGGGATGGTGACCATGGCTTGGTTCTCCGAGAAATCCGTACGAACTTATATTTTCCGTAGGAAAAATCAAGATATAGAGTATCTTGGCAGGCAGGAAAACAGCCCCCAGTGTGAATGTCCGATCAAAAGGAATTTGGTGCCCTCATGATCGCAACGATTGAGCCGATGCACATCCTAGTTGTTGATGACGATAATCTTGTGTTGCATTTGCTTGAAAAGATCATCACCAAGGACGGCTTCCGCGCTGTCCTCAGCAGCAACGGTGAGGAAGCAATAAGGCGTGCCCGTCGGGTTGGCAACAATATTCGCCTCGCGATAATCGATTACGACATGCCAGGGATGGACGGGATCATGACCTTCCATGGGTTACGCAGGGAACATCCGGACATGAAAGCGATCCTCTACACGGGCAACCCAGATATAGCTGGACTGAGCAAACTGTGTCCACCCGAACTTGTCTGCAAGGAAAAGGACTTCGACTTCAAGGCGCTGGGTGCCCTGATGAAGCAACTCCTTTGGACTGCCGAACCGTCCATCGCCTTCGAGTAAGTATTGCTGCGAGCCAAACCTTTGGTCTGCAAGGGGCGAATGTCAGGACCCCGCCGAACGGGATGGGGGCATAGTCCGTATCGTCAGCGATCACACGGGTGGATGGGCGAGACGACATTTGCTGACTATCCTCTGGTGCTACCAATGGTTTGTTCCTTGACCGAGCAGGCATTTCGAATAATTACGGCGAGAATAGCACGACAAATTTGGGCATCATGGTGATAATTCAGCAACTACAGCTAAAGGCATGCCAATGGAACAGGACATCAAGAAGACCCTCTAGGCAGCGGTCGACAAGCTACGGTCCAACATGGATGCCGTTGGTTCGTCTGGCGGCTATTCATTGATGTGGAATCCTTTGTACGCATTCACACGCGCTTGGCAGCAGGCAGCGCAGGAGTGTCTGGTCAGGAAACCTTGAATTCACACTTGGTAGGGGGAGTAAACAATACCAGATGGCGATGGTCCGAAAAGCCGGGTTACCCGTTTTGTGACGATCACAAAATTACTTCCCTTGGACTTCGTAGACGCCAGCTTCAATCGCGTTCGTTTTCTTGTCGATGACGTGCACCTCAAGCCTCAACCCGCGATCATCATCCTGAATGGCAAATGGGCGTTCCTTGTTCTCTACAAAGATTTCAGCTTCCATCCGGTTTAGGACCTTTGCGTTATGAAATCCTTCTCGTGGCTCAAAAGGCATTGTGGCATGAATTATGAAATAGGATTTGTCGTTAAACAACTCCACCCGGTTAGCCTTGAAGTGGTTCTTCGCAAGGATGTGAAGAATCTTCTTCTGGTGCCACTGTTGTAAGTCGGTGATAACGATTTTGTGCTTATCTGCTTCGGAGCCTGGTTGGGGTGCCTCCTGCGCAATCAAAGCGAGCGATAAAATGGCAATTCCAATCAATCTATTCATATCAGCCTACTTGGTCATTGCAAGCGATGGACGGTTGGGCGTTGCGGATAGTGCCGTGCTCTTGTTGTATTGATATAGTTTCCGCTGTTTCATGACTTTAATTAGCGTAACCGCATAATTAGAAGCTGAAGCATATCTATTCTTTTGCAATGCATACGCGAAAGCATCAGCATCACCGTTCTTTTTGTAAGCATCAAGAGCCGTTTTGTAGTTTTTGTTTCTAGTAATAAACCGACCATGATCAGTAAAAGAGTCAGTCATGTCTTTATAGGTTCGGAATGTTTCGACTTTAGGTATCCTCTTTCCTTTCACTTCTTCTGTTGTGTGAAGTTCCTTGAATCCAGTAGCAATGTCGCCCACATCATGCTTGCCACCATTGAGAGGAGCAGCTTGGACTCCGAAGTAGTTATTTACATCACTTCCCCCAGCATATTTCCCCCAGAAACTCTCAACAATGGCTTGGGCGATTGTGATGGAGGCAGGGACACCCGTATCTCTTTCGCATCTCTGGGCGGCTGGAGTCGCCAGGGCAATGAAGGTCGCGGTTCCACCTGCATGCTTAGCGGCATGAACCACCGGGGGGAGAAGGTGATGTTTGGCATGCTTAAAGGGTTCCACAGTCATGCGACCTCCTGAGTATTGGGGCTCGGCTGGAAATTTCCTTGATGTTATGCGCTTTCGAATCGATTGGCAACGTTGATTCAAGCCAAAGTTGGGTTGCCTGCAGTCCTCCTTGGTCATGGGCGACGGTGCTCGAACACCGCCATAACCAAGGAATCGGCAATTAGAAGAGCCCGCAAGCCTTATCGGGCGACCAGGCTGGACGGATGCTGCTCCCCCCTGCCGCGGAGCGGCTTCGTCCAACAGACTTGTCGGTCAGGGCGTCTGCAGGGCGTCTGCTCGCGCTGCAATGAGTGTTCGGGTCAACCTGATTCTCTGGCGGCACCAGTATTCATCGACCTTGATCTGCTTGTGGTAGATCCGGTGTTGAAACAGGCAATGGTGCTGCCAGGGGGTTGGGTGTCATGATGGATTTGATACCACATCAAACAACGGGAGAGGATTGCAGCATGGAGTATTCAATCGAAGATGGATTCAATTCCATGGACTTTAGGCGGGTTACGGAAATGCTGACCACCGCTTTCTGGTCACCCGGTATACAGATAGATGAGGTCATTCATGGTGCGACCCATTCCGCCTTGGTTGCAGGTGTCTTCGACTCCCAGCATCGACAGATTGGCTACGCCAGGGTTATATCCGACATGACCCGGTTCGCATACATTCTTGACGTCATCGTGGATGAGGGTTGCCGGAAACAAGGTATTGGGCAGGCAATGATCAAATACCTTCTTGAAAAACCAGAGTTGAAGGCTGTTTATCAATGGCTCTTGATCACGAAGGACGCGCATGAAGTATATAAAAAAGTTGGATTCAAGGTAACCGAAAGAGCAAATGATTGGATGGATATTCGCAAGCCAAGGAAAACCTCGGCATAAAGCCAACTAAGCAGTGATCGAGTCGCCTGACTATAATCAAAGCATGATCATTCTCGACCAGTGGCACTCCCCATTTCGAGCAGTGCATTCAGAGAGCCGATTATTATTTGGGCTTGGTTTACGAAAATAGTAGCGTTCATGTCCGGCATCAGTGTCTCCATGCCTGAACCCAGGTGTGTCCGTGCCCAGTGGAATAGCCTTGGTCCATCGATGGCATCTTTCTCGGTGTGAGTTGCTTTCTGGTAAGCCTCCAGCAGCCACCGAGTTCTTGGGAACAGGTGGAAGTGGACTTCAGGGCTGCCTTCTCCGAACGTCAGACAGTAGACTCGCTCTGGCTTGATGGCGTCCTGGATTGCTTTGGTAGCCATGGAGAGCATGAACCCGAGGCGACCAGCGGTTTCAGCATCGAGGTCCGAGATGGACGTTTCGCCACCCTTTACAAGTAGAATCATGTATCCAGGAATAGGGCAGGAATTGCAACTCTCGATCAAAAATCGATCGTCCTCATAGACAATCATTAAGTTCTCCAACATCAGGTCAAAGAATCTAGGCGCAGAACCTCGGATTGTCGCGGTAGTCCATTAGTCCAAGTTCCTATTTGAAGGCATCTCCAACATAACAGGACTTTCGTTTCGTTGTGATGGTTTTGACCTACTGAAAATAGTAACCGGGTTACCCTACTTCGCGAGCTTTGTTACTGCGAAGGTCGTAGAATCGAAAGATGACCAAATCCGGATCGGCAAAAATCTATTCAAATTCTCGCGCGGCTATGATCTGGAGAGGAGTCTGATCCTTCGCAATCCTTACCAGACGAAAATCGTGAAGACAGCAGTCAGCACAACCACTAACCGTAATGACAAGTTGCTCCTTTCGCCCCATTTCCTCGTCGAAGATCGGAACGATAGACCAGATTGGCTTCCTATTGTTGATTCCTGGGGTCTTCATATACAGCGACAAGACATCAAATCCGTCGGCGTTGAAGTTCTCCCGGTTTGCCAGGACCACCATGGTGTCGAGTTGATGCCCAGTGAGGTCGACCTGGGTGACGCCATAGCCGAGTTGCATTACCTCTTCTTTGGTCGGCGCACCGGCGAGAAGTGGCGAAGAAAGAAGAAGCGAGATTGCCAATCCCGTTTTTATCATGTGGTGGCTTCCTTGATCATCATTCACCCAATCGGAGCCACGCCCCAAGCTGCTCCCAGTCCTGAAGCTGAAGTTCCCTGGAACGATTTGCAAGCCCAAGTGGACCACAATGGTAAAAAGCGAACCAATCAGGTTTTCCGGAGCACTGGATTGGGTTGAGTTGGCGCACCTTGGTCAAGGGAGCACTCGGTGGGAAAGGCAGATCCCGATCCCTCCCATGTAGGGCAAGCCTGCACGCACGATATGCAACGCTCCCCAGGGAGACGATCGCTTTGGGCTGGACGATTTCCAGGAGTCCAAACAGAAAGGGCAAACTGTCATCCACCCAGGCGGCAGTTATTGGTCCGGACTTGCCGTCTGTTTGGCGGATGCCCAGCACTGCATTGGTGAAGAATAATCGTTGGGGGATCGGGGTATGGGGCTTTCCAATGTCCCAACCAGCGCTCTGCGCCATTTCGCGAAGGTTCGTGCAGGTCTGTTCATTGTCAGAGTCGATGCCTTGTTTTTTGAGGAAGTATGCCTGGTCCCCCCAGTCCTGTCCCACGATGACGACATCCGCCTTCAGATCGCCTTGCCACCGTGACCATGGACCCAAGTGTTGTGAGTCGAACATGCCACCCTCGATCTGAGATGGATTCAGTAACCCTGGAGGGAAGACGTGTGCCTTGCGCTTTGCGACAAGGACTCGGTACAAGTCGTGGCGATCCATGCTGAGCCTCGGTGGGTGAGTTCAAGCATACGCCTTCGACGCTTTCCCACGTCGGATGGGGGGGCTGCTCTCCTAAAGTAGACCAGGCGCGCCTCAGTCGGTTTTGAACCATTCTGCTTTGCCTGCACGAAACCACCGTCCGAGGTATGTGTCCCTCTGGTGCTGCTGGTTATCTTCCATGAATCGAATGAACCAAGGTAGCAGACCATCCCATTCGCTAGTACTGCCCGGAGGTACCAACTTCCAACCCAACTCTTCCAGGGTCCAATTTGACTTGGCGCTGTTACGCAACATGGAGGTTGAGACCCAGTTGTTCTCCTTGTCCACCCCGCCACGTGCGACCGGGACCACGTGGTCGATGGTCGGGAACAGTTCCCAGAACGCAGGGTGTGTTTCGCTCATCTTCCAGTTAGTGTGGAAGGGCACGACATCAGGCAGGACTCGCGCCAGAAGCCTAAGAACACCCGGGAAGAGTAGGCGATCTCCAGAGTAGCGATCGATGAAACCATCCCGGATGAAGACCCGGGTGCATTCGGCAGGTGAGTAGCTTCGTCCAGAATTGCTCAGGTTTTGAAATGGGTAGCGGTCTTGGATCAAGGCGCGGCTGATGTCCAGGTTACCCTGTCCCAAGGCGGCGCACGCCTCCTGGATGATGTCTGCGGCACGGTTCATGGCAGCCTTTGAATTGAGGGCAAGGTCAGAATGCGTCAGTAAATGACCACCCAAAGGGGGCTACCATGGTATTTCGCAATGACATAAGCCCAAGGTCGGTTCATCAATTAGCTTAGCCCTACCCGATAGGATTTTCATGGATTCCGATATCAAGAAAACTCTCTGGGCAGCAGCCGACAAACTGCGGTCCAACATGGACGCAGCTGAGTACAAGCATCTGGTGCTCGGACTGGTGTTTCTGAAATACATCTCTGACGCCTTCGATGAGCGCCGGGATGAACTCAAGGTGGCTACCGCTGATCCCAAGAGCGAGCTTTACCTGCCCGATGCTGCCGACCGTGATCAGTTCTGCGAGGATCGGGACTCCTACACAATGGCTCATATTTTCTGGGTACCAGCCATTGCCCGGTGGGAGAACATCCGCAACCAAGCCAAGCAGCCGGATATCGGCAAGCGGATCGATGATGCACTGATCGCCATCGAACAGGACAACGCTGCCCTGAAGGGCATCTTGGACAAGCGGTTCGCCCGCACCCAGCTCGACCCCGGCAAACTCGGCGAACTGATCGATCTCATTTCGTCCATCGGGTTTGGAGCCAAGGACAAGGCGAAGGACACCCTCGGTGAGGTCTACGAATATTTCCTGGGGCAGTTTGCCAACGCTGAAGGCAAGAAGGGTGGACAGTTCTACACACCCGGCTCGGTGGTGCGGCTGCTGGTGGAGGTGCTCTCACCGCACAAGGGGCGCATCTATGATCCTTGCTGCGGCTCAGGCGGAATGTTCGTCCAGTCTGAGAAGTTCGTAGAGAGCCACGGCGGGAAGAAGGACGACATTTCGATCTTCGGGCAGGAAGCCAACCCCACCACTTGGCGCCTGGTTGCCATGAACCTCGCAATCCGTGGCATGGGTGCGAACCTCGGCAAGGAGCCTGGGGACACGTTCGCCCATGATGCCCACCCTGATCTTCGTGCTGATTACATCCTCGCCAATCCGCCCTTCAACATCTCGGATTGGGGCGGTGAGAAGCTGGCATCAGATCCTCGCTGGGTATTTGGCACCCCGCCTCCGGGCAATGCGAACTTCGGCTGGCTACAACACATCCTCTGGCATCTGAAACCTTCTGGCACTGCTGGTGTGGTACTTGCCAATGGTTCCATGTCGTCAAACCAGAGCAACGAGGGCAATATCCGCCGTGCCATGGTCGAAGGAGATCAGGTGGAGGTGATGATTGCCCTTCCGCCTCAACTCTTCTTCAATACCCAGATTCCCGCTTGCTTGTGGTTCCTCGCCAAGGACAAGAGCAGGAACGGACGCAACCGGAAGGGGGAATTCCTTTTCATCGATGCCCGGAAGCTGGGTCGCATGGATAGCAGGGTGAACCGGGTCTTCGATGACGAGGACATCCAGAGGATCGGCACCACTGTTCATGCATGGCGTCAGGACGGAGAGACGAAAGACGATTTTGAGGATGTCCCAGGCTTCTGCCGCGCCGTGAAGTTGGAGGAGATCACCGAGCATGGCTTCGTGCTGACACCGGGGCGCTATGTCGGCGCTGAGGAAGTGGAGGATGATGATGAAGCCTTCGCGGAGAAGATGGACCGCCTGACGACCCTGCTGGCGGAACAGATGGAGAAGGGGCGGGAACTGGATGCCGTGATTCGGGAGCGGCTGGGGAGGCTTGGGTATGCCGTCTGAGTGGTTGGAATGCACTCTCGGCGATTGCATCACCTTGCGATCGGGCGGAACGCCTTCCAAATCCAACCCGGAATATTGGGGGGGTGAAATCCCCTGGGTTTCTGCCAAGGATATGAAATCGTTCTGGGTGAATGATTCCGAGGATAAGCTGACAGTCCTTGGCGCAAAAGCAGCCACAAGGCTCGTCGAACCAGGTTCGACCCTACTCTTGGTTCGCGGTATGACGCTACACAAGGACATACCTGTCTGCCGCGTCCGACAAACAAGTGCGTTCAATCAGGATGTAAAAGCTGTTGTTGCAAAAGGTAAGCTACAGCCCTCTTATATGCCACATCTATTGGTAGCACTGAAACCTCGATTGCTCGCGTCAGTCGATTCGGCGGGGCATGGGACGGAACGTGTCAACGACTTTGAGACAGATTGCGGTCTGAGTTCAGGCGCTGCCCCAACGGCTGCGGAGAGCCGCCGGGACCATGGAAACCGCTTGCGCGTTTCCCAC
>Ga0224528_1001431_pt1 | contig 15608 bp, 15 predicted proteins | sample CBST25metaG_2_FD_179888 | JGI IMG/M metagenome (GOLD analysis project Ga0224528, IMG submission 179888) | Peat soil microbial communities from Stordalen Mire, Sweden - C.B.S.T25 | ecosystem: Environmental > Terrestrial > Soil > Wetlands > Peat | place: Sweden: Norrbotten County, Stordalen Mire...
CCGGTGAGGGTTTGGGCCATGCCGTCAAAGAGCGCGGCGCAACCGGCGGCGCGGGCCTGGGCGATGGTGACGGCGCGGCGTTTGTGGATGGCCTCGGTGTCTGGCTGGGCCTTGGAGCAGAGGAAGGCCAGGCCGCGCACTCGTTGGGGGGCTTGGCGCCAGATTTCGAGCAGCACGTAGCCGCCGATGGAGCAGCCAACGAAAACCGCCGTGGGCAGCTTGAGATGATCGAGCAGGGCGAGCACGTCGTCTGCCAACTGCTTCATGGTCAGCACCGGGGCGTCGGGGACGAGAGCAAAGCCACCGGCGGGCAGCGCGCCCAGTTCTGAAGCGCCGTGGCCACGCAGGTCGGGAGCGATGGCGCGCACACCGGCGAGGTCAGCCGTGAGAGGACGCCAAAAGTCATGGTCGAGCGGCGTGGGATGGAGGAAGACGATGGGGATTCCCGAGCCCGCGTCAGAATAAGCCAGGGTAGCGCCGTCTGCGATGTAGGTCGCTTTCATAGCTACGAGGATAAACCCAAAGCTACTCGTCAAGGCAATAAAATGGGCTCTTCGGGAATGCCGATCCAGCCGGCGAGGTAAGCGACAAAGACCAGCCCGCCCGAGCAGAAGAAGCCGACGACGGCGAAGATGCGGACCAGAGCCAGATCCCAACCATAGGCCTGGGCCAGGGCGATGCAGACTCCGGCGACCTTGCGGCCGATGCGGGGGCGAACCAGATGCCGTGCGGGCACAAAGGGAGCCGGGGGCAGCACCGCTCCGCAGGTGGAGCAGAAGTGTGCGCTTTCGGGCAATGCGGCTCCGCAGCTTGGACAAAAGACGGCCATGGTAGATTCCTCCTTGAAGATCAGCAACCAAGGATACGCGGACGAAGTTGGGAAGGTTCCGTTGTCGCGTGGCTAGGTCTCCGACCGCATAATTTGGAGCTTCTGGTTCACTCCCAGGTGCCCAAAGGCGAGGCACCTGGGGCACCCGCAGTTGGTACTTCTTCAAGCGGTCGGAGCCCTAGAGGCCTTTGTAGGGGGTATGAAGGCGTTTGCGGGCGGTGTCGGCGCGGGAGGTGTTGGGGCCGGCGTCGATGGCCATCTGATAATCGCGCAACGCCACCTGACGCTCGCCGTTGAGGTCGCGCGATTCGCCGGCGGCGAGCAGAGAGCGGATTTTCAGCTCGGTGCCGACGTTTTTGGTCCAGGCGGCCTGCTCGTAAGCCTGCGCCGCCTCGCTGTAATGGCGCTGGCCGCGCAGGGCGTCGCCGAGGCCAAAGTAGGTCAGTTCCAGCCGCGCCTGGGCAAAGTAGCCGGGTTTGGCGTTGTTGGCCACGATCTCGCGATAGGCGGCGACCGCGCCCATTCCCTCGCCGTCGTCCTTGCGCAGGTTGGCCTCTTCCAGGCAGAAGAGGTAGCCGTGCGGATACTGGCTCTTGAGCCCGCGCATGACCTGGATGGCCTCTTTGTATTTGCCCTCGCGGCGCAAAAACAGCGCGATCACGGTGCGCGCCTCGACGCTGGTAAAGGCGCCGCGCTGTCCGTCGTCGTGAAGCATTTCGAGGCCGCGGCTTTTGGAGCCGGTAATGCCCACAAAGCCGATCATCAGCTTGAAGGGCAAAGGCAGCGCCCCCACGACATATTCATAGACGCCGGTGACCAGCTTGGCGTCCACGTAATCGGGGTCGAGTTGCAGCACCCGCATGTGGTCGTCCTTGGCCTTCATGGCGAGGCGAAAACCGGCGCCGAAGCCGCGCTCGGCCATGGCGATATAGGCGCATTTGAGGGCGCGTGCCCAGCCGCGGGCATAGAGGGCGTCAACGTCGTTGGGGTTCTTGGCGATGCGCCAGTCGGCCTCGCGAACGGCCTCGTCGGCCAGGGCAAAGATGCGGTCGCGGGTTTTGGGATCTTCCTCGGTAGCGTGGCGGCCGGTCAAAAAGCCGTCGTTGGCGTAAAAGGTGGTATCGAGCAGGTCGAGCCGGTAAAGCTCTTGAAAGAGGACCACATCGAGCAACAGCACCGTGCCCTGCGGATCGCCGGGATGGGCGGCGTGAAAGCGCTCGAGCCGCTCCACTGCGCCGGGGTAGTCCTGATTGTAGAAATGCTCGTAGCCCTCGCGCACCAGGGGATCGTGGTTGAGCGGATTGGTGTGTATTCCGGCCGCCCACGCCGCGCCTGCCGCCGCCAGCCAGAGAACGCCAAAAACGATCAACCCGCGCCTACTCTTGTTGAAACCCAAGCTGCCTCCTTGTTCGTACCGCAATTTGCGACGATCTTTCAAATCGGTGACCGATTTTCAGCGCGTTTTACGCTATCTACAGTATGAATCGAATTTTTGAGGCGGTGCGCACCACAAACGGCCCTGAGGGTGGATTGGTTGATGGCTTTAGGAGCGGATCAATCAAGAGGAGCCAGCAACCAGTTGGACGTTTTCGGTGCGCGGAGGATAGGGGCAAACTTCACGGCATGGGTCAAGAGGCGTGGCAGGACGGCGATTCGTTCTAAAAATTACTTGAAAGGCCATTGAAATGAACCACAAAGAAGCGTTGCGCGCGGTGCTGATGCAGGCTCAGTTGAACGGCTTCCCCTTTCGCCGCTGGTTTCAGACGCATCTGCGCTGCTCGTGGCCTGGGTCGCGTGAGGCCTTTGCCCTGCTGGCCACCGAGGGCCGCCACTATACGCTGCTCTTCTCGCATGACTTCGCCCGCTACTTCTGGCGAGTGGGAAGCAAGATCAGCTTCGTCGTTCCCGCCATTACCTATCCGCGGGTAAACAGCCAGGGCGGCGTGATCGAGGTGACCCGCAAAGCCTTTATCCGGCGAACCAACAAGCCTAACGCCTGGAAGTATCACCTGAGCCAGATGGCCGCCGCCGACGATCCTTTGGACTACATTTGCCGTTTTTTGCCCGCGCAGATTGCGCCAAATCATTCGCGCCCGGTGGAGGCGGCTCGCCTGCCTCGCCCAGCCGCGCACACCAAGCCTTTCATCCTTTAGGATAGAGAAATGCCTATCCCTGAACGGCTGAACCCCAGCTTTGCCCCTGTACGCCCGCTTGTAACCGACCAGATGGCGGAGGCGCGCAAGCGGCTCATTGTCGCCCTGGATGTACCCAATGCGGCAGCGGCGCTGGCCCTGGTGGGCCAGTTGGAGAATACCTGCCAGTGGTTCAAGGTAGGGCTGGAGCTTTTTGTCGCCGCGGGGCCAGCAATTCTGGAGCCGCTGGTGGCGCGCGGGCACTCGGTATTTCTTGATTTGAAGCTCTACGATATTCCCAACACCGTTGCCGGCGCTGTGCGCTCGGCCGCCGCTCTGGGAGCGCGCCTCATCACCCTGCACGCCTCTGGTGGCCCGGCCATGCTCGCCGCCGCTCACGCCGCTCTTGAAGGCGTCGCCGATGCACCGGAGCTGCTGGCGGTCACCGTGCTGACCAGTATGGATCAGGCGCAGGTGAACTCCATTGGCCTGGATCGCAGCCCCGCCGCGCAGGTCGAGTTGCTGGCTCGCATGGGCCAAAAGGCCGGCATTCGCGGCTTTGTCTGCTCGCCGCAAGAGGTAGCAACCCTGCGCGCGCTCACCGGCCCGGAGGGGATTCTGGTGATTCCCGGCATTCGCCCCGCGGGAGCCGCGGCTGGCGACCAAAAACGCATCGCTACCCCCGCCGAGGCTTTGCGTCAGGGAGCGAGTTACCTGGTGGTGGGCCGCCCCATTACGCAGGCGCCCGATCCGGCCGAGGCCGCCGAGGCTATTTTGAAGGAGATGGCCGAGGCGCTCTGAACTAATTTTGTCAATATCGTTTCGAAGAACAGAATGAACTACTTATGCTGGCCAAGGATAGAGTAACTCGTTGACTTCGTCCGGGACGGGCCGCGCCTCCCGGAGGGAGGCGAAGAGAATAGCCCAGGGTGAAACCCTGGGAATGCGTATCAACCGAGTCCGTCCGCCCCGTAAGGGCGGAACGAAAAAAACTGGAGTGATTTCTTCCTCCACAGGCGACAAACTTGCGGTAGGATGGTTTGCGTATGCCGCACACCTATTGTTCCTCCCTCTACCATTGCGTCTTCTCCACGAAGGAACGGCGCAAGATCATTCCACAGGATATTCAGGACAGGCTCTGGGCTTACATGGGAGGGATCGCACGGGAACTTCAAATGAAGGCCCTCGAAGTTGGAGGCATGGACGACCATGCGCATCTCTTGCTCTCTTTTCCGTCTACGATGGCGGTCGCCACGGCTATGCGCGCGATCAAGAGCGGTTCGTCCCTTTGGATGCACGAGAATTGTGCTTTGCCGGAGTTCGCCTGGCAGGAGGGATACGGTGCATTCTCGATCGGAAGCGCGCAGATTGACACGACAGCAGCCTACATTGCCAATCAGGTCGAACATCATCGCAAGCGGGATTTTCAATCGGAGTTTTTGGCCATCTTGAAGAAGCAGGGAATTGCATACGATCCGCGCTTTGTATGGGGATAGGCTGGGGCGGGGAAGCGGCTGGCTCCTTCTGGATGGAGGATAAGAGAATAACCCAGGATGAAACCCAGGCAAAAGGTTCGTCCTGAGGGGTGTCCGCCTCGTCAGCCACCTTTCTATCCGCCCTTACAGGGCGGAAACTCTACGGTACGCATTTTCCCCGGGGTTTCACCCCGGGCTATTCTCTGCCGCTCCCTGCGGGAGCAAACTAAAAGATATTTTCTCGTGTTTCACAAAGGGTCGAACCCGAGACACACCTTTTCCAAACGCAAAAAAGCCCGGCCATTGGCCGGGCTTTTTTGCGCGCTGAAAAACAGCGCCTAGAGCTTCTCGTAGAAATCGCAAGCGGAGCACGAGATGTAGACGCCGCCAGGAACGCCGCGTTCGCGGTCCTTGACGCGCTTGACGATGCGCGTCGGCTTGCCACATTTGGGACAGTCGGTTGACTTCGTCGTGTCCATTTCCTTCTTGCGGTCACCAGTTTTAGCAATCTTGGCCATGGGTAGGGTGTTTCTCCTTTTCGGGGTGTTTGCGGCTCACACGCACCGGGGTGCGCGGCTTCAACGGCGCGGTCGCTGGCGAAATGGGCTGCCGGACTCGCTCTCAACAGTGTACATCAAGGCTGTTCATTTGGGCTGGACGGGAGCGGGCGAGTCGAATGATGGAGGCGTTGCGGGGGAAATGCAAACTAATCTGGACTGTTCTAATTTGAAGGGAAAGTCTGGGGCTAGATTGCGAACCGGGCTGCTAAACTGGGAGGCGATCAGAGATGCTGCCAGGTAGACAGCCAGGGAGAAACAAGAGGATGGCGAATCATTCTGAAGCGATTCAAAAAATAAGAAAATTATTGACCTGGCCGGTGTTTTTCTGCGCGGCGATGGCCTTTGGCCAGCAGTCGGTGGCCAAGCCCGACTATCTGGTGGCGCGGCCCGTGATCAACCTGTATGCCAGGGCTTCGGCGGACGCGGGCGTGGTTTCGCAGGCGCTTTATGGCTCGGGCGTTCATTCTTTCGAAAAACAGGGCGATTGGATTCATATTCACACGGGCGACGACTACACGGGCTGGGTAGCGGCGGCTGATCTGGCTCCGGCAAGCGGCGACTATGCGCCGGCGGGCCGGGCATTGCGTGTCACCGAATTGAGCGCCAATCTTTATCGCGAACCCAGCGTCACCAAGCATGCGCCGCTGCTGACGCTGCCCTGGGAGTCGCGGCTGGAGTTAGTTCCCGGCAAGGTGGATCAAGAAGGCAACTGGCTTCAGGTGCGGCTGGTAGATGGCCGCACTGCATATATTGAGCAAGGCAATGTCAGCGCCGACGCTACGCCGCTCAGCATCGATCAGACCATTCAGTTGGCACGGCGATTTCTGGGCGTGACTTATACCTGGGGCGGAGTTTCGAGTTATGGTTACGATTGCTCTGGATTTACCCAGATGCTGGTTCGCCAGCGCGGCGTCATCATGCCGCGCGACGCCGGTGTGCAGGCGAACTGGAGCGGTGTGCTGCCGGTCGAGCGCAAGGATTTGCAGCCCGGGGACTTGCTGTATTTTGGCGCCAGCGCGAGCAAGATCACGCATACTGGCATGTACATCGGCAATGGAGAATTCATTCATGACACAACCAACACGCATCCCGTGGTGCAGATCAGCAAGCTGGATGAGATGCCATGGACCAAGTTGCTGGTGGCGGCGCGGAGGGTGAAATGATCAGCAGGCGTGAGTTATTGAAGCGGGCTAGCGCGGCGGGCGTGGGCGCGGCGATGCTGCCGGAGTTATACGCGGCCGAAACCGGGCTGGCGAGCGGCAAAACGGATGTCAGCGTGGAAGTGAAGCGGTTGCTGCTGCGCCACACCTGGACGACCCACATGTCGTCGAGCGCCTTTCGCGATACGGTGCACGTGCGCTACACGCGCGACGGCGTGACAGGCTTGGGCGAGGGCGCGCCCATCATTCGCTACAAGGAAACCGCGGAGTTAGCCAGGCAGGCCTTGCTGGTGGTTTCCGCGGAGTTAGCCGCTGGCGATCCGCGCCGCTTTGACAAGCTGCTGGCGCAGGTGCGGCGCGGCTTGGGCGATGGCCAGCACGCCGCCATGGCCGCGGTCGATATTGCACTCTGCGACTGGATGGGCAAGAAGCTGGGCATTCCGCTTTATCAATATTTCGGACTCGATCCGGTCGATGCTCCAGTAACTACCTTTTCCATCGGGATTGATACGCCGGGGATAACTCGGCAAAAGACGCGCGAGGCGGAGGAGTTTCCGGTTTTGAAGGTCAAGGTCGGCCTGCAAAATGACGAGGAGACCATCGAGGCCGTGCGCAGCGTGACCAAAAAGCCTCTGCGCGTAGACGCCAACGAGGGATGGACCGACAAGGAAGAAGCCATTCGCAAGATCAACTGGCTGGAGTCGCAAGGGGTGGAACTGATTGAGCAGCCGATGCCCGCGCATATGTTTGAAGAGACTCGCTATGTACGCGCCCATGTGCATATTCCCATCATCGCCGATGAGGCATGCACGGATGCGGCGCTGATTCCCAAGTTATGCGAGGCCTATGATGGCATCAACGTGAAACTTGATAAGTCGGGCGGAGTGATGGAGGCTTATCGATGGATCAAGTTTGCGCGGGCCATGAAGATGCGCGTGATGCTGGGTTGCATGGTTTCGAGTTCATGCACGGTGACTGCGGCGGCGCACTTGGCGCCGCTGGTGGATTATCCCGATCTGGACGGCAATCTGCTGATCTCGAACGATCCTTACGAAGGCGTGAAGGTGCGGCAGGGTAAGTTGATTTTGCCGTCTGGCCCGGGGCTTGGGCTGAAAGTGCTGGGAATGTGATGGAAGGGCGCGCCGTGAGATCAAGGTGCGGGGAGAGAGAGCCGTGAAGCGTTGTTCCGCGATATCCTGTTTTGCCTTGATGGTGCTTTTATCCTTGAGCATTGCCGCGCAGTCAGCTTTCCCGGGCAGTAACTCGCTGGCCGTAAAATCAGGCGCGAACTTTGCCCAGGTCGACGAGATGATCAATGCCGCCGTGGCGCATGGAACCATCCCCGGCGGCGTGCTGCTGGTTGGCCACAACGGCAAGGTGGTCTATCGCAAGGCGTATGGAATGCGCTCGCTGGAGCCAGACAGGGAACAGATGACCGCCGACACGATCTTTGATCTGGCCTCGCTGACCAAGTGCATCGCGACGACCTCATCGGTGATGAAGCTGGTCGAGCAGGGCAAGATACGGCTGAACAATCCGGTGGCGAGTTATCTGTCGGAGTTTGCCAAAAACGGCAAGGGAGATATAACTGTCCGCGAGCTGATGACGCATTACTCGGGCTTGCGTGAAGACCTGGATTTGAAAACACCGTGGAAGGGGCGCGAGACAGCCTACCAGATGGTGATGAACGAGAAGCCAATCTTTCCAGCCGGTTCGCGCTTTCTTTATAGCGACATCAATTTCATAACTCTTGGATTTATTGTTGAAAAAGTTTCGGGCATGAGCCTGGACCAGTATGCGGCAAAGAACATCTTCGCTCCGCTGGGGATGACGGAGACCAGCTATTTGCCGCCAGCCGCGTGGCTGCCCCGCATTGCGCCGACCGAGTATGACGAAAATCATCACATGCTGCGTGGGGTGGTGCATGATCCGACGGCGCGGCGCATGGGCGGCGTGGCGGGGCACGCGGGCTTGTTTTCGACGGCCGACGATCTCTCCAAGTTTGCCGGGGAGTTACTGAGTGGCTTTCATGTCTTTTCGCAATTGACGGTGGAGAAGATGACGACGCCGCAGCAGCCGCCAACCGCGTCCTCGCTGCGCGGATTGGGCTGGGACATTGACTCTCCATTTTCGTCCAACCGCGGCGATATTTTTCCCATTGGCTCCTTTGGCCACACGGGATTCACGGGAACCTCGATCTGGATTGATCCGGTGACGGACAGTTATGTGATTCTGCTGACCAACGCGGTGCATCCGCACGGGCATAACTCGGGAATCGTGGCGCTCAGGGCGCGGGTAGCCTCAACGGCGGCGCAGAGCCTTGGGCTAACCGTTTCTGGTGTTGAAAAACTGCGCCTGGCGCGGCTTACCGGCTACAACGAGGCGATGACGGCCGAGCGTGAAGTTACCGCGCGCAATGGCTCGGTTCGCAACGGTATTGATGTGCTGGAAGCGCATGGATTTGCGGAGTTGCGCGAGGCGGGCGCAACGAAATCGAAGATAGCTTTAGTTACCAATCACACGGGCGTGGATCAGCAGGGCGCGCGCACGATTGATGCGCTGGCCAAGGCGCCGGGGCTGGAGCTGGCGGCTATCTTCAGTCCCGAGCACGGCATCGGCGGCGGCCTGGACATTACTGCGATTGGCAATAGCAAGGACGCCGCGACGAGCGTGAATGTTTATAGCGTCTATGGCGACAGCAGCGAGAAGCGGCACCCATCGCTTGACCTTTTGCGCGGCGCGGATGCCATAGTCTTTGACATTCAAGATGTTGGTGTTCGCTATTACACATTTGAAACCACTCTGGGATATTTTCTGGAGGCGGCGGCCAAGACGAACAAGAAGATTTATGTGCTCGACCGGCCCAATCCCATCAATGGCGCCCAGGTGCAGGGGCCGATCAGCGACGCGGGCCGGGAGAGCTTCATCAACTACGGCCAGGTTCCGATCCGCCATGGAATGACGATTGGCGAGTTAGCCAGATTCTATAACTCGGAGCGGGGCATTCACGCGCGGCTCACGGTGATTCCGATGGAGGGCTGGCAGCGCGGCGACTGGCTGGATTCGACGGGCGAGGAGTGGATCAATCCCTCGCCCAATATGCGCAGCCTGACGGAGGCCGCGCTTTATCCGGGCGTGGGCATTCTGGAGGCTACGAATGTATCGCTGGGGCGGGGCACGGACACGCCCTTCGAGTTAGTCGGCGCGCCCTGGATTCACTCGGTCGAGTTAGCGGGGTATCTGAACGCGCGCGCCATCAGCGGGGTGCGCTTTGTGGCGCGCGAATTTACGCCCACGGCCGACGTACTGGCGGGGCAGAAGTGCGGCGGGGTGAACATCCTGGTTACAGACCGGAATGCGCTGGACGCGCCGGAACTGGGCATTGAGATAGCGTCTGCTCTGCACACGCTCTATCCGCGGCAATTTGAGATGAAGAATCTGGATAGCTTGATGCTGAACGCGGCGACCCTGAAGGCCATCAGCGACGGGCAAGATCCGCGGCGGGTGTGGGCGGAGTGGAACGAGGCGATCGAGAGATTTATGCAAGTTCGAGCCAAATATCTGCTTTATTGATTTTGCTTGCAAACGGTGGGGCTGGCGAAGAACGCTTGGGGCTCCGTTCGCTTCTGATGAACGACCCTACAATGATCGTCTTTTGCAGCGCCCCTATGGGGCGAATGTTGACTCAGCCCGTTCATTCAAGCCCTGACGCACAACGCGCGTCAAGATGCCCAGGATGACAGGTTGATTGCTCGGGTTGACACAGTGTTCTTCGCGCAAAATCCGGCGCGCGTGACATGCGCCGGGGCCGCGCGTTACCCTGAGGTGTGCTTGCGCACGAGATTTCAAAGGAGTATTCATGCCCATTCAAGCGACTTCCAAGATCTGGCATAACGGCAAACTGATTCCCTGGGAGCAGGCCACGCTGCACGTGATGAGCCATGTGGTTCACTATGGATCGAGTGTTTTCGAGGGGATTCGCTGCTACGGGCAGCCGCAGGGCTCGGCAATTTTCCGGTTGCCGGAGCACATGCAGCGGCTGCTGGACTCGGCCAAGATCTACCGGATGGAGCTTCCCTACGATCTGGAGGAGCTTTGTGCCGGGGTGGTGGACCTGGTTGAGGCGAATGGAGTTGCGCCGTGCTACATTCGCCCGATCGCGCTCCGCGGTTATGGGGAAATTGGCGTCAGTCCAAAGGGTTCGCCGATGGAGGTCTACATCGCCAACTTTGCCTGGGGCAAGTACATCAGCGGCCATGGCGGGGCCGATGTGTGCATCTCCAGTTGGAACCGCATGGCGCCCAACACCCTGCCGTCGCTGGCCAAGGCCGGCGCCAACTATATGAATTCACAACTGATCCATATGGAGGCTGAGATCAACGGCTACTCCGAGGGTATTGGTCTGGATGTGAACGGGCTGGTGAGCGAGGGCTCGGGCGAGAATGTATTTGTGGTGCGCAACGGTGTTCTGTATACGCCGCCCCTGGCCAACTCCGCGCTCTCGGGCATTACCCGCGACAGTGTGCTGACCATTGCCCGGCACCTGGGCCTGTCGGTCACGGAGCAGGCTCTGCCTCGTGAGCTGCTCTACATCGCCGACGAAGTCTTCTTTTCGGGCACGGCGGCCGAAGTTTCGCCGATCCGCTCGATTGACCGCATTGTGATTGGCGACGGCAAGCCGGGCGAGATTACCAAAAAGATAGCCGACGAATTCTTTGGCATTGCCAACGGGCTGAAGCCTGATCGCTTTGGCTGGCTGACCCCGGTGAAGGTGAATGCCAGCGAGCATCTTTCGGCGTGATTTTTTGGATTTTGCAAAAGGCGGCTTCGCAGGAAGCCGCCTTTTTTGCGTCTGGAGCAAGGTTTTTAGCGGCAATTCCAGCAGAAATATCAAAGCGCAACAATTGAGTCGTTAGAATATAAGCATGAAATCGTGGCTCCGTCTCTTCCTCGCTTCTTTTGCTCTGGTTGCAACTTTTGCGCTGGCGTCGGCTGTGGCTTCGGCGCAGGCCTATGTGGGCCGTCCCAAGCTGATTGTGCTGGTGGTGATTGATCAGTTTCGCGGCGACTATTTGAATCGCGACCACGACAAATTCAAGGGCCGCGGCTTCCGCATCTTTACTGACGAAGGCGCATGGTTTACCGATTGCTATTACGACTATGGCAATACCAAGACTGCTCCTGGCCACGCGACGCTGGGCACGGGCGCTTATACGGACGGCCACGGCATCGAAACCAACGAGTGGTGGGACGCGGCGCGCTCCTATGAGCACAAGGTTTCGTCGGTTGAGGACGAGCGCTATCAGTTGGTCGATATTCCCGCCGGCTCGATTCCCGCCAATCAGCCCGGTGCGCCCGCAGACGCGGCCAAGTTTCTGATTGGCTCGTCGCCGCGCAATCTGCGCGCCACAACGTTTGGCGATGAGCTGCGGTTGGCTACGCAGGGCCGCGCGCGCGTCTTTGGCGTTTCGCTCAAGGATCGCGCCGCGATTTTGCCGGCCGGCCAATCCGCCAACGGCGCTTTTTGGATCGACACGGCGAGCGGCTACTTTACGACCTCGACTTATTACATGGAACACCTGCCCGAGTGGGCCAAGGCCTTCAACGATGGCGGCCACGCCGCCGCCGCAGCAAGCGAGGCAAAGGTCGAGGGCACCACGCAGTTTTATGAGCTGGTGGGTCACACGCCGGTGGCCAACCGCTACGAGCTGGATTTTGCCAAGGCGCTGATTGAGGGCGAAAAGCTGGGGCAGGGTGACGCGACGGATTTTCTGGTTGTTTCGCTCTCGGCCAACGACATTCAGGGGCATCAATTCGGGCCGGATTCGGAGTCTCAGGAAGAGATGATTCTGAGCCTGGATCGCGACCTGGACAGCTTCTACTCGTGGCTCGACAAGAGCATCGGGCTCAAGAATGTTTGGCTGGCGCTCAGCGCCGATCATGGCATTGCGCCGATTCCCGCCGAAGCCGCCAAGCTGGGGATTCACGCGGCGCGACTGAATATGCAAACAGTTTATGCGCAACTGAACGCCAAGCTTAGTGAGCGCTTTGCGCGCGGCAAGCAGGAGCAGTACATTTTGCCGGGCTCGGATCTGCCCTATATCACGCTGGACCGGCGGGCCTTCGAGAAGGCTGGCGTGGACGAGAAGACGGCCGAGGAGGCCGTGGCGGCGCTTTTGCCTGAGCTGGTGGCCAGCCAAACGCCGCAGCCCACCGAGCCGCTTCCCCTGCAACACCGGTTGGCGCCGGGGCCGCAGTTTGTGGGCGCTTATACGCGGCTGACGCTGGCCAGCGGGCAGTTGCCGCCCTCCGAGTGGGGCCGCCTGCTGGCCCATAGCTATGCCGACCACGGCAACTGGTTTGTCTTTTTGGCCCTGGGCGCTTACCAGATGAGCGGCGGGCCCAACTCGGACGGCACCACGCACTTCAGCACTTGGTCGTATGACCGGCATGTTCCGCTGGCGTTTTACGGCGCGCCCTTTGTGCCGGGCGAGTATCATGAGAGGGTTGCCCCGGTTGATTTGGCCGCCACGCTGGCTTCGTTGGCGGGGGTCAACCAGCCCTCGGCCGCGGTGGGCCGGGTGTTGACCGAGGCCATCAAACCAGCCAAGCCGGTGAACTAGAAACGGTTCGGAGTCATCTGCTGTGCAGCACAAGGGAAAAATTACGCGTGAAACCTGAAATGAAAGTGTCGGTGGCGGGGTTGGAACTGGTGAACCCGGTGATTGCGGCCAGTGGCACTTTTGGTTACGGCATCGAATTCGAGGAGATTGTTTCGCTGGAGGCGATTGGCGGCTTCGTGACCAAAGGGGTCTCGCTGGAGCCGATCACGGGCCACGCCGCGCCGCGCATTGTGCAGACCGCGGCTGGCATGTTGAACGCCATTGGCCTGCAGAACGTGGGCGTCGAGGACTACCTGGAGCGCAAGCTGCCGCCGCTGAGCCGCTACCCGGCCTGCAAGGTGATTGTCAACGTCTTTGGCTACACGGTGGGCGAGTATATCGCGGTGATCGAGCGGCTGAATCAGGCCGAGGGGATTGCCGCCTATGAGCTGAACGTCTCGTGCCCCAACGTTCACGCCGGGGGCATGGCTTTTGGCTCCGATCCGGGCTCGCTGGAATACCTGGTGAGCCGGGCCAAGGAGGCCGCAGCCCGGCCCCTGATCGTCAAGCTATCGCCCAATGTAACCTCGATTGCCCACATGGCCCAGATCGCGGCCGGGGCTGGGGCCGACGCGGTGAGCCTGACCAACACCTTTTTGGCCATGGCCATTGATGTGGAAACGCGCCGCCCGCGGCTGACCAACGTCACCGGGGGGCTTTCCGGGCCGGCGATCAAGCCAATCGCCCTGCGCATGGTCTATGAAACGGCAAAGGCGGTTACGATTCCGGTGATCGGGATGGGCGGCATCGTCACAGCCGAGGACGCGGTGGAGTTTCTGCTGGCCGGGGCAACGGCAATTCAGGTGGGCACGGCCAGCTATGCCGACCCGCGCGCCACCGAGCGGCTGGCTCACAGCCTGGAATCCTGGTGCAAGAGTCACGGGGTCGAGAAGGTATCGAGCCTGACCGGGGCGCTGGAGCTGCCGCGGGAAGGCTGAGACAACTACTCGTCGTAGTGCAGCAAGCTGAAGACATCATGCTCGGGAAAGCGCTCGCGGCCCTTCAAAAAGTCCAGCTCGATGGCGAAGGCCAGGCCTGCAATCTCGCCGCCCAACTGCTTCACCAACTTGATGGTTGCTTCCATGGTGCCGCCAGTGGCTAGCAGATCGTCCACCAGCAGCACCCGCTGGCCGGGCTGAATTGCGTCCAGGTGAATCTCCAGTGTGTCGGTGCCGTACTCCAGGTCATAAGTGACGCGGGCGACGGGAGCGGGCAGCTTGCGCGGTTTGCGCACTGGCACAAAGCCGGCGTTTAACCGGTAAGCCAGAGCCGGCCCAAAGATGAATCCGCGCGCCTCGATGCCCAGCACCAGGTCGATTTTGCGCTCGATATAGTGCGCCGCCAGCGCGTCGATCAGCTTGGCAAAGCCGGTTTTGTCCTTGAGCAGCGTGGTAATGTCGTAGAACAGAATTCCCGGCTTGGGGAAGTCTGGCACGGTGCGCACCAGCGCTTTAAGGGCTTCCACATCGACGGGCTTGATTGTTTCGGGCATGAGACGTTCCCTTCCTGGGTGAGGCTTGAAATATTTGTGGGAAGGAACAGGCGTGTGCGGTTCGCTTCCCTACAGATTATAGCGGAGCAGCAGACAGCTAACAGCACACACTTCGTACTCGGCGACTGAAAACTGTAAGCTGTCTGCTGTCAACTGCTTTTCTACCACGCTCCGTCGATGCGGAACGAGCCCAGTTCCTCGGCTTCGCTCTCGTCCAGGTAGTGCTCGACCAAGTGATCGACGCGGCAGCCGCGCGGGCCGCAGCGCAGGCGTGCGCGCAGCTTGGCCAGCTCTTCGGTCGAGCCCGAGGCTACTACCTCCACCTCGCCCTCTTCGGTGTTGCGCACCCAGCCGCGCAGGTCGAGCAGCGCGGCCTCTCGCTGCACAAACCAGCGAAATCCAACTCCCTGCACCCGGCCTTGAATCAGAAAATGGATAACCATCATTGAGAACCAAGCTAAGTTTTGCAGATGGACGCGGAGGCGCGCAAGCAGCGCATAAATATTGCGTATCGATATTATCGCGGTCAAGCCGAGCGAGCGAATCGTGAGCAGTTGGCCCCACCGCAGGTGGCAGGCGCTACACTGGAATTCATCATGGTTTTTGTTCTCGATAACTACGATTCGTTTACCTACAACCTTGTGCAATACCTGGGAGAACTGGGCGCCGAGGTCGAGGTCCATCGCAACGACGAGCTGACGGTCGAGCAGGTCGAGGCCTTGCGCCCTGAGCGCATTCTGCTTTCGCCCGGCCCCTGTACGCCGAGCGAGGCCGGCATTCTGGTTCCGCTCATCCGCCACATGGCCGGCAAAGTGCCCATTTTCGGCGTTTGTCTGGGCCATCAGGCCATCGGCGAGGCCTTCGGCGGGCAGGTCGTGCGCGCCAGCCACCTGATGCACGGCAAAACCAGCTCGGTCACGCACGACGCCAAGGGCATCTTCACCGGCCTCGATTCGCCGCTCACCTGCACACGCTATCACTCGCTGATCGTGGCCGAGGATTCGCTGCCCGCCGAACTCATCGTCACCGCCCGCGCCCAGGAAAACGACGGCTCGGGCTCGGTGATCATGGGTCTGCGTCATCGCACCTTGCCCATCGAGGGGGTGCAATTCCACCCCGAGAGTGTTTTGACCGAGGGCGGTCATCAAATGATCCGCAATTTTTTGAATATGTAGAAGGGAAAACGATGCGCCGCGCGAGCCCGATCACTCTTTTCACCTCGGCTGGATTTTTTCTGGCGGCTCTGGCTGGCGCGCCGCTTCACGCCCAAACCGCCGCATCCGCACCCATCGCCATCG
>Ga0224528_1001440_pt1 | contig 15546 bp, 16 predicted proteins | sample CBST25metaG_2_FD_179888 | JGI IMG/M metagenome (GOLD analysis project Ga0224528, IMG submission 179888) | Peat soil microbial communities from Stordalen Mire, Sweden - C.B.S.T25 | ecosystem: Environmental > Terrestrial > Soil > Wetlands > Peat | place: Sweden: Norrbotten County, Stordalen Mire...
GATGCGCCGGGGACAAATCCTTTCTTTCAAGAGCTTTTCCGCAATAGCCGCGTCTCGGAAGAACGAGAACGCGCTTGGCATGACGCCGTGCGCCATGCTGGGACGGGATCGCCGCCATTGCGATTCCGTGCCTACGAGCATCTTTACCTGTTGAATGTGTATGCGCAGAAGATGGTCGAATTGCTGGAAGAGTTGGGCGACAACTTCTCCATCAACCGTGAGCCCATGCTCTATCGCCAGTCCTTGATTCAGTACGTTCGAGCGTCAGCTAGCCAGGACGTTGTCGATTTCATGAGCGGAGTCGAACTGACTGAGGAGTGGCTCTTTGAGAGTCAATGCCGCAAAGAAGAGAACAGCCTCCGTGACCCGGAAGATGTCTACATCAGCGTCCGGCATCGTGAAGCGGAGCGCGCACAGCAGGGTCTCCCACCGCGCGTTCGATTCTTGGATGAACCCCAGGTCACAAATTCGCCAACTGCGAAGCAGGCCAGAGCCGGTAAATCCAAATGATTCGATTTGCGCTGGAGAACAGGTAGGTCTCGCTCGCTGAATCTCGGTAGCAGAAATGGAGCCTCCATTATGGACGAGAATAAGCACGATGAAGAATCGGTCGAGTTCGAAGAACTTCCTCCGCTCGGCCCAGGCCAGCTTCGCATCACGAAGGAGATTGCAGGAAAGCGTGTGCGATCCGTCTACATCAGTTACACAGACAACTACAACGTGGTCGAGGTGGACTTTGTCGATGGAACCTCGCTATCGGTTGAACTTTTCCCGATGGTTGAGTTGAAAGCCGAGTTCAGCAACTGGAAGGTGGAGAACGGTGAGGTACTGAAGCGCTGGCCACGAATGATTGCCCGCTGACAGGAGAATTCCATGGGGAAAAGGGAAAAAGACAAAGAGACCTTCAGCCGGTTCGAGGTAGGCAACCATGGCGGATGCGAAGCGTCTCTGTTCGAATTTCGCGAAAGTGTGCCGTACCAGGAAACAGAGCTTGCTGGGCGGGAATCGCCGCAACCGCCGGAGCGAGATACCGTACGAATCGCGGCGACGACTTTTGACCAAGCGTTGGCCTATCTACGTTGGACAGAGCCTGAGTTCAAGATAGACAGCGTGCAGAATCTGGGAATCATCCTTCTGATTTCCGGTTCGCCAGTCGATTGAATCACGCTTTGGAGGATGCGATGCCGAACAAAATCAAAAGACCGGATTACGACAGCGACTTCGATTCTCCAGAGGAGATCGAAGACGTGAACGAACGGGAGCAAATGGAAAGGCGCGCCAAAAATGTCCCCCCGAAGCTCGGCCTGAACTTCACCGAAGCCGTGGGCAAGGTCGTTGCCTTCGTCAACGTGATCAATGATCCTCCAGAATGGCAGGCTCTGGAGATCCGATTCACTGACGGCACATTGCTCCATTTCGAGTTCTTGACCACGCAAGTCCAGATAAAGCCAAAGTATATGGAAGCCAGACGCGGAGACCTGGAGCTGATCCGTAATTACGGCGTATTGCCAATTGATGACCAGCAGCAGGAGGATTCAGGGACGATTTCACCGTGAATTGTTGGGCACAAGGGCGGCGATCATGGGCCGCAACACCTGTGAACATGTTTTTGGGGCTTCGCTTCGCCTATGTAGTCTTCGGAGTCACTTGATTCTGCAAGCATCATTCCGTCAATACGCCCGGAGTTGCCTTCTCGCTGCGCTCGTTTTGGAGATAGACACCATCCCTAAGCCTCACGGCTTAGGACAACCTCCGCAGCACATCAATGGCGAACGAAGCTCGATCAATGTCGGACAAAATATAGAGAAGATCGAGTTTTGTCCGAAGAAGGTTCGGGTGCCGTGCGGTCCAAGGTGACGACAGTATCTAAGTAATAAGTAAGTAGGAGTGACCTAATCGGCCTTTGCACAATAGGTACCCTCCGCATTCTTTCAGATTCCCCATGGTCTTTTCAGTCGTGCGCGTAGCCGCATTTAATTGGGCAATTACTCATCTGACATTCGCCCCGTACAAATCATGAAAGCACGGGGCGGCGGTCGTGGATCAAACCTTAGCCCTTGTGCCCCAATCCTACGTGGCAAAACTTTGGGGGCTTTCAGGAGCCTGATCATTTTTGCGGGTTTTGGCTTATAAAGCCTTAGTAACGCTAACACTTGGCTATTATTCCGTTTTCATGGCCTGCATAGGATCCACCAAAGCTGCACGTTGTGCTGGAATCCAACAAGCAGCGAGGCCGACTGCAATCAAAAATGGAGGGACAATCACAAATGTAATCGGATCGTGCGGCTGGATCCCATAGAGAAAGCTGGCTGACAGTTTGGACAACACCCAGGCAGCTGGCCAACCAAGCGCTACGCCAATGAGCGTAAGTACAAGTCCTTGGCCAAGGACTAGACGTACGACCATACTGGGACACGCTCCCATGGCCATACGAATGCCAATTTCGCGCGTACGTCTACTAACAGAGTAAGCCATGACTCCATATAGGCCGACAGCAGCCAACACCAGACCAATGGCTCCGAATGCCCCAAACAGCGTAGCGGCTAGGCGCGGAAGAAAGTAAGCGTCACGTAAGTGCTCATCCATGGTTTCGTCGTTGAAAATGGCCATCGAAGAATCTAGCGAGTGGATCTGGCGGCGTACGACTTCCCTGACAATATTTGGATTCCCAGAAGTGCGAACTAGCAGTGTATAGCCCATAAAGGAAGGCTCGGCACCGATATTTTTCTCGAGAGAACTATAGAGCACTGGCTCATCATCCTCTCCAAGGGAATCGAGTTTAGCATTGCCAGTTACCCCGATAATCTCATAGACACCTTTGCCGTCGGAAATCTGCAGACCTATAGGGTTTCCCCAACCAACAAGGCGTTTCGCAAATGTCTCGTTAATGATGGCAGTTTTGGACCCTGTTACATCTTCGCTTCCAAAGTCACGGCCTGCAAGACGTGGAATGCCCATAGTCTCAAAGTAGTCCGGCATCACCATATAGGTTCCCGCATTCACTTTGCTTTTGCCAACGTCTTGGACTCCTATCACATGGAACGAACTACGGTTACCTACCATCGAAAGCGGCGCATTGTCCGTACACGTGGTTGAGACTACTGCCGGAAGTGCACCAACTCGCTCACTCAACAGATCGAGAAAAGCAACCGTCCGTTGCGGCGTATAGCCGTGAACTTGTGGATCGAAAGACATCATCAATAGTCCATGAGACCGAAATCCGATATCTATGTGCGAGGCACTTTGCAGGCTCCGCAGAAAGAGCCCTGTCATCGAAAGCAGAATCACCGACATAGCAATTTGCGCAACGGTAAGGAGCTTACGCAGTGTCAACCGACGAGCAGGACGAGCTAGCGCGTCTTCGCCCTTGAGTGCATTCATCAGTTGGGGCCGCGTCGCCGCCCAAGCCGGCGCCGCGCCCAGAAGCAGCCCGCTCAGGATGCACAAGATAAATGTCGCAAAGACAACACGCCAATCTATACCGATGCGCATATCTAAAGGAAACGCCGTAGGAAGATGAAACGTAGAGAGCGCCTGCATGGACCACAAAGACAGAAGAATACCAGCTATCCCGCCGCCCAACCCCAGTAGTACGCTCTCGACAAGCATTTGGCGTCGCAAACACCCTCGTGTGGCTCCTAACGCGAGCCGCACGGCCATCTCGCGCTGGCGTCCGATGGCCTGAACAAACATAAGGTTGGCGACATTGCAGGCAGCAATTGAAAGAACTAACAACACCACAATTCCAAGAGCCGTCAAAAAGATAAATACTGGTCTTCGCGTATCTTTCGGAAGTATGCCTGCTTGCTCAACGATGAAGGCATCATCCTTTCCGGACGTCGGATAGCTTAGAGCCAGGCGCTTGGCTAGCGCATTCAATTCCGCTAGAGCGTCCGCGCGCGTCACGCCCGAGCGTTGCCGGCCAACCAGCCACATATAGGCTGCATTGCGGTCACTCCTGTCGGGAAACCCCGGGACCATTTTGGCAGCATTGCCGATCGGTACCCAAAACTCGGCATAGAACAACTGATCGACACTATGGAAAGCTATCGGAGCGATGCCGACCACGGTAAAGGCACGTCCAGAAATCGTCACCGTCTTGCCCACAAGTTCGGGATCGCGGTGAAACCGTCGCTGCCATAGACCTGCGCTCACCACCACCACCGGATCTTGATCTTCGTGGCTCTCAAAGCCGCGCCCTCGCACCATACCCAATTCGGTGACATCGAAGAAATTGGTCGTTACCGCTTGGCCCCATACTCGTTCAGGCTCACCGTTGCCGGCAAACGAAGCTGGCACGAGGGGAAAGTAACCCGCAACGCCGGACAAGGACTTTGCCTGTTCCCGAAGATCGTTGTAAAATGGCCAGGATAAACTGCCTACTCCATGCGCAGGGTACACAGCCAACAAGGTTCTCGGATCACCAACCGGTGCAGGACGCAAAAGAAATCGGCTGGCCATAGAAAAGATGGTGACATTGGCGCCGATCCCAAGGCCAATGGAGAGGATCGCGATGGCTGTGACAGCCGGATGCCTGCACAAGTTCCGCAAGCTATAACTAATATCGCGAAGCAAGGGTTTGAGTACAACTTCCCCCGTAGCTTCATAGAAGGCCTTATTATACCCATCGGAGCCCCCGGACTCGACGGGCGAACGCCGTTCATCTTCTGCGCGTCCGATGCCTGAAGGTCCTACCTTACCAACTCGGTACCGTGTGCGCGAATGCGATTTCGCATCCATGTAGTCGCCCATCTTAGATCGAGGTGAAATAGCCCGTACGACAGCCCAGACCCAAGCAGAAATTTTCATAATTCCTCCGACTTTATGGCAGGAGCCGATGTCACAGCTGCGAACAGCCGTATCCTACCACCTGTATCGCCACACCGGCTCTTGCGATTTACAGGAAACAGTTCATGGAGATTGGCGCGACGATGATTCTCCGAGGCTCCTAAGAGTACCTTCAGCAGCACTTGGCGCGACAAGCAAAATGGTTCTGGATCCAGCGCACCATGTTCTCGAAGTTGGGCAGTTCCAGAACTCTTCTCGATGTACAACGGAACGCTATAACTATGAAGCCGGGCGAGCGACACAGCTCTGAGAATGAGTAGCTCGAGTATATCCGTAGGGACCTCGGTTTGATCCGACATATTCACTCCTACCTTGTGTGAAGCGTAGAGACACTCCCTTGAGATCTATGGAAGTGTTCCACCTACTCGTCATGCTAACCGTCTATTGAATCGACTCCAGATCGCTTCAACTGGATAGATCTTCTCTTATCCGCTCAACGTAGTCGTCCGCAGGCGACTGTTCCGAACAACCGGAGACGTCGTCGACAACCGTCACGCTCTGCAGACGGAAGATGCCGAATGAACTCACTATTGACTCACTCAACATATCGACTATGAACGCGTCTACAAGCTTCGTGCGGGCTTCTACACTAGATGCAGACGACAATTGCTACGTAATTTCAACTCCATCTCTCAGGTAGAGCGAATACCCTGCGCAAGAGCGCGAAGCACTGTCCGGCTAGTTCGGTAAAGGACTCCAGACAGTGCCACGAGTGAAGCCAGAACGATGAGTAAGTGAAAGAACTTCCCCAAAGAGCGAAGCGTAATGCCCGCCATTCGCAGTTCTCTCGTGAACTCCCGAATCAAATCAGGAAACGTCCTGAAGACGTGCGGGACGTAAATTGCGAAGAGCATATAAATCATCCACACAGCCATACAACAGAACAAAACATAGTAGACGAGATAGACACCTCGCATCCATACCGGACGTAACCTGCATACTGTGGGAGATTCAGCTGGCCGTCCCACGAGCTTTCTAACAAGCCATACACATATGTCAACATTTGCATCCATCAGGTTTGGGACACCTAAGAAATCGCTCATAAGCCAATATCCATCCAGCCTAACAAATGGCCACATGCTTATCCACACTACCATGTCATATATACCCGCCAAGGCTAGAAACACATGATTTCCAGTTGCGATATACAGAATGAATGCAAGTGAGGCGGCAATGAGGTTCATATACATGCCGCCGGCGTCAACAACCGCCCTTTTCCCCCGGTGCAATCGCCACGCATCCGTTACGTCCGTAAAAAAGGCGGGGAAACACCAATAAAACCCGAAACCGATTACCCCATGTTTTGCGCCTCCCGCTCTGCAGGCTGATGCATGCCCTAGCTCATGCAAAAGTAGTCCTATGTAATTCCCAGCCAGAAGAATCAAGTAGTCAGTCCCCCGCAAAGACGCCACTGTTCCTTGAAGGTTGCTCAATACGGTAAAACTGAGAATAGCCTGCAGAAGAGCCATCACCGGAAACATGATCGATACTAGGCGCGTGTTAAAGAGGAACGCAAGGCCAGACGTGATAGGCTTGAGCATCCGTTCGGACAACAATGTAATTTTAAATAGCAAGTAATTTCCTGGATCAATTGAGGGCGAAGCCGCGACAGAATCGCGAACGTCTTTCTCAGATTCGAGACGAATAAGATTTCGATCGACCAGAGTATTTAAGGCGTTTTGGAGTTGATCTTCTGGCCACCCTCCCCCTTGAGCACGCATCAAATGGTCTTGTATGTTACATATGCCACACGGATTGTCGCGCAAGCAAAGCAGGATTTCCTTTGCCAAACCGCCTATTTGAAGGTATCTTCCACTTACCGTGATCAGGATAGGAGCTGCAGGCAGGGACGTATCAAAGTCAAGGACCTCTGTGCCATTTGCAATTGCGTATACTTCTGATTGACATGAATACTCATTCATCGCACTGTCCCTCAAGCACGGTAATCATGAACTCAACTGAAATGCAAGTCCCTTACTAGCAACCATAGAGGCGGTTTGTAGCGCTGGGGGCTAGTATCTAGCCCCCAGCGCCTAGATGTTAATTGCCTTTCATCGTACAGTTACTTCCGCAAATAATGCCGCCTGATCCTGCGCAAGCGCCGCCGCAAAATCCTCCAGCAAACATTGGATCAATCGTCATGTCGAACCGTTGATCGAGTTCGATGATCTCCAATTCGAACGACGTGGTTGGTGTGATTTCGGCGTTTGTTGTTGTGCTGATGATTTCCTGCTTCATGAAAATAATTCCTTTCCTGTTGAAATTGTGATCGTCGATACATCTTCCAGCTCTATCCTGGCTGGTTACGGACTGCATAAGTAATAGTTCACAACATCCTGACGCAACACCGGCGTTCAACTTTCTGGCCGGTCAATAACATCAATGGACATAAACACTCTTCATGGCTCACGCATGAGTCGATGGTGCAGAGTGAGGTCATGAGTCACTATTTGGGGACCGTACTTCCAACTGCTCGCCAGAACTCACAGAAACGTGAATAGTTGTTGTAATTTCCTCACGCCTCGCCTCCCAGTACTGAAGTAAGATACTTCGGATATGTGTCTTCTCGCGCGGACAGTCGGGAGTTAGCCCTCTCACACGAGCAGAGGGACACATCATTCCTCCCCTGCAAATAGGGAGGTAGAAGCAGCGCTTGCATTTTGTGTCAAGGTTGTAATAAGGTAGAATCCACTTGGAGCTTATTTCTTTCTGCAAGTCCAGATAGCCATCTTCCCGTAGTCGACCCACTGAATTAAGTTCGTTCGGGAATGCGCCGTGATTTGTACATTTGAGGAGTCTTCCATCCGCTCCAATGATGAGCCCCCCCGCCAATGTGGCGAAACAGACTACACGGCCTTTTGTTAGCCTCATCGCGGGCTCAATCGGTATCCCCATGGATTGCGCGCGATCTCCGAGTTCAACTTGGCATTTCATTGAATCGTCGGTATACATGTGAAGAGTGGAGTCATTTGGCCCGCCCCAGGCGCCGACAGGAGTCAATGCAAGAAGGAATCGTGGATCGCCCTCTAGGCGCTCTCTGATGAGTTCGAAATATTGATCGAGAGAATGGATATTGTCCTTGTCGAAATTTAGTCGAAGGCGAACTTCAAAAGGCTCGTCCATCTCGTGCATGTCTTGCAGATTGCTCATGATTGTATCGAATGTTTCACCGCCGTCTTTGAGTGGGCGAGAGCGATTATGATCCTCCGGCATTCCGTCCACAGTAATCTGAAATTGGGAAACTCCCCACTGAATCAAATTACGTGCACGTTCACTTGTGAGCATGTAGCCGTTGGTTGTAATATTTGTGTTATATGCGACTTCATTGGCGCGTGCGATATTGCTAAAGAATGGGGCAAGTTCAGCTATCACTTCATATCCGAGTAATGGTTCACCGCCAAACCAAGCAATCTCCAGTCGCGAGAGCTTAGTGATCCGTTTTTGTAACAACTTCTTAATACTCTCAACAACAATAGGCGACATGGTTCCATGCTCAAATGGCTGCGAGCAATACTGGCACCTGAAATTGCACTCTTCACTAGGAAAGAGCACGAGTGAGAGGTGGTCTGTTCTGTAGTGCTGCATACCATATGCCAGATCCCACCTCAAGTTCTCATTGACATTGGTGTCGAGTAAATGACCGTTTTGCCATAGGTAAAGTCCAAGTGCATTCAGCTCTCCCTCAAATCCACGCTGAGATAGTAGCACCGTTGCCTGACGAGATCCTTCTTGTGGTATGACACAGCAATGACCATTATAAGTATTAAACAAAATTAGAGAACCGTCTGGAGCCATGGTGTGGACGTTAAAGCGTGATGGCTTGTAGCGTTTAGATGTGGTTACGACACTGGCATATTGAGACGTTTCTAACATCCGACCTTCCTTAGGGATGAACGACAGCTGATGACAGAATTATCCGCCTGCAGTGAAAGCATGGATGCATGAAAAACGCAACTTTATCTCATTGGTTCCATGTGAATGCAAGACCGATTGTGGAATGGTATAGAAGTTCGCCACAAGCTGCTCTATATTTGGGCCCGCCTGGAGGAATCTTCAGCCTCAAATGATACGCTTGCGTACAGAATCAGCGCAGTGTTGAACCTTTGCAATAGTGTCGAATAGGCAGACGGTTTGATTCCACCCAGACACAGACAAAGAAGTCGCTCGTCCTAGCTATGAGAAGCGACATGAAATGTTCCTCAACCATCGGCACACAATACGTTGCCGCGATCACTTGGTCAGGAAGATGGGAATACAAACGTTTTACGCAAAAAGAGACATCTTCCTCCTTGAATCAAATCAAGATGTCGTGGTACTTCCACTCGGGTTAGAAATGGCATGCCTTATTCCGATCCCAATGTGATCGCTAGAAATGCACCACTCTCTGCGTCGTAAGTGAATACGTCTGCTATCGATGATTCTGAATGAATCCAGTAGCATGCCCTCCTTTGGCAGATTCCGAGCAGCAAGAACACGAATCGTAGCGTCTCATATTAACGAGTGAAGTCGAAGACACATGGGAGTTTTTAACTCCGATAACTGCCTAAAAACTGCGTGGTAACTTTATAGATCATTATCCACTAAATGACAACTAAAAACTGGTATTTATCCTTTAGTCAATAGCTCGTGTTACCACACGAGCCATAGGAATCTATAGCAATTGTTACTATGAGGTAAAAGACTCAACTGGCTATCCATATGACTCAGGTACCCCCAACAGGTTGTGGTTTTGTGTTGAGCGCTCTTACTCGCCATCAGCGATTGACCTGTAGGTTATTGGTTTCACGGCCATTGCTTGCTGCGCTAGGCGGTAGAATAGTTTTCCCCGACTCCTTGATTTGCGCCGGTTGAAACGAAATGTAAACTCTTCCAGGTAGAGATCGAGATGTTCTGCACGCACGGCCCCCTGATGTGTTCCCATGAGCCAACGCTTGAGCAAAGATACCACTCGGTGGACACGCGGCAGCAGTTCCGAAGCTGTCTCCTTATTGCCTTTCAGCACCGTCACCTTATGCAGGTAGCCGTTGGCCTGTAACGGGGCGTAGCCATTCCAGCCATCGGTGTGAACCAATCCGCCCGGCTCCACGCTCTGCTGGACGAAGCCAATCAAGCTTGAGGAAGAGGCGTCGGGGATAAACCGCATTCGTATCCGCCCAATTCCTTTGCCGTCCTCTTGGGCGGCGACTGCTATCAATGCCTTGCTTTCTGTCTGCCTGCCACGAACGCCAGGCTCCAGTCTTCCCAGCCAGGCCTCATCCACCTTAACGGTGCCCGACAATAGCTCACGGTCAGGCCGAACCATGGCGTAACGGAGTTTGTGCAAGCAGGACCAAGCGGTCTGATAGCTTCCTAGCCCCAGTACCCGTTGCAACCCAAGTGCGCTGATGCCGTTCTTCTGACAGGTCATCCACCACATGGCACGGAACCAGACGGTCAGCGGAGTGCGCGTGTCTTGGAAAATGGTTCCCGCAGTGACGGAGAGTTGGTGTGCGCAAGCTGCGCATTGCCAGCGCCCAGAGCGCAGCGGCCACGCCTTGCTCTCGCCACAACGAACACAACAGAATCCCTGCGGCCAGCGAAGCGCAAATAGGTAGTCGCGACAAGCCTGCTCATTGCTGAACCGGGCTTCCAACTCCGCTAGAGTTCGCGGATAATCCTCTTCAGGCACCCCTCCCATGGTCAAAAACACTACCGCTTGGGGTCACCTGAGTCAAATGGATACCCATCAAGACTCATTTCCCAAAAATATTGGCTCGCACACAGCGTCGCGCTGCCCTCTAGCGAGAAGCGAATTATTATCATGCCGTTACGAGAACGTGGATGATGTCCAACATTTCTAGTGGTTCCGTCAGACAGATGGTGATTCACTGAGAATAGCCCGAGCGCTGGTGATTTTCCCCAGGATGTCCGAGGCTTTTACCCAGATGATGGGCTTTGGCGCTAACGAAGAATGACCCACTTGTGCTCGTCAAAAGTGACCCAGGCTGCGAACACTATGCGTCGAAAGTATGAACCAGAAAAGTATCATCCACGCCGAAGGCGTGCAGGTTTTGCTCTCGTGTCATCCACGCCATAGGCGTGAAATGCCCTTCACTGAGCGGAAAAGTGGCTGGCAACGCTCCAAAATTCCGTCTCGAGCTGCTTGGCGCGCGCCAAATCCTGCCTGGCGGTTGTTCAGTGACCTCGGAGAGCGTCGACGCCGCCGACGCCGGAAACAGACTGGCGGGTCACTTTTGGCGAGCAAACCCGGGTCAATTGTCGCGAGCGCCGAAGGATGATGGGTTTTAGATTGTGGCTGTGCCATCAATCTATTCTTCGACGGTTATAATTAGCTGTTCGAGATCCAGGAAGACGCTGCGCCTTAGCCGGCGCTTGGTCAGGTCACGGAAGAAGAGTTCCGCCATATTAGCCGGACGATGTCGGTGTGAACCGAACATAGATCGCTTGTGTGCCTCCATCTAGCGTTGAACTCGTTCATGTTTGCGCGTCAAATAGCTATCGCAGATGAGGTAGACTTCCTTGTACTACTACGGTTTGGTCGATCATACGCAAAGGCTTGAGCTACTCCTGATAATGGTGCTTCTGCTGGCATAGGCCATAGACCTCACCATCTGCAGCTTTTCCCTTTAGGTTTTGAGGCTACCTGTTGGTTTTGCGCGTCAATCGGTGACTATTATCCTGCTGCAGGACCCAGAAACCGATCGAAATGCATAGCACACCGATCATCGTGCCAATTAAAGCCAGCCCGTCCGCCGTCCCATTCCACGGTGGAAGTAACTCACTGCGGAATACTGGAAAGAATAGGTAGAGTTTTGACGGCGTGGAATTGTGCATCCGCCAAAAAAGAAAGACGAGACCGTAGATGATACTCAACCCGCGCAATATCTGAAACGTCAAGCCCGCACGCCTAGCAATGCCGCTTCGGACCTGGCTGCGAACGCTATGCCAGACGCGTCCTTCCTCCGGGACCTTGTACTCTGCATGGATCTGTGCTGCTTCTCCAAGCATCGCTTGCACGATTACTTGCGTCTCGGAACATGCCGCGCATTCTTTGACGTGGTAAAGCAGGTCTGAATTCCAGAAACCAGTGCGCGCGGACCGGACCACATCACACTCTCTTTCACATCGCATTAGATTCACCCATTGTCCTTTTCGGCTTGAGGAAACCAGCGGTCTTCTTCCTTGCGCGGAATAGCAGTATCCGGATACTCAACAAGCTCAACCCCATCGTGATGGCAATCTCTGCATGACTCATACCCTCTACATACGCAAGCCACAACATCTCGCGCTCTCTTGGCTTCAACTTCCTCATGGCCGAACGCACATCAAGTCGTTGGTCCATATTTGGCATGAAACCACACTCAGGAACTTCTTGAACTATCTCATCGATCTTGTTGCGTCCACGATCATGCAATAGGTTAGCCGCAATACGAAACAGATATGATCTGGTCTGCGAAACATCCATTGTCGCCCGTGTTTTCCTTGTCAGAAAGCGGCAATAGGTATCCTGCAAAACATCGGCTGCCACATCAGGGCGACCCGAGACGTGAACAAGATAGGCAAAAAGCCGAGGAGACGTTGCTTGGTACAGAGAGTAAAATGCCTCCTCGTCGATACTCCCAATCTGCCCGCCGACCAATGCAGCCGAGCTGGTAATTTCATGCGTTCCGACCATCGAGTCATCCCGTTCTCAGTGACGAAAATTAGGCTCCAGCAATCCAAGAGCGCGATAGAGGAAATAGGAGACTGCAGCAGCTACTTCAAAGCCTACTCCCAGCACAACGGCAACAATACCGAAGATCAGGCGATCCTGATCGACGATACCAAGAGTTCGCAACACCAATAGTGTTCCTCCGAAGACTACTAGAACTATTCCCCACCGCACACATTCCATGATGTGCCCGTACGGAGTTCCCGACTCCTGGGTTAGAGAATTGAGAAATTTCTTCCCCGCCTCGGTTTCGACATACGTCAACAAATCCTGGACGGAGTCAAATCTGGACAAAAATGCCTTTTGCACGTCCGCCTGAACCCTTGCCACTTTGTAGCGCCGAAGTGAAGAAAAAACCACCCACGTGACCCACCCAATCATGCAGATGAACGTGCAAAACGCAACTAATTCGTTCGAATTCACGATATTACCTCCCTTTCCTAAATACCGCTTTCATTATCTAAAACGGTCGCGAGAGCCAAATGGTTAACAAGAAATCGTCGTCATGCCAGACATAGGCCTTATCCGTCTTTCCTAGACCTGGGCAATGGTCAAGATCCTGTTTGACCGTCTATGAAACAATTGATAAATCGCGAAGTGAGTCAGCAGTACTCTCCGAATGCCGTGCCTGGCCACCTCTGTTCTTGCGTGCCGAGATCATGAGACCGTTCGGCTGGACCGGCAGTGGCTGGCGCAGTTCGCGCCCCACAGGCAAAGAGGTGTAGCTGAGAGAATTGCGGAAGCGCCTCCGGCAGATTGCCTATGTGCACTTGCAGTGGCTCTGGTCACTGGGCTATGCGAAAAGCAAGAGCGACATAGTGGCGCAGTACTCCGATGAATTATAAACCCCTCTACTGCTTGAACTTGGTGCTGCCTCTTGCCTTTTCCTCAGTGCGACGTGACGGCTTTGGACGATCAGCCGGCGCAACACTCGTCCGTGGTTCGGGGGTTGGAACAGCCGGTGCCGCTGTTTGCGTCGCCGCCGCTGTGGGAACCGCATCCCGACAGCCCTGTATCTCGATGCCACCAAACAGCCCTATCAACATCGCCGCTCCGGCAATCATCGGAATCCAGATGCGCAGCAGGTCGCTTTTCCATTCATGCAAGAGCGCATCGATCGTCTTTGCGCGGCTCTCAAGGGAATATTCCATCCTATTGTTGGCGCGCTCCACCTGAGCGACAACGCCGCCATGTGAATCCGATAGATTGTGCAGCGCCGTTGAGAGTTCCTTCTGTGCGCTCGTCATAGCCGCGCTGGTGGCTTGCAAGCCCTTCACAGTCTCGGGCACACCCGATTGGAGAAAGTGCTGACGCAGACTTTCGCCAAGCATCTTCGCGATCTGCTGAGCATCAAGACCGGCCTTGATGCCTCTTGGCAGATCAGAAATCCGCGCATCCAATTCGCGGACATAGCCATCCATCTTCTGTTGCGCCTTATCCGAGAACTGCCGATGAAGTTCAAGCAATTCCTGAAAGCGTTCGCGCTCGTCGGCAATATCTTTCGGGATGTGGCGCGTGAGCAGCGCCAGAATGCCCATCGCTTCGAGAATGCGCAGCATTTCATCGTCGGGACTGAGGGTTCGCGTATGCGCAAGAACGCGATAATATGCGGTCTGCAATTCTTCAGGCACAAGCCGGGCGAGAGAGTCGAACAGCGTCGGCTCTCCCTCCGGGACAACTGCAACGTTGGATGAAACGGGAGTTACACTCATGGCAAGAACACCTGCCTAGCCCGGTCGAATTCAGAGAAGAGCCGCCGCCGGTAGCTTTGTGCGCGCATGACCAAGGACGCGCGTTTCAGCTCATCTACCACGGTTTTGCGATCCGCCACTTGGCCGAGTTGAATTCCATACTGGCGGAGCGGGTTTTCGAGTTCAGCCAAGCGGAACTCCATTTGGAGACCCACTGGCGCGAAGACTTCACGGAAGCGGTTGGCTTGTTTAGTGGACCGCCAATACGTGAAATCGGCCAAGGCGCTGGTTGCGTTTTCGACAATCACGTACTCGACCCGATCCTGAAGACGGTTTGCCCAGGCAAGAACGCTCTCGACGCTGGCGGGGTCTGGCGTTACCACGCCGACCGCCGTAAACCGGACGCCAGTAGCTGTGACATCCTCATACATCGAATCAAACCAATCAGAGGCGACTTGCCCGGCTCCGGCACCCATGTCAGCGAGAATGATCGGAGCGCCCCCATCAAGATGATCGACGAAAGCGTCGAGACCCGCTGGCGTGTGGACATCAACTTTGGTCACTGTGCCATCGAAGAAGTGCTTCAGCGAGCCACGGGCCTTGTTCTCTGTATCGAGATCAAGCAAAGTGACGGGAATCTCGTTGGCTTGAAACCATTCGGCCAGGGCAACAACAATGCCGGTTTTGCCAACCCCGCCTTTGCCTCCCATGGTAAAGACAACACGTTTTGAATATTCTGTCATTGTTCACCTCCGTTGTTTGTGAAGGTCAGAGGTTCGTTCTCGCGGAAGACGAAGCGGGCCGACTTCGATTTCGGCACGACAGGCTTCGCTCGGAGAGCAGCAACGCGGTCGAGCGCTGGTGAGGTGGCCGAGGAGAGTTCCAACGGTGGCAGCTCAAATTGAGTTCGCTTGCGGTGTTTGGCGCGGACTTTCACGAAGGAGTGAAGTGTGCTGGGTGCGACGTACAGCCCCAGGCGCTCGTGAAAGAGCCGAGCGACCTCACGGTACGTTCGCCCCTTGCGGCGAAGTTCACGGATCAACTCGCGGTGGGGTTCGAGTTTCGAACGGTACTGCTTCTCTGGAAGAGATTCGAGGATGAGTTGATGTGTCGGTTCCATAAGTCATGGCTCCCGAGCACCGCAGAATATTGTTCCAATAGACGTCCAATAAGCGGCTCCGACTGTGCCTGAAAGTGCCTTATTGCGCTATCCATGCCACCTAGTTTCAACAAGTTACCAGGCGCTGAGCCACTTTCACGGCGATAACACGGGTTCAAATCCCGTCGGGGACGCCA
>Ga0224528_1001441_pt1 | contig 15530 bp, 13 predicted proteins | sample CBST25metaG_2_FD_179888 | JGI IMG/M metagenome (GOLD analysis project Ga0224528, IMG submission 179888) | Peat soil microbial communities from Stordalen Mire, Sweden - C.B.S.T25 | ecosystem: Environmental > Terrestrial > Soil > Wetlands > Peat | place: Sweden: Norrbotten County, Stordalen Mire...
GGCCATCAATGCCATGCAAAAAGAGGGGTCCAAAGGCTCACTCCGAGGAAAACTCAAACGCGCCGGATGGAACGAGGACTTCCTCAGCCGCCTATTGGAGATGTTTTGAAATGCGTTTGCCCTGGGACAACGCCCCGTTTCGAGACGTCTTTCTAGGAAATGATGAAAAACTGGTAGATGACCAGAGCGTTGCGACGTTCGACTCGACTAAGGTCTCGCAGAGCAATTGGAACCGCCTAGCAGACAAAGACTACTTCGTTACCATCAACGTCGTTTCTGCAAGGAAAGCGTCCAAGAACAACCTCCTTTGGTGCGGGGTTCCAGAGAATCGATTGAGCACGTTTGCAGGAAAAACGACGGAAGTTTCCTGCGGTCTGATTGACGAGCATTTTCCGGTTCTCAAGTCGCTCGGGAGTTCTCCGAAATAACGTGCGACGCCGTTCCGGGAGTATTGCCGCCGATCCGGAAGTTTGGAAAAAGCAGCCGCAGATGCTTCGCTGCGCTCAGCATGACAGAGTGTTCAAGTTGGAGCGAATGATCGCCTAACCGGAAGCTACTGCCTGACAAACACGCCGTGCCCTCCGCCCGGATGACGCAGTTCCTCCTCTCGGACTGCCCATGCCACAAAGAGTTACGCCGAATCCTGCGAGAGCCACTTTTTACGCGTTCGCTCTATAATTCGCACGAAGGAGAAGACCTCGTGCACTTCATTCGAAACACATGCTTTCGCGTCTTCGCTCTTGTCCTGTTCGTCCTGGTTACCGTCGCCGGTGTCCGTGCGCAGCAACTCTCGCCGAAGCTTCAGAGCGCTGTCGGAGATTGGCAGATTGTCGACAACGACGGCAAACCCGGAGGCAAGGTGGAAATCTACCTGGAGAACGGGAAACTCTTTGGCCGCGTCACCGAGGTGCGCCCCGGCCGCACGCCCCGCGACGTGTGCGACAAGTGTTCCGGCGAGTACAAGAACCAGGTCATCCTGGGCATGGTCTTCCTGCGCAACTTCCGTCCGGACGGAGACGACTGGGTGGGCGGAACCGTCCTCGACCCGGAGAATGGATCCGTCTACAAGGGAAAGATCTGGGCCGAGGGCGCCGACAAGCTCCACATGCGCGGCTACATCGGCATTCCCATGTTGGGTCGCACCGCCGTCTGGACCAGGATTCCCTGAACCCAGAGCCTGCTTTGTTGCCGACCCGCGGCGAGCCAAAAGGATGGGTGTCAGAAGCTACTCTGCGACGTCCGCAACGCGGTCGTGCAGCCCAACAGCAGAACCAGCGTTGGTGAATCCCGACAGCAGTGCACCCAAGTTCGGGGCCCCCACGGCGGGTCTTTGTCGATGGGGGAGAAGTCGACGCGACTGTCAGGCGGCGACCTCGCATTCACTGAGCAGGACACAGGGACTCTGGTTCTGCTTCAGGCGTCGTTCTCACAGAACGACGTCCCACAGGCGCAGTTCTGCTTCCTGGGGCGCCGGTTCCACGCGGCACTGCGCATCGAAAACCATCGTGGGCCGCGCATCGCTCGAGTACTCCGGCCATGCCGGCAGCCCCGGGGCACCGGGCGCCTCGCCCCTGAGAAATGCAATCCAGGCCTGGCTCATCTCAACTGCCAACTGCGCCTCTGCCGTGGCATTGGCCACCAGAGTCGAGGGCCGGTTCCATACCAGTTGTACGTCCAGTGAGTGAAAGGCCGCGCCTGCCAGCCGCCCGGAGGCTTCGGCAAAATCCAGCCGGTACATCCATGCTTTGCCGCCGCCCTTCACGTGTGCATCCGCCACCCGCATCGAGGGAATCCAGTACTCCTCCGCCGTCAGCGAGCGAATCCGCAGTGCCTCGTCCGTCATCTGGGGATAGACCGTCCGGTACTTGCTGAATACCTCTGAAAACTTGGCCGGGGACAGGTTGCCCATGTCCCCGGCGCCGGGGTCGTGCGAGGGATGCGGCCCGATGAAGAGAGCGCTTTCATCCCGGTTGGTTCCAATCAGCAGTCGTTTGCCGCGGCTGGCCCCGCCAGCAATCGTCTCGACCGGCCGGTGCGGCAACAGCGAGCCCTCGATCTCTGCCCGCAGGGGAAAGTGTTGCGGCCAGCGTCTCAGGAATTCATGTTGCACCTGGATCAGTGCATCGGCGGGGGCCGTCTGCAAGCTGAGAAGCTCGCCTCCCGTGCGCGTGCGCCACTCCTCGCCGAATCCACGCGCCACGGCCGAGCTATCGGCTCGCGTCGCCACGCGTTCCGCTCCGCCGCTCTCTGAAATCGCCTGCTGAAACAGCGATTGCGCGGAGGAAACTCCCAGCAGAGTATCGGTCAGCTTGGCGCCCGCGGATTCGCCGCCCACGGTTACACGCGTCGGATCGCCTCCGAAGGCCGCGACGTTTTCCTGCACCCACTCCAATGCTGTAATCAGGTCGCGCAGCCCGTTGTTGGCGCTGTCTGCGTAGGAGGGGCCCAGCAGCGGCTCCATGTCCAGAAAGCCAAAGACGCCCAGCCGGTAGGCGACGGTGATGCAGAGGACGCCCGCCTGCGCCAGAGCCGTTCCGTCGTACATGGGCTCAAACGCACGGCCACTCGTAAAGCCGCCGCCGTGAACCCACACGTAGACCGGGAACGGGCCTTTGCCCTGCGGCGCCCATAGATTCAGAGTGAGGCAATCCTCGCTGTGCTCGATGCCCGGTTCGCCCGGCTGCATGGCCGACGCGCCAAACCGCGTGGCGTCGCGCTCGCCCTGCCAGCGCCGGGCTTTCACCGGGGCGCGGAAACGCAGCGGTCCAATCGGCGGCTCGGCAAACCTCACTCCGCGAAAGACGCGCGCGTTGCCAGAGAGCTCGCCGCGCAGGATGCCGTTCGGCGTGCGAACCGTCGTGGGCGAGGTCGCGGCGTAGAGAGTACGGCAAGGCAGAGCCAGCGCGGCCAGTCCCGCCGGTGCCAGCGCAGCAAGGCCAGTTTGCAGCAGAAAGCCGCGGCGGGAAAGATTCGAGGTTTGCATTGCCTGCTCTTCTCCTTTGCTTGCGAAGATCAACATGGCTGCCTCAACCCCGCATCCACTCCGGCAGTCCCGAGGCGATGGCCGCGCGAACGGCTTGCATCAGCTCTTCGCGCGTGGCATAGTTGGCCGGATTCACCGGCTCATGGAAGACGATGTGCGCCGTTCCCGGCTTCAGCTTCATGCTGCCCTTGGCCATCATCGTTTCCGTGCCGTAGATGGAGACCGGAATGCACGGCGCGCCGGTTTCCATCGCCAGGTAGAACGGGCCTTTCTTGAACGGCAGCAGGCGGCCGTCCTTGGAGCGCGTTCCCTCGACGAAGGTCGTAATGTGAATGCCCTTGTCCAGCAGGCGCTTGGCCTCGGCCACGCTTTCCTTGGCGCTGGTCGCGCTGCCGGTGCGGTCCACGGGGATGAATTCTCCCAGCCGGAACCCGAGGCCGACGATGGGAATCTTCATCAGCGAGCGTTTCAAAAACGCCGAAGTGCGGCCGGGAATCTCCGGGATCAGTGCCTGCGGATCGAGATTGGAGACGTGGTTGGACATGAAGATGCATGCCGTGTTTGCCGGCACGCGCTCCCGTCCTTCGACCGCGATGTGAATTCCCGCCACGCGGTAACTAGTGCGCACCAGCCAGTGCGTGGCGTTGTAGAGCGGCAGCACGTTCCCCGTGATCAGCGTCCAGGGAATGAAGATCAACCCGACCGGCGGGACCAGGATGACAAGTGTAAAGAGCAACAGGAGAGCGGGAATCATGCCGGCCTTTCTGCCAGGGCCGGCTTGAGCGCACTGAGGCGTTCCGGCAGTTTCTCGTAGATGCCGTCAAAGCCGCCATTGGAAAGAATCGCCACCACGTCGCCCGGCTCCAGTCGTGGCGCAATCGCGTCCACAATCGCATCCGCATCGGCATAGAGTTCGGCCGGAGTTCCGGCTGCCTTCAGCGCACGCACCACGTCTTCCGGATGCAGGCGCTCATGCTCCGGGATGCGCTGCTGCTGATAGACGCCGGCCAGAACAACGTGGTCCGCCAGGCCGAGGCTCGCCACTAATTCCGTCTCCAGCACCTTGCGCCGCAGCGTGTTCGAGCGCGGCTCCAGGACCGCCCACAACCGCGACTGCGGATACACCGAACGCAAGGCCCGCAACGTTTCGCGGATGGCCGTGGGATGATGCGCAAAATCTTCAATTACCGTCACGCCGTTCACCACGGCGCGCACTTCCAGTCGTCGCTTGACGCTCTTGAATGTGGCGAACGCCTCGCAAATCGCTTCTTTGCTCAGGCCTTGGCCGAACGCCAGAGCCGCAGCCGCCGTGGCGTTCAGAGCATTGTGTTCGCCAGCCAGACTCATCTCCAACTCGGCCCACAGCGCGCCGGCGTGCCAGACCTCCCAGCGCGTAAGGCCGTCCTCATGGCGCAGGTTCCGCAGACGCCATTCCGAAGTTTCCGCGAAGCCGTAACGCTCCACGCGGCACAGCGCCCCGGCAACGCATTCATCCACGTTCCCGTTGCCGTCGAAGGCCACAATCAGGCCCCGGCGAGGCACCAGGTTCACCAGCCGCTTGAAAGCCGTCTTCACCGCCTCCAGGTCGACGTAGATGTCGGCGTGGTCAAACTCCACGTGGGTCAGAATTACGCCGTCGGGGAAGTAGTGCAGGAACTTGGGCCCCTTGTCGAAGAAGGCCGTGTCGTACTCGTCGCCCTCGATGATGAAGGTGCGCGTGGGCCGGAGCTGAAAGCTTGTTCCGAAGTTCTCCGCCACGCCGCCGATCAGAAACGAAGGCTCCAGAGCCTGGTTCTGGCGCGCTGCAACCTGGTAGATCCAGGCCAACATGCTGGTGGTCGTGGTCTTGCCGTGCGTTCCGGCGACGACCAGCGATTCGCGCCCGGTGAGGAACTCCTCATGCAGCAGCGCCGCCATCGACGTGAACGGAATGCGCTTGTCCAGAACGCACTCGACTTCAGGGTTGCCGCGGGAGAGTGCGTTGCCGATGACCACCAGATCCGGCGCCGGATCGAGATTCGACTCCGCGTACGGTTCCATCACCGGAATTCCGAGCCCGGCGAGCAGGTCGCTCATGGGCGGATAGGCGGCTTTGTCCGAGCCCGTAATGCGGTGGCCTTCCAACTGCAAAAGCCCGGCCAGCGAAGCCATCGCCGTGCCGCAGATACCGCTCAAGTGAATGTGCCGGGGAAGGGAACTCATCGCCTCACCGCCGCTTCATTTACGTCTGATCCCTGTTCCCTGATCCCTGTTCCCTGTCTCTTCATATCGTCACCGCCGCTTCCAAGATCTGCAATTGCGCTTCGTCGGTGGCGCGCAATTCCGCATCCACGCCCAAAGTGAGCGTCACGTTCTGATGCGAAACGTGTCCGCTGCGCAGGCCGATGGCGATCGGTCCCTTGAAGTCTTCAAATGCGCGCAGAATCACTTCGTCCAGCAGTCCCGGCGGCGCGCCTGGCGAGGTGCAATCCAACATCTCTCCAAACACGATGCCGCGCACGCCTTCCAGTTTGCCCGCCTGGCGCAGTTGCCACAACATGCGGTCGATCTGGTAGGGCTTGGCATTCACGTCTTCAAGGAACAGCAGCTTGCCCTCGGTCTGCGGCTCATAAGGAGTACCCAGCATCGCCACCAGAATGCTCAGGCAGCCGCCGTAGAGTATGCCCCGCGCACGCCCCGGGTGCAGCGTCCGCAATCCCTCCGCGGTTCCCACGTTGTACGGCTTTCCCGTGAGCGCGGCGTGCAGGCTGGGCAGGTGTATGCCGTCCTCGCGCGCAAAATCGCCCGATAGCATCGGTCCATGAAACGCGGGCAATTGAACTTGATCCAGCAGCCACAGGTGCATCGCGGTCAAGTCGCTGTAGCCGAAGAATGGCTTGGCGCTTTCGGCGATGAGGTCCAGATCCAGCCCGTCCAGAAGATAGTTGGCCCCGTAGCCGCCGCGGGTCGCGAAGATGGCGCGGACCTGGTCGTCGGCAAACGCATGGTGCAGGTCGCTGAGCCGCATTGCGGGCGTGCCGGCAAAATAGAGCGGGCCGCGGGTGAGAATGTGCTCCGCCTTCTGTGGCGCGTAGCCCAAGGTGCGCAATGCTTCCAGCCCGCGCTCGACGCGCTCCGGCTGCGGCGTTGAAGCAGGGGAAACCAGCGCCACGGTGGCGTCGCCCGGAACTGCGTGTGGTTTGAACAAGCTCGTCATGCTGGCCACGCCTTTCCGCGGGCAATCAAAGCCGCCGGCCCGGTGAGCTTCAGTTCCGTGCCTGGTCCGTTCCACTCCACTGTCTGCGCACCGCCGGGAGCCACAACGGTGAGTGGCGAACTGCAGCCGTGTAACGCCAGCGCTGCCGTGGCCGCGGCGCTGCTGCCGGTGCCCGATGAAGTGGTGGGCCCCACGCCGCGCTCGAAGATTCGAATCTCAATCTCGCTGCCGTTCACAAGGCGCACAAACTCCACATTGGTCTGGTGGGGGAAATCCTTGTGGATGCAAATCTCCGCGCCCATCGCCCGCCAGTCCTTTCCGGCGACCAGAAACTCCGCATTGTCGACCACAATCACAAAATGCGGATTGCCGGTCGAAACTTCCGCGCCGTTCACGGCTGATCCATCCGCCAGCGAAACCGTTCGCTCCGCAAACGTTGGAATGCCCATTCCGGCGGTCACTTGCACCGTGAAATCGCCGTCTGTCTTCAGCGCATTGATGTGGCACACACGCAGCCCGGCGTCGGTGGCGATTTCCAACTCGTCGCCCGGCTTGAAGCCGCGTTCGAGGGCCATCCACGCCGCCACGCAGCGCGTTCCGTTGCCGCTGATTTCGGCAATGGAGCCGTCGGCGTTGTGCAGCCGAATGCGTCCGGACTTTGGCCCGGTCCAGGCAAAGAACTCAACGCCGTCCGCGCCGATGCCGGTGTTGTGCGCGCAGAGCCGCCGCGTCAAATTTGCCCAATCGTGGTTGGCCGCAGCCTCTTCGGTCACGATCAAAAAATCGTTGCCGCAGGCGTGCGCCTTTGCAAAGGGAATCAATCTTCCTCCGGGTCGCGGAAGGTGAGCAGGGCGTCGATAGCCGGTTCGCCGAGCAGCTTTCCGCGCAGTCGTTCATGTTGTTTTTTTGTCGCGGTCAGGGGAAAGCTCACTCTTTCAAGTGCGCCGATGGTGTCCCGCTCCACGCCGGTCAGCCGCTCACCCGCCGTGTCCATCGCGTCCAGAATCGACGCCAGCATTTGCGTGGAATCGTGCCCGCGTGCCTCATACATCAGCGGGTACATCTTCAGGTTCGCGCGCCGCTCCAGAAGGCCCACCACCTCCAGCGCCACGATGACGATGAGCGCCGCAACCGCCGCCGCTGCATACAACCCAGCGCCGCAAGCCATGCCGATGGAGGCCACCACAAACACGCTGGCCGCGCTCGTCAGTCCGCTTACCCGGCTGCGGTTGTGCAGGATCAGGCCCGCGCCCAGAAAGCCAATGCCCTGCACGATATTCGAGGCCACGCGGCCCTTGTCCGGGTTCGTGTCTCCGGCCAGAACCGCCGACAGCAGCGTGAAAAACGCGCTACCCATGCAGATCAGCAGGTTGGTGCGCACACCGGCGGCTTTGCGGCTGAGTTCCCGCTGCAGGCCCACTGCAGCGCCAAGCAGGCAGGCCACCAGCAGGCGGCCGATGGCGCCATTCACCACCACGATTTGTTGCAGCCGGTCAAAGGCGAAAGGCTGCCCGATTTGTGCCAGCATCGTGCTCATCGTCGTTCCTTGCCCGATGCTATCACCGCATCGTGTGGCTTGGTGAGGCGGTCGTCACAGGAGTACCGGAGACGTAAATCGTTGCGGCGGGCTGCTCCACTGTGATGAACCTGCGAACGGCCGTCAGGCCCTCGGGATGGGCCTTCACGGCGCGGTCGATCTCGTCGCCGTCAAACGCCAGCACGATCGCCGCGTGCGCAGCCGGGGCGGCCAATGCGTCGTTGTAAATCCACAAGTCACTCTCGTTGATGGTCTGGCGAAAGGGAACCCCGGTGAGCGCCACGAGGCTCGGAAAAACCGATGTGTCCATCAGCACCGTGCAGCCCGGCCGCTCGGCGACCAGAGCCCGGAGCGCCGGAGGAATCTCGATTTCCAACCGCCGCCGCGACTCGAGGTTCTTGATCCCTTCGACATAAACCAGCGGGTGTTCCCGCACCATCTGGCCGGCATTCAGCACCGCCACTGCGAACAGCGCAGCCGCTGCATACCGCACCCAGCCCGGTTTGAATTCCCGTACTGCGGACAAGAAAAACTGTGCAGCAAACCCCAGTCCCAGCGCAAAGGCCGGCATCATCTCCATGCCGTAGCGCGTGTTGTACCAGGAGTGCGGCCACCAGGGCGGAAGAAAAATGGGCACCGACCCATAAGCCACCGAGTAGGCGTAGAACGGGACCGGCAGCCACAGCAGCAGCGCCCATAGAAATGCTTGCCGCCGCGCACTCAGCCACGCCCACGCCGTCCCCGCCGCGCTCAGCATGAGCAGCGTATTGCCCCACGCTGCCGCGGCCCCGTCCATCTCGGCGGCCTTCACAAAGAAGAGCAGCGAAACCCATGGATTGTGCCAGCCCGGATGCGGCGGAAACACCGGTGCGGCGGTGCGCATTTCGATTGCCTTGGCCGAATACGGACCACGCATGAAATAGAGCCAGTCGCCGAAGCCCACCGCGTTGTAGACAAACCAGGCCACCGGCGCCGCTACGACCGCCACGCTTGCCAGCCAGAAGAGGGGTGCGCCCAATCGGCCGCGTCGTTTCAGCCCGAGCCCTATGCCGACCCACGCCACCAGCGCCATCACCCAGCCGTCGTAGCGCGTGAAAACCGCCGCCACCAGCGCCGCCGCAATCCACACCTGCAGGCGGCTGGCCTTCGCCGGATCGGAATCGAGATTTGCCCGCCACTCGACCAGCAGCACCGCAACCCACACCATTTCGCACACGAACAGGGGCTCTGTCATGGCCGTGGTTTGCAGGTAAAGCATGTTTGGATTCAGAGCAAAGAAAGCCAGCGCCAGCGCAGCCGATGCCGGCCGCAGCCAGTGGCGCGCCAGCCGATAAACGCCCGCGCACGCCGCCAGATAGGCCAGTGCCGACGGAACCACGCCCGCCCAGCCGCTGGCCCACCAGCCGTAGACCTGCACAAAGGGAAGCAGCAGCACGTGCGGCAGCGGCAGCCACACCGAGCCCAGTTGCGTCAGCCGCGGCAGGCGCGAGTCGAAAACCCGCCGCGCAATGTGCAAATGGGCCAGAGCGTCGCCGTAGTTGAGCATGGCCGCGTGCTGCCAACTCCACACAATCGCCGCAATCGAAGCCGTCGCGCACGAAGCCAGCACCGCCAGCCACTCCCGGGCCTGCACTTGGCTTGGCACTTGGCTATTGGAACCCTCAGTCAAGGTGCGTCAGCTCACGGAAAACGATAAAGCGGGCGTCAATCTCCTCGCGCGTGAGTTCCTGCAGCCGCTCGGTGCCAAAGCGCTCCACCGCGAACGAGCCCATCACGCTGCCGTAGAACATGGCGCGGCGGAAGGCGGCAGGAGTGAGTTCGCTCTGCGAAGCAAGGTAGCCGAAGAACCCGCCGGCAAAGCTGTCGCCCGCGCCCGTCGGGTCTACCACTTCTGCCAGAGGCAGCGCCGGCGCGCGAAACGGGTGCGCCGCCCTGACTTGCCCCGCGGGAAAGCTGTGCTCGCCGAAGAATGCCGTCGCGCCGTATTCGCCGTGCTTCACCACCAGGGTGTGCGGTCCCAGCGCCAGCACGCCGCGCGCCGCCTGCACCAGGTTGTTGTTGTCGGCAAGCATGCGCGCCTCGGTGTCGTTGATCAGCAGAATATCCAGGCCCTTCAGCACCTCAAGCAGCGCCGGCTTGTGATCCTTGATCCAGTAGTTCATCGTGTCGCCGGCCACCAGCTTGGCCTGCGGCATGGCCTCGCGCACACGCTTCTGTAGCACCGGATCGATGTTGGCCAGGAACAGAAACTCCGAATCGCGGTACGCGTCCGGGATCTTGGGCTCGAAGACCGCAAAGACGTTCAGGTCGGTGATGTGCGTCTTCGCCTCGTTCAGGTTGTCGAGATACGACCCCTCCCAGAAGAAGCTTTTGCCCGCCGTGTGTTCAATGCCGCGCGTATCGATCTTGCGCGCCTGAAACACCGCTTCCTGTCTTCTGCCGAAGTCCTCGCCCACCACGGCAATCACCCGCACATCGGTAAAGAAGCTGGCTGCCAGCGAGAAATAAGTCGCCGCCCCGCCCAGGCAGCGCTCCCTGCGCCCCGAGGGCGTCTCAATCGAATCGAATGCCACGCTGCCCACTACGGTAATCGCCATGTTTTCCCTCTTTTCAATCGCCTAAACCTAAGTGCTATAGTTGCAGATCGTCGTTCCGGAGGGAGCAGGGAGATTTATCTCCCTGAACAACTGACCGAATCTCGGGGCCTTTAGGCCCGGATTCATGTGATCCGAGTCAAATACAACTCCTGCGACCAGGAGGCTATTCACTCGCTCACTCCGCCAACTCCGCTAACCTTGCTACTACCCGAGATACTTCCCGAACAGCAGCTTCAACTTCTCTTTTGCCGCCGACGGAATCGCGTCCGGCTGCGTCAGCACCGCATACTTGGCCGCCGAGGCGCAGGCGCAGGTGCGTTCCGCCGGGATGGCCGCCACGGCCGCCTTCACCACGCGCGCCGCGTTTTCCGCGTTCTTGTGCAGCACGCCCACAATCTCTTCGATGGTCACCGAATCGTGTCCTTCGCGCCAGGCGTCGTAGTCGGTCACCATGGCCACGGTCGCGTAGCAGATCTCCGCCTCGCGCGCCAGCTTGGCCTCCTGCAGGTTGGTCATGCCGATCACGTCCGCGCCCCAGCTTTGATAGAGCTTCGACTCCGCCTTGGTGGAAAACTGCGGACCCTCCATGCACACATAGGTCCCGCCCAGCTTGCCCACCACGCCCACCGCGCCGCACGCCTCAGAGGCGGCTTTCGCCACCGTCGCGCACATCGGGTCGCCAAAGGCCACGTGGCCCACAATCCCCTCGCCGAAAAAGGTGGAGATGCGGCGAGACGTCCGGTCAATGAACTGGTCGGGAATCACGAAATCCGTGGGCTTGTGCTCTTCCTTCAGCGAACCGACGGCGGATACAGACAGAATCCGCTCCACGCCGAGCTTTTTGAAGGCGTAGATGTTGGCCCGGAAGTTCAGCTCCGAGGGCAGAATGCGGTGTCCGCGTCCATGCCGCGCCAGAAAGGCCACCTTGCGCCCCTCCAACTCGCCCAGAATAAAGGCGTCCGAGGGCTCGCCAAAGGGCGTTTCCACGCGTTCTTCGCGCACGTTCGTGAATCCGGGCATCGAGTAGAGCCCACTGCCGCCGATAATCCCAATCTCCGCCTGACCCAATGCCCGCTCCCTCTCGACGCGCCGTTTTTCCGGCCTGCGTCTACAGCCTTTTGCAAACACTCAGTATAAAGGGCGGGGCGAGGGGACAGTAACGGGTTGCGGGCGAGGGCGCAGGTCGGTTTGGTTCTTCCCTAGATCGGAGGAGTGATGCGTGCCGGGCGAAAGGACGTCAAAACGAAGAGTGGGCGGTGATTCACTCCCTACATTCAATTACGATGTCTCAATGAAATCTGCATGCTGGTTACCGGCGGTCTTATTGTGTGTGCACACCATGGTGGGCGCGCAACAGGCATCTTCGGATTCCGTTGCTAGTCGACAAATCGCGGTTCCGTGTCGGTTGATCGATGAGAGAGCAACCCAGTATCTCGGGGAGCACGACTTTCATATCGGTAGAACGACTGAGGGTGACGACATCTTCATAAGTCTACGTAACCGCTCGGAAGTTTTAACACCCTCGGCGAAGCCACTCTCCCTTAGTCGCTTTTCTATTCACAAGTACACACTTCACCGGCATCTCTCTCCGCTCAAGCAATATGACGACTTCAGGCTGGAAGGCCTCCTTAGATTGGCCAAGGCCACCGAAGGATCCTGCAACGCTACACTTCACTTTGAGTTCAGTGCGTATGAGTGGGCATGGCCTCTTGCTGTAATTGACGATGGCTACCGTTCAAAGTTCATCTCGAACGGGAGGCTTGAGCAACTCTACCTTAATTCGATTGGCGGTCTTTTCACAAAGACCAATCCGTGAGCTTGGGTCTGCTGGTTCCGGACGGATGGTCGCCGAAGCGGAAGTTAGCCGTTCTGAAATCGCCCTGCAATCTGATTTCTTGAAAAGCAGCCGCGGATCTTCACTGCGCTGCGCTCCGTCCAAGAAGCCATCCCGCGAAAAGCGCGTCCAAAGCGGAGGCGAAATCCTGGGCGAAACGTCTTCCTCCGCTTTAATGCGCTCCCGGCGGCGGGGCCACATGCTTGGCTGGCTTCTTGAACAGCCACGCCGCGGCCGCGCAGAAAAACGCCAGCAGCGCCGTCCAGCGGAAGACATCTACATAGGCCATCAGGGCGGATTGCTGCTCCATTAACCCATAGAGCAGTCCCATCGAGCCGGGCCGGCCCGCGGTGGGCCCGATGTGGCGTCCCAGGTAACCGGCCAAAGCCGCGGATTTCTGCTGATACACCCACGTGGACGAAGTAATGTGGGAGCCAATCTCGGTCTGATGCACCGCGGCGCGGCGAATCAGCGCCGTCGTGGCCATTGATATTCCAATGGAACCGCCGATGTTGCGCAGCATGTTGAACAGGCCCGTGGCGTTGCCCATCTCCTCGCGCGGAATGGTGGACATGGACATGGTGGCCAGCGGGACAAAAACAAAACTCAACGAGAAGCCGGTCAAGGTGATCGGAATCAGCAGCGTATAGGGGCCGATGTCCAGGTTCACCATGCCGAAGAACAAGGCACAGATGCCAAAGCCCAGAAACCCCGCGCAGAGCAGCTTGCGCTGGTCGATCCGCGAGCCCAGAATGCCGATGATCGGCGAGCCGATGAACGAACCGATGCCGCGCGGACCCACCACCAGTCCGGCCGAAAAAGCCGTGTAGCCCAGAATCTCCTGATAATACAGCGGCAGAATGGCGATGGTGATATAGATTGCCATTCCCAGCATGGCAATCAGGAAACACCCGGTCCGGAAGTTGCGGTCTTTCAGAACGTGCAGGTCCAGCAGTCCCTTGCGGTTCGTCCACGAGCGCCATACCCACAGCACCAGCGACACCACCAGCGCCGCCACCGCCCAGCGAACCCAGACTGCGCCAAACCAGTCGTCTTCCTGCCCTTTGTCGAGCACAATCTGCAGGCTGCCGGTCCACACCATCAGCAGGCCGAAACCGATATTGTCGAACGGGCCCACCTTGGCGTTCTTGATGTACGGCGGGTCGTGGACAAACCGCGTGATCATGAAAAACGCCAGAATGCCGACGGGAATATTGATATAGAAGGCATAACGCCAACTGAAGGTATCGGTCAGCCAGCCGCCCAGGGTCGGCCCCAGAACAGGCGCCACCACGATCCCCAAACCATAGGCAGCCATCGCCATCGAACGCTTGTGGATCGGAAAACTCTCCAGCAGGATCGACTGCGACAGCGGCTGCAGCGCTCCGCCGCCCGCCCCCTGCATCACCCGGGCCAGCAGAATCACCCCCAGCGAGGGCGCCGCTCCACAAAAGAACGAGGCCACGGTGAAGATGCACACGCAGATAAGGAGGAAGCGCTTGCGGCCCCAGCGCCGGGCGAACCAGTTCGAAGCCGGCAAAATCACGGCGTTCGCGACCAGGTAGCTGGTCAGGACCCAGGTCGCCTCGGAGTTCGACGCCGACAGGCTTCCGGCAATGTACGGCAAGGCCACCGAGGCGATGGCCGTGTCCAGGACTTCCATAAACGTCGGCAGCATCACGGAAACCGTGACCAGCCAAGGATTTACACCCTGGGTCAGCGGATAGCGGGCTTGAGCGGCAGCGGTAGGCATCTTCGACGGAACTACTGAGGGTAAACGATTGGGGCTCAGGTCGTCAGTGACCTCCTCTCAGCCGGAATTCGTTCCGCATCCGGCCCATTTCGACGCCGTCTGGCCGCAAGCCGGCCTCGCCCGATGCTAGTTAATGGACTTTCAATCAACAAAACTTGACAACAACACACTCAATGTGGCACGCTGGAAGAGTCAAATACTTTACCCCGGCAGGCAGGTAACCAAAAACATGGCAAAAATTATCGGAATCGATCTCGGCACGACCAATTCGTGCGTCGCAGTCCTGGAGGGCGGCGAGCCCACGGTGATTGCCAATGAAGAGGGTGCGCGCACTACGCCCTCCGTTGTCGCCTTTACCAAGAGCGGAGAGCGTCTGGTGGGTCAGGTGGCCAAGCGTCAGGCCATCACCAACCCGGAGAACACCATCTTCTCCATCAAGCGCTTTATGGGACGTCGCTACAACGAAGTGAACGACGAAATGAAGATGGTGCCCTTCAAGGTCAGCCAGCAGGGCGACCATGTGGGCGTCATTGCCCAGGGCAAGGAGTACACCCCGCCCGAGATTTCGGCCATGATTTTGCAGAAGCTCAAGGCGTCTGCCGAGGCCTACCTGGGCGAGACGGTCACCGAGGCGGTCATCACCGTTCCGGCCTATTTCAATGACGCGCAGCGCCAGGCCACCAAGGATGCCGGCAAGATCGCCGGTCTGGATGTGAAGCGCATCGTCAATGAGCCAACCGCGGCCGCGTTGGCCTACGGGCTCGACAAGAAGAAGGACGAGACCATTGCCGTTTATGACTTCGGCGGCGGCACGTTCGATATTTCCATCCTCGAAGTGGGCGAAGGCGTCATCGAGGTCAAGTCCACCAATGGCGACACGCACCTGGGCGGCGACAATCTCGACCAGCGCATCGTCGAGTGGCTGATTGCCGAGTTCAAACAGGAGCAGGGGCTCGATCTGGGCTCGAAGGGCAACGAAATGGCTTTGCAGCGCCTGAAGGACGCCGCGGAAAAGGCAAAGATCGAGCTCTCGACGACCATTGAAACCGAGATCAACCTGCCCTTCGTCACCGCGGACGCCACCGGACCCAAGCACCTGGTCCGCAAGCTGACGCGCGCCAAGCTGGAGCAGTTGGTTGAGGATCTGCTGGACCGTTCGCTTGAGCCTTGCAAGAAGGCGATTGCCGACGCCGGCATTTCCATCGACAAAATTGATGAAGTGGTCCTGGTGGGCGGCCAGACGCGCATGCCCAAGATCCAGGAGATGGTGAAGAAGATGTTCGGGCGTGAGCCGCATCGCGGGGTGAATCCCGACGAAGTGGTGGCCATCGGCGCGGCGGTGCAGGCCGGCGTGCTGGCTGGAGAGGTCAAGGACCTGTTGCTGCTGGACGTGACACCGCTGACCCTGTCGATCGAGACCCTGGGCGGCGTGGCCACTACCATGATTCCGCGCAACACGACCATTCCGACCAAGAAGACGGAGACCTTTTCGACGGCTGCCGACTCGCAGACCGAGGTCGAGGTACACGTACTGCAGGGCGAGCGTCCGCTGGCCGCGCAGAACCGCACCCTGGGCAAGTTCAAGCTGGCCGGCATTCCCCCGGCGCCGCGAGGCATTCCGCAGATCGAG
>Ga0224528_1001442_pt1 | contig 15528 bp, 11 predicted proteins | sample CBST25metaG_2_FD_179888 | JGI IMG/M metagenome (GOLD analysis project Ga0224528, IMG submission 179888) | Peat soil microbial communities from Stordalen Mire, Sweden - C.B.S.T25 | ecosystem: Environmental > Terrestrial > Soil > Wetlands > Peat | place: Sweden: Norrbotten County, Stordalen Mire...
GAGTCATCTGTTGCAACTGCCCGGCCGCCTTCTGCCCGATCCTGAGCAAGATCAGTAGAGCATCTCTCCTGATGCTGTGAAGTGGCAAAAGTCTTGCCAGGTTGCCGCTCCCTGAGGGGCGCGTCAACGAAGTTGCATCGACTCGCTCTATACCCTCAGGAGAGATGCTCTAGCGTTAGAAAACACGAAGCAGGAAAGCCGTGCGGACCTTCCCGATCAGGGAATCTTGAGCCGTTTTCATGGGCGTTCCTTCATCTTTTGCATGTATTTGCGCAGTATGCTCCATTTCATGCAGCCCAAAGCAGAATCCGTGCCCTCTTCCGCTCCCACAGACTTTGCGGGATTGCTTGCCTCCCTTGCCTCCCCCGCGAAAAAGAACGCCAGGGCGTGGAGCGAAGAGATTTCGGTCGACGAATTGGCGTCGGTGAGTTACGAAAAGGCATTGCGCATGCCCGCGCGCTCGTATGCCTCGCAGGACGATGCGCAGTCGGCAAATTCAGAACCTTCCAACGATTCCTTCTCCGAGGCTTCAGCCGAGGTGGCCGAGACGGATTCGGCGGCTTCTGTGCGGGCTGCTTTGCAGCAGGCCATCGCCGCGTTGGGGCAGAACGCTTCCTCTGCGCCGGGCGCCACGCCCGGGCGCAGCAGCGTGGTCCATGCCAACTACACCTACGAAGAGCAACCGGAGCGCTCCCAGTGGTTGCGGCGGCCTTTAGCGGGCAAGCTGGGGCCGGAGCCGCCAGCCCGTCGTCCGCGCAAGGCGCAGGCGGCATCGCAGCCCAAACGGCCCTTGGCGAAGACGTTGGCGCCGGAACCCGAAGTCGATTCCGATCCCGTTGTGTCCTCTGAAGCACCAGGGCAGGATGTCTCGGCTTTTGAGCGTGCCTGGAGCGAGAATTTCGAGCAGAACGCGGCAGCGACCGCCAAGCGCCTCAAGGCGCAGTTGCTGGCCAGCCGCAAGCGCGTACGCCCCTTGGCCAGACCGGTTGAACCGGAAGCCGTGCAGGCTGCCAAGCTCCTTCGCAAGGTACAACTGAAGCCGGGCGGCCGGGTCGAGCGTCCCTTGACCGGAATGCTCGCATCGACGGCGCTGGCGCCGGTCAAGAATGCCAGCATTACCATCCGCATGAGCGCCGACGACTGCGAACAACTGCGCAGCCGCGCGGCCGAGGCGGACATGAACGTTTCGGCCTATTTGCGCTCGTGCATCTTCGAGGTGGAGAGTCTGCGCGCTCAGGTGAAAGATGCTGTGGCGCAGATGCGCTTGCAGGCTCCGCCCGCCCCTCCGGAAGAGGTGCTGGCGCCAGCGATTCACTCCGCGGTGGTTGCCTCGGCGGCGCAACCCACCGAACGTTTCGGCTGGCTGCGCCGGCTCCAGTATCTTCTGCTGGGCACGCCGCTGCGCGCTTAAAGCAGTTCTGCGACCCAGGCGTACGGCGCAGGGGCGTGCAAAGGGTCTTTTACTTCCACCCTGGCGACGAAGACCTGTCACCAGGGCCCGGTTTTGCTACTCGACCTCGAGCAGCAGGCACTTCAGGTATTCGCTCTCGGGCAGGCCAAACACGACCGGGTGATCAAGCGCCGGTCCGCGCCGTTCAAGCAGACGCACGCGTCGGCCGGCATCGGCTGCCGCCGAGGCGACCGCGCCTTCGAGGTCGCTCCAGCTCACATGGTGCGAGCAGGAGAAGGTGGCCAGCAGACCGCCTGGGTTCAGCATCCGCAACGCCCGCAGGTTCAGTTCCTTGTAGCCGCGCAGTGCGCCCTCGACGGCCCGCTTGCTTTTGGCGAAGGCCGGCGGATCGAGCACGATGGTGTCGAACTTTTCGTCGGCGTCGGACCAGTCGCGCAGGAGGTCAAAGGCATCGGCTGCCACCCAGTCAACCTCGGCGGTGATCTGATCGCGGTTGGCTTCGAGATTCTTCTCGGCCACTTCGAGCGAGGCATGAGAGGCATCGATGCCGGTCACTCGTTGGGCGATCCGCGCCAGATGCAGCGCGAAGCCGCCCTGATAGGTGCAGACGTCGAGAGCGCGGCCAGTCGCGCCCAACCGCTTGGCCCACTCGGCCACGGCGGCGTAGTTGCTCCGCTGATCGAGGAAGGCGCCGGTCTTCTGTCCGGAGTTGGCGTCGAACTGGAGCGTGAGTCCATTCACATGGAACTCGGCGCGGGCGGTCTTCGCGGTAGCCTTGGCGGGCCAGAGCGCGCCGGTAGCCGGAGCCTCAAGTCCTTCCAACTCGCGCATGCGCGGATCGGGCCGCTCGTAGACGGCCTTGGCGGCGATCTCCTCGCGTAGCACGCGAACGCAGATGGCACGGATCTCAGCCGAATCGAGTCCCTTGGCCAGCAGTTGCACAATGGCCAGCGGGCCGTACTTGTCGATGACCAGACCGGGCAGTTCGTCGGCTTCGCTGAAGACCAGACGGCAGGCGTCGTTGTCCTTGTCGAGCATCGGCTTGCGGCGCGTGATGGCGCGGCGGAGCCGTTGTTCGAACAGCGCGAGCCACTGGGCCTCGTCGAGCGCCGTGCGGGCAACCATGCGCAGCGCGATCAGCGAGCTGGGCGAATAGAGCGCCGTGCCCAAAAGCAGGCCGCGGCTGTCGGCGACGGGAAGCAGTGCCGGAACAACCTCGCCCTTGGGCAGCGCGAGCGTCTCGATGTCCGAGGTGTAGACCCAGGCATAGCCGAGGCGGACGCGATCGGCGGCGCGGCGGTTGATGCGCGCTCCCAGAGCCACTTCGACGGGAGCGGTCTGTGCCTCGCTCGGGCGGGCAACGGGACGTGCAGCGGGTCGTGTTGCCGTGTGGGTCGCGGGCCGTGCCGCAGGTTTTGCCGCGCGCGGTGCTGCGGATCGAGTAGCGGGCCGGGATGCTGGTTTTGCCGCGTGCTTTGCTACACGCTTGGCCGCGCGCTCCGCCGTGCGTTCTGCCAGACGCTGAGCGGCGTGCCGCGCGGCGTGCTTGACCTTGACGGCGGGCTTGGCCGCTTTGCCCGACTTTTCCTGTCGTTGTGCGCCCGCGTACGGGGAGGTTTTTTGCTCGGGTCTGGCTGCCGCGGTGGATCTGTTCCGCTGTGGGCTGCCGGTTTTCGATTTCAATGCGCGTTCTTTCGCCATGATCTCAGTGTATCCGCCCGCGTTTCAGATTCTGCTGCGAAAATTTGTTACAGCCCTATAATGAAGTATGGCGACAGTCCGTCAGAGCGCATCCGAGGCCTCTTCGAAGATTGTTCCGGTCCCTGCGGCCGAGGCCCCCAAGTCCGTGCGCGCCGCCGCGCCGCCTGTTGGCCCGCATGCACTCGCTCCCGAAGAACTTGTGTCGATCAACCTGCGCTTCGAAGAGATGCTGCGTCGTGTGCAGACCAATCGGCCCAGCGAGGATGTTTTGCTCATTCGCCGCGCCTGGGATTTCTGCATTCAGCATCACTTGGACCAACGCCGCGCCTCGGGCGAGCCCTACATCATTCATCCGCTGAGAGTTGCCGAAATCCTCACGGAGATGAAGATGGATTCGACAGCCATCTCCGCCGGCCTGCTGCACGATGCCGTCGAGGATACGCCGGCCACCACCGAGGAGATTGCCGTCACCTTCAGCGATCAGGTGGCGCACATCGTCGAGGGCGTCACCAAGATCGACAAGATTCAGTTCGCCAATCGCGAGGACCGCCAGGCGGAGAACGTCCGCAAGATGCTGCTGGCCATGGTCTCCGATGTGCGCGTGGTGCTCATCAAGCTGGCCGACCGGCTGCACAACATGCGCACGCTCCAGCATCTGAAGCCCGACCGTCAGGAGGCGATTGCCCGCGAGACGATGGACATCTATGCGCCCCTGGCTCACCGGCTGGGCATGGGCAAGGTGCGTGGCGAGTTGGAAGACCTGGCCTTCCGCTACACCGATCCGGTGGCCTACGAGCAGGTTTCGGCTGCCGTCGAGGCTCGCCGCGTCGATGGCGAGCAGTTCATGCGCGGCGTCGAGGACACCATCGTCGAGCAGTTGCGCGAGAACGGCATCGAGGCCAGCGTCGAGTGGCGCATCAAGCGGCTCTATTCGATTTATCAAAAGCTGCAGCGCACCAAGATCTCCTTCGATCAGGTCTATGACTTTCTGGCCATCCGCGTCATCACGCAGGATGTGGCATCCTGCTACGCGGTCTTCGGCATGGTGCACACGCTTTGGCCTCCGGTGCCGGGGCGCATCAAGGACTTCATCGCCATTCCCCGCGCCAATCACTACCAGTCGTTGCACACCACGGTGATGGGCGAGGGTGGCCATCAGTTCGAGGTGCAGATTCGCACCGAAGAGATGCACCGCACCGCCGAGGAAGGCATCGCCGCCCACTGGAAGTACAAGGCCGGCGCGGGCGCGGTGACGGCGCGCGACGAGGAACGGCTCACCTGGATTCGCCAGCTTGTGGAGTGGCAGAAGGAGATGACCGACCCCAACGAGTTCCTCTCCAGCCTGAAGATGGATCTCTACCCGGACGAGGTCTACACCTTCACGCCGAAGGGCAAGGTGGTCGTGGTGCCCTCCGGCAGCACGCCGGTCGATTTTGCTTATACGATTCATACCGAGGTGGGCCACACCTGCGTCGGAGCCAAGGTCAACGGCCGCATGGTGCCGCTGCGCACCAAGCTGCACACCGGCGACATCGTTTCCATCGTCACGCAGAAGGAGCACAAGCCGAGCCGCGACTGGTTGACCTTTGCCAAAAGCCCGCGTGCCCGCAACAAGATCAAGCACTGGCTCAACGAGGACCAGCGCCGCCGCGCCGTCGAAATCGGTCGCAAGCTGCTCGACCGCGAGGCCCGCAAATACAAGGTGCCGCTCAGTCTGGTCACCGACCAGGACCTGAGTCGGCTGGTGGGCGAGTACGGCGTGGCCACGGCCTCTGATCTTTTGGCGGCCCTCGGTCTGGGCAAGAACTCGGCCCATCAGGTGCTGGTGAAGCTGGCGCCGGGCAGTGTGGAGCAGGTCGAGCCCGAGCCCGAGGTCAAGGCCTCCGCCGAAGCGCAGGCCGTCGAGAACGAGCGAAAGCTGCGCCTCTCCGGCAACGACACGCTCAAGGTCGAGGGGCAGAACGACCTGCTCGTCTATCGTGCGCGCTGTTGCAACCCGATTCGCGGCGAGGACATTGTCGGCTACGTCACGCGCGGCAAGGGCGTGGCCGTTCATGCGCGGAACTGTCCTAATGTGCAGAACCTGCTCTACGAGGCGGACCGCCGCATTGCCGTCGAGTGGTCGGCGGCTCCGACGGGCGTGGCCGGCAGGTTGCAGCGCTACCCGGTCAAGATCGTCGTCTATTGCGACGACCGCACTGGCATGTTGAAGGAGCTGACCGCGATCATCTCCGACGAGAACACCAATATCCGCTCGGTAGAGGTGCGCCGCTCCGACAACGGCGAGGCCGCCATCGAGTTCGTTATCGAGGCCGAGGATCTGCGCCAGTTGAAGCGGCTCGTGCTTGGGCTGCGCCGCGTCAAGGGTGTCCGCATCGTGCAGCGCACGCAGAAGGTCTAGCGGGAACGACGGATCGTCGCCCCACAGGGGCGAATGGATTTTAGACCCGGGTGGAGCGTATGCGGAACCCGGGGTGGGGAATGCCCCGTGGATGCGCGCCCTGTAGGGGCGCGGTGAAACAGCTTGCGGCGAATGCCGTCTCAAAATCACCTTTGCCCCGTCCTACAATCGAAGTATGATTCGCGTCTTCGAGCCTATTCCGCATGCTTCGCTTGAGCTTTATGTCTTCGACCTGGACGGCACGATGGTCGATTCCACGCAGGATCTGGCCAACAGCGTCAACGAAACGCTGGGGGAACTGAGCCTCGTCAAGCTGCCCGACGAGGTGATCGCCGGATTTGTCGGCAATGGCGTGCCGCTGCTGTTGCGCCGCTCACTGGGCCGCATCGCGGGCGTCGAGCCGGAGGCTGTCGATGCGGCACTGTTCGACCGCGCACTGGCATATTTTCTGCCCTACTATGAGCGGCACATGCTCGAAAACACCAAGCTGTATCCCGGCGCAATGGATGCACTCGCCGCGATTTCTTCCGCAGGAAAAAAGCAGGGAACCAAGAAGAAGACGCTGGCCATCTGCACCAACAAGCCGGAAAAGCATTCGGTGGGTATCTGCAAGGCTCTGGGCATCGACAAATATTTCCTGCGCATCTACGGCGGGGACACCTTCCCGACGCGCAAGCCCGATCCCGAAGGCCTGCGCGCGCTGATGGCCGAGGCCGGTGTCGCGCCCAAGGCCACGGTGATGATTGGCGACAGCAAGGGCGACGTGCAGGTGGCGCGCAACGCCGGTGCATGGAGCCTGGGCTGCGCCTTCGGCTTCGGTCCGCAGACGCTGCTGGAAAACCGGCCCGACGTCTGGGTTGATTCCGCGACCGACTGGACCAAGGTGCTGCTGCCCGAATAATTTTTGAGTGAGGAGAGTGCGATGCTCGACAAAGAAAATATCTTCGACGGGATTCATGTGATCGACGGCGGGCTGGCCACCGAGGTCGAGGCCCTTGGCGGTAAGATCGACGGCGCGCTTTGGTCGGCCGAGGCGCTTGAACGCGAGCCGGAGAAGGTGGCCGCCGTGCACCGGGCCTACCTCGAAGCGGGCGCGCAATGTCTGGCTACGGCCAGCTACCAGGTCTCGCGGATGGGCTACATCGAAGTGGGTCGCACTGCCGCCGAGGCTGATGCGGCGCTGCTGAAATCCGTGCGCGTGGCGCGTGCCGTGGTGCGTGAGTTTCCGCAAAAGCGCGTGCTTGTCGCCGCTTCGCTTGGGCCGTACGGTGCGGCGCTGCACAATGGCGCGGAGTACACGGGGGCCTACGATTGCAGCTATGCGGAGTTGGTCCGTTTTCATCGGGAGCGCATAGAGGTTCTGGCAAACGCGACCGGCGATGACTCGCCCGACCTGCTGGCCTTCGAGACCTTTCCCTCGTTCGAGGAGGCACGTGCGGTAGGAGAGGCTCTCGCCGACTGGCCTCAGATTCCCGCCTGGTTCAGCTTCTCCTGCCGCGACGACAAGCACATTGCGCACGGTGAGCCGGTGCGCGAAGTTGCGGCTGCCGTCGCGCGCTTTCCGCAGACCATCGCCATCGGCGTCAACTGCGTGCCTGCGCGTTTTCTTTCTTCGCTGATCGCCGAACTCAAGGCTGGATCGGACAAGCCCGTGCTTGTGTATCCGAACTCGGGCGAGGGTTGGGACGCGGAACGTCGCTGCTGGACCGGCGAAACGCAGGCCACGGACTTTGGTGCGCAAGCGAAGGAGTGGTTCCAGCAGGGCGCGCAGATTGTCGGTGGTTGTTGCCGCATCCGCCCCGCGCACATTCGCGCCGTGGCTGCGGCGGAAAAACAGTTCGTAGTTCAGAGTTCACAGTGCAGTCTGCATGAGTCGAGCGTAAAGATTGCTGCAAACAAAACCGGTCTTGCTTAAGCAAGACCGGTCTACGAACTGTGAACTCTGAACTACGAACTGTTTCTACGCCAGCTTGAGCGCGGCGCGGCCCTGGCGATGGGGCACGAAGTGGTCGGCACGCCAGGCGATGGTCAGTTTTTCGCGGCCGAGCAGTTTGCGAATCCGCTGGCGGGCGTGCTCGGCCCAGGGGCCTTGGCTGTCGAGCCGCAGATAGGTTTGCCAGTGGCGCAGCGCGGCACGGTTCTGATTTTTGCGCTCGTAGGCCAGCGCCAGATTGTAGTGCGCGTCGGCGTAGCCCGGCGCCAGCGCCACGGCCTGCGCGTAGGCGGCGATGGATTCGTCCACCCGCTCCATCTCGTCGAGCACGTTGCCCAGATCGAAGTAGGCCAGCACGTAGTTCGGGTCGGCGACCGTGGCCAGGCGATAAAGCTGCTCGGCGCGCTCGTACTGCTGCATATGGAAGTAGAGCGTGCCCTGATTGATGGCGGCTGGCGCGTAGCTGGAATCGCGGGCAAGAATCTCTTCGTAGAGCGCGATGGCGCGTTGCTTGTCGCCGCACTCCTCGGCCTCAACGGCTTCGAGGAAAAGATCCTGCACGCGGGTGACACCGCACTCGAACTGGCGCAGCGTTTGCAGCTTTGGCCCAACGGTGCTGGGCTGGTCGTAGCGTTCGAAGTCGAAGATCAACTGGCGGCGGATGGGGTCGACGATGGCGCCGCGATGGCGGAAGGCCAGATGGGTTCCGGTGGTGCGGATAACGCAGGCTTCCAGCAGCGGATTTTCCATGCCGGCGACGGCCTTCATGGCGCGAATCGAATTGCGGATGGAGGCGGCGGGCACATCCTCGGCGCGCAGCGCATGAAGGATGCGCAATTGGCCCAGATCCTGAAAGCTGTAACCGTCCTGATGCGCAATAAGCCCCGCGCGCTCCCAGCCTTGCAACTGGCGGGCGCTGATTTCAAAGATGCGCAATACGTCCTGACGGCTATAGCTGGTCACTTTTTGAGGTCTCCCACAGGGCTGTGCCCTCTGGTTCGGAACTCCTTCATGAGTCCGGCTCCCGTGTGCGATTGTCGATGCGGGAGCAACAGATGCGGCAAACAATTCATTTTCGGCGCTCGATCGGCTTCGTCGGGGTGTTCGGGCGAAGTCGCAAGGGGAACCCACCTGTGCTTTCCGTGGCGAGAGGCCGAATCTTCGAGATTGTTTCTCCGCGACATACCGGGCCACGAACAAACCGCTCTAGCTGCGATTATGCCAAGAGTTGAGGTGGATAAGCAGACAAGAACTGAAGTTTGCAACAAAAAAGCGTGGATAACCGGTGCTGGACTTGGTGCGCGGGCAAAATAGGCGCGAAAAATGCCTTTGCGCGCCGGTTTACGGCTCATTGACAATCAGGCCGACGCGCCCGGTCAGCAGTTCGCCGAGGGTTTCGTCCGGATCGGTTTCGAGCAACTCGACCGGGAAGGCGAGATTGTGCGGCCGCAGCACCAGACGGCCTGCCGTGAAGTCCACGTAGCGCACCAGCAGGCGCGATCCCAGGCGGACGGCGTAGAGGTTGGGGCGGTCGGCGCGGTAGGGGGCCAGCGAGTTGTAGTGCCGGTCGATGAGCACGATGGCCTCGGGAAGCACCAGCGGCTGCATGGCCCCCGCGTCTTCCACCGGAATGCGCACCGCCACGAAGCGTTCCCAGGCCTTGCGCTGGTTGGAATAGCGCGCCCGCATGGTCTTGAGCGCGCCGTCGGGCAGCGGCAGCAGCGACTGAATGGCCGACGGACGGATGTAGGGCTCGAAGAGCGCCGCCGCGTGCGAGACGATCGGCACGGAAGTGCTTTCCTCCTCCTTTGCCTCGCCTGTCTGGGAGCGATTATCGGGGAGAAGATCCTCGGCCGTCAGACTCTGCGCGGCCAGTATCCGGTCAAGAGCTTCGAGAGACAGCGTGCGTCGGCAGTGCAGATAGTTCGACAGATGCGGTTGTCCGAAGCCGGTCTGGCGAGCCAGCAGCGAGACGCTCAGAGTTCCCCGACGAATTCTGCGGAGCAACTCTAACCGTAGCCGTTCATGCATCTGAGTAATATTCATCTGTGAATCATTCGCTACCGGAAATAGAAGTTGAGTGCGCAGATTTCCTGGGGAAAAGAAAACAATGGTGAATGGCCTTTATTCTCGGTGGTTGAAAAAGGATTGGAAAGCGATAAGTCGGAATACACAGCCCGAAGATTGACGCTGGGGAAACGAATTTATAGATTGACGGTACTTCACCTTGTTACAGAGTTGAGGCGCATTCGGGCAAATCCTCGCTGTCGAATCGTCGAGCGACACGGCCAACCCATCCCTTTGGCATACGGCAAGGAATACTCGTCCGGGAGACTGCGGTTTCCCGGCCAGACCCGTCTTCGCCTCCGCGCGCTGGCAAGTCAGCGCCGAACAAGCCCGGTAATGAGGATTCCCAGGGATCTGCGCGCTATGGAGACGAGAAAGAAAGAACGGAGGTGGGCGATATCTTCCCGTGGAACGCGAGAAATCGGCGTAGCCTCGCCTGCACTCCTCTCACCCCGCCGGCTTGATTTGAGCAAAACATGCCGCCGGGAGAAGAACGAACGATGGAGAGTCGGCCATGGAGTTGCGCGTGCAATTGAAGATTTGCGAGGGGTGCGGCTGTCTTTGGTACCGCGCTCAGAGTCAGGCAAGCGTGTACTGCAAAACCTGCGAGACGAAGCTCAGGGATTTTCCTTCGCCGGAGAGCCGAAAACGACGCGGCCGTCCATGCCGTAAGCCGGTCGTCAAGGTCTGGACGGAAGACCTTGCGGCCATGGGAGGTGTGCGATGAGCGCCGCGCTGGTACTGCCCATCGTCTGGGGGGTTAGCAATACGCAGTTGGCCTGGCAGGAGGCGCAATCGGACTGGAGGATGAAACCTGCGCGTCCGGCAATACGCAACAAGCAGGAATGCGAGGAGCTTGCCGAGAGTCTGGGCTTTTATCGCAAGCATACTGAGAAGCTGCTGCGCCGCTATCTCTACGCGTCGATGCAGGTGGGGCGGGCACCCTCGATTCTGAGCGACCCGATTGCCCGCGGATGGGTTTCGAGCCGCCCCGTCCGCACCTTCGAGGATGCGGTGATCTTTGTGCTCGACGTGGAAAGCTGTCTGGATCAACTGGGTTCACTCGACCGGCAACTGCTGAGCCGCGTCGTGCTGCAGGAATACACGCAGGCCGAGGCGGCCTCGCTCATCGGCATGAGCGTTCGGGCCCTCTCGTACAAGTTTCCGCAGGCCCTCGACCGGCTGACGGCGAAGTTGCTCGCCTCTGGCCTGTTGATCCTGCCGGAATAAAGAAAGCTGTCTGCCGCCGGTGGAAGCGCAATGCTTCTGCCGGCATTTTTTCTTTTGCCGCATAAGGACGCAATGGCTCTAGAATGGGGCACTCCAGGTTTTCGGTTTTTGATCTCGGTTTTTCACGGGAGTTGCGCGATGAAGAAGCGACTCTGCGCTTTGCTCGAATCTTCGCCCCTGGTGGCCCTCCTGGATCTGTTCGTTGTCGTGGCCTGTGCTTGGGGTGCAATCCATTTCACGCCGCCCAATGAGCGGCCCGACCGCCTGCTCTTTCTCCATCTGCTGCCGCTGCTAGCTCTGGTGGCACTGCTCTGCTTTTCCGTCGGCGGACTCTATCGCACCTGGTCGCGGCACTCGCTGGCGCACCTGTTTTCGACTCTGCTGCTGGCGCAGACGCTGGAGACCACGCTATGGATGTCGCTGTGTGGTTGGGAGCCGCGCTGGGCCGTCGCCCGTCCCATGATCCTCGTGGCCGCGCTGCTGCAGTTGATCGTGCTGGCGGTGCTGCGCCTGCTGTTGCGGGCCGTGGTGCGCGGTGCTCGGCAACACGAATGCGCCGTGCTGGTGGCCAGCGACAGCGTGCGCATTGCTGCCTTGCGCGCCCGCTTCGAGAGCGCTTCCTCGGCATGGATTTCGATTGACGCCTGCCTCGGCGCGGATGAGTTTCTGGCCTTGCCGGAGGCGGCAATTACCTGGGACACGGTGCTCGTCGAAGAGCAAACGCGGGAAAAGACGCGGGTGATTCGCAAGGCCACCAGCCTGGGAAAAAGCGTGTTGCTGGTTCCCGGCATCGCTGAGCTTTGGATGGTCGGCGCGCATCTGGTCGAGGTCGACGATCAGCTTTTGTTTCGCCTGAGCGCGCCCCATCTGCCTCCGGCCGCGCGCTCGATCAAGCGGCTGATGGATGTGGCCAGCGCCGCGCTTTTGCTGACATTGACAGCGCCGATTCTGCTGCTGGCCGTGTTGCTGATCTGGCTCGGATCGCGCGGTCCGGTCTTCTATGCGCAGACGCGCGTCGGCGCCAACGGTCGGCCGTTCACGCTCTACAAGCTGCGCACCATGGTCGTCGACGCGGAAGAGCGCACCGGTCCCGTGCTGGCCAGCAGCGGCGACGCGCGCATCACGTCCGTCGGTCGAATGCTGCGCGCCACGCGCATCGACGAGCTGCCACAACTGGGGAACGTGCTGCTCGGCGAGATGAGTCTGATCGGTCCGCGCCCCGAGCGTCCACAGTTTGTCGCGCAGTACTGTGCGCTGATCCCCGGCTATGAACTGCGCCATGCCGTCAAACCCGGCATCACCGGTCTGGCGCAGGTCTACGGCGGCTACACGACTGCGCCCGAGCACAAGCTGCGCTTCGATCTGGTCTACATCTACGATTACTCGCTGCTGCTCGATCTGCAGATTGCCTTCAAAACGCTGCTGACCGTGCTGCGCCCGGACCGCGCCGAGGGGATCGGAAAAGATCCTTTTACGCCCGAGGATCTCTACGAGCAGACGATGGCCGAATGCAACAATAGGGAAGTCACGCGTGTTTGACGGCGGTTTGCGGCCATGACACGCACAATGAAGTTGCAGTGTGAGCGCATTGCTGGAAGAAACGTCGCGGAAAACTCCGCAGACGCGTTCGTTTTCACGCTCCGATTGAAGGAAGTTTATGGAAGCCATTGTTCTTGCCGGCGGGTTCGGAACCCGGCTGGCCTCGCGCCTCAACAACATTCCCAAGCCTATGGCCCTGGTGGCTGGCCGGCCCTTCCTCGAGATTCTGCTGGAACATCTGGCGCGCTGCGGCTACACCCGCGCCATTCTTTCGGTGGGCTATCTGCATGAGGTCATCGAAAAGAACTTCGGCGCGTCGTTTGCCGGAATAAGTCTCGATTACGCCGTCGAAGAGTCTCCGCTCGGCACCGGCGGCGCGATTCGCGCGGCGATGGAGCGGGGCACCAGGTCCTCGATGTTGGTGCTCAACGGCGACACCTACCTCGACGTGGACTACGGCGCGATGATGCGCGCTCATGCCGGTGCCGGCGCGGCCATCACCATGGCCGTCGTCGAACAGCCCGACATCGCTCGCTACGGTGGCGTGCAGATCGAGGACGGCCGCGTGGTCGGCTTCGAGGAGAAGGGCCGCACCGGTCCCGGCTGGATCAATGCTGGTGCGTCTGTCATTGTTCGCGAGTTGGCCTGGAGGCCCGGTCTCAAGGAAAAATTTTCCTTTGAGCGCGACGTGCTTGTGCCCGAGGTCGCGCGCCTGCGCCCACTGGCCTATCCGACCGACGGCTTCTTCCTCGACATCGGCGTGCCCGAGGACCTGGACCGCGCGCAGACCGCGCTGGCAAAGGTAGGGAACGAGAGAACAAGGGAATAGGGATCATGGATTAGGGAACAGAATTTTGTGCCAATGCAAAAAGCCGCGATCCCCTTGGGGATCGCGGCTTTTGTTTTAGGTGCTTGCATGTGGCTTACAGTGTTTCTTTCACGCCGTCGACAAAGGCCTTCAGCTTGCGGCTGCGGCTCGGGTGGCGCAGCTTGCGCAGTGCCTTGGCTTCAATCTGCCGGATGCGCTCACGCGTCACCTGGAAGCTTTGACCAACCTCTTCGAGCGTGTGCTCGGAGCCGTCTTCGAGGCCGAATCGCATCTTGATCACGCGCTCTTCGCGCGGGGTCAGAGTGCGAAGCACCTGCGAGGTGTACTCCTTCAGGTTGACGCCAATCACCGCGTCCGAAGGCGAAACCGCCTGACGATCTTCGATGAAGTCGCCCAGATGAGAATCTTCCTCTTCGCCAATCGGCGTTTCGAGAGAGATTGGCTCCTGCGCGATCTTCAGCACCTTGCGGACCTTGGCCACCGGAATATCCATGCGGCGCGCGATCTCTTCGCTCGAAGGCTCGCGGCCCAGCTCCTGCACCAGTTGGCGCGAGGTGCGGATCAGCTTGTTGATCGTCTCGATCATGTGCACCGGGATGCGGATGGTGCGGGCCTGATCGGCGATGGCGCGCGTGATCGCCTGGCGAATCCACCAGGTGGCGTAGGTGGAAAACTTGTAGCCGCGACGGTACTCGAACTTGTCGACGGCCTTCATCAGGCCAATGTTGCCTTCCTGAATCAGGTCGAGGAACTGCAGGCCGCGATTGGTGTACTTCTTCGCAATCGAAACCACCAGTCGCAGGTTGGCCTCGATCAGCTCGCGCTTGGCCTGCTCGGCGTCCATGTCGCCCTGGATCATCTCGCGCTGTGTGCGCTTCAACTCGGCGATGGAAACGCCGGCGTCGCCTTCGAGCTTTTCGAGATCGACCTTGCAGTTCTTCTGCTGGCGGCGGTATTCCTTCTTGAGCTCTTCGCTCTTGGAGGCGTCGAACTTCTGGTCGAGCGAGCGAATCTGCCGCTCAAGGGTGCGCATGGTGTCGACCGTCTTGTTGACGCGGTCCAGCAGCCGTTTGCGCTCGAGCGGCGTGTACTTCAGATCGCGAACGATCCGCGAAATGTAGATGCGCTCGCGGGCGATCAGCCAGCGATTCTTGCGCGCCTCGCGCACCTTCGTTTTGGGCGCGCCAGCCGGAAGCGGCGTCATCTTCTCTTCGATGGCCGTGATCTTCTTCTGGTGCTTGAGCAGCGTATCGATGCGCGTGACGGTCGACTTGACGCGAGCCACGACCACATCTTCGGTCAGCTCCTCTTCGTCGAAGACCACCACTTCCTTCACGTTGCGCACGCCGCGTTTCAGGTCTTCGCCGAGCGCGATGATCTCGCGAATGACAATCGGCGAACGACTGATGGACTTCATCACGCGCAGTTGGCCGCGCTCGATGCGCTTGGCGATCTCCACCTCGCCCTCGCGGGTCAACAGCGGCACCGTGCCCATCTCGCGCAGATACATGCGCACCGGGTCATTGGTCTTTTCGAGCGTGCCCGGCGTCAGATCCAGTTCGACGTCTTCGCCATCTTCGGCGTCGAAGTCCTTGTCGTGCTTGGGGTTGTCGAGAAGGTCAATGCCCTGCGTGCCGATCGTCGTGATCAGATCGTCCAGATCATCGCCCGAGCCAATATCGTCCGGCAGCATCTCGTTCACGTCGGTGTACGTGAGGTAGCCTTTTTCTTTGCCGGTCTCAATCAGGCCCGCAATCTCATGTCCGTATTTGTCTTCAATCGCCAAAGCGCCCTATTCTCCTGCACAGCCGATTTTTTTCGCACTGCGCTACGATGCCGGGACACGCGCTTACGCAAGGCTTCCATGCCGGAAAAACCTTATACACAAGCACAAGCCCTCGGCGGCCCGCCGGGGGGTCTGAAAAAATTTCTCGGAACAGGATGACAAGCGCGTCAGGTTTTCTCCTGCATAGCCCGCGAGCCGCAGCTCATAGATGGGGCAAAGGGGCGCGCATCCTCACAGAGACAATCAGAATATCATACGCATTCATCCTGTTCCAAAAAACCCAGTCTCCTCGGCGCTAAGAAGATCATCGGCAGACAATCTGCTGTTCTCGATCCGGCAGCGACTTTCTTCTTGTTCGCCCGTACTTACTCCCCATATAGACGCCAAAAAGGATTGATTCGGCTCAAAATTGCACGTTCGTAGTATGACGAGGCTCCAGAAATGGCCCAGGATCGGGCAGGCGCTTGATTCTACGGCAATTGGAGAAATGCTCTCGGGGGGGCGGAGACGTGATTCCGGGGAAAACCCCGGCAGGTTCAGTCGTTTACGCGTGCAATTGGTGCAGCGCCGTGTCGAGTTCCATCTTTTTTTGTGTCAAGGCGATGGCCTCGGGGATGTCACCGCGCCGTTC
>Ga0224528_1001443_pt1 | contig 15522 bp, 16 predicted proteins | sample CBST25metaG_2_FD_179888 | JGI IMG/M metagenome (GOLD analysis project Ga0224528, IMG submission 179888) | Peat soil microbial communities from Stordalen Mire, Sweden - C.B.S.T25 | ecosystem: Environmental > Terrestrial > Soil > Wetlands > Peat | place: Sweden: Norrbotten County, Stordalen Mire...
CCCTACCCCCCCCCTACCGTTTTCGCCGAGTTTTCGATATGGTCGCCAATGTATCTAGCAAATAATGAATGACTTGCAATAATAACGTGTTAACTGATCGGTAATCAAAACTGGCTAATTTTGGCACCTTTTTAGACGTTTTCGCGCCATTCTTGGCCCAAAACCTCGCAAATCGAAGCCAAAATCCCCCAGCGTTGCCGCTCCGGTGCGGCAACGCATGGGGCCATTCAGCTTCGGAGTCCAACTACCCTGGAGGCGCCCTAATTCCCTTCTTTGCCCTCGGCGAGCTTGGCCTTCTTCGCTTCAAACTGCTTCATGGCGTGTATCACGTGGTCGCGGGCATAGGCCGCGTCGTGCCAGCCCTTCACCTCGACCCGCTTGCCTTCCAGGTCCTTGTAGATGGAGAAGAAGTGGGTGATTTCCTTGATCTGGTGCGGATAGATGTCGGTGTAGTTCCAGATGCCGTCAAAGCGCGGGTTGTTCTTGCCTACCGCCAGCACCTTTTCGTCCAGTACGCCCTGGTCCAGCATCTCCAGCAGGCCGATGGGACGCACCTCCTGCACGCAGCCGGGGAAACTCGGGCTCGGCACCAGCACCACCACGTCCAGCGGATCACCGTCGTCGCTCAGTGTCGAAGGAATAAAGCCGTAGTCGCCGGGGTAGTGAACCGGCGAGTGCAGGTTGCGGTCGAGTTTGAAGACGTGAAGTTCCTTGTCGTACTCGAACTTCTGGGTTCCATCCTTGGGAATCTCAATGACCGCCCGAAAGACCTCGGGGGCGCGATCGCCAATGGGCAATTCCAGGTAATTCACCATTTTTCTTGCTTCTCCTTGCGGGGTGGGTCCTGCGTGGGGGGAAAACGGACCGTTGATCAACCCTTACCGGCGAGCCGCCGGTTCCACTATAATCACGGAAATGAAGGCGCATGTCTATGTCACGCTGAAGACGTCGGTCCTGGATCCTCAGGGCCAGACCATCCACAATGCCCTGCGCAAAATCGGATTTGCGGATGTTTCCGCCGTGCGCCAGGGCAAGTACTTTCAACTCACGCTCGCCGACGGCCTCTCGGCCGACGCGGCCAAGGCCGAGGTCGAGCGCATCGCCAAGGAAGTGCTCACCAACACGGTGATCGAAGAGTACACATACCGCATTGAGGGATAGCGCTCCGCGCCTCTTCGGCTCCGCGCGTCCCATCTGGCGCTTGTTGACGCCAGAATGCGCCGCCCTTGTCGCTTAGAATCTTTTCATGTGCGGAATCGTAGGTTATGTCGGTCCTAAGAAGGTAGTTCCTGTCATCATCGAAGGGCTGCGGCGTCTGGAATACCGTGGCTACGACTCGGCGGGTATCGCCGTGGGCAGTCCGACCAGCACCACGCTCGATGTGCGCCGCGCCTCAGGCAAGCTGCACAACCTCGAAGAGGTTCTGCGCGAGCATCCGCTCGATGGCACCTACGGCATCGGCCACACCCGCTGGGCCACCCATGGCCGTCCCACCGAAGAGAACGCTCATCCCCACCGCGACTGCACAGGCCGCATCGTCGTTGTCCACAACGGCATTGTGGAAAACTATCTGGACCTGAAGCGCGAACTCATCGCCCAGGGCCACAAGTTCGTCACCGAAACCGACACCGAGATCATCGCCCACCTCATCGAACAGGTGCAGTTGGACGCCGATGCCGCCGGTCTGCCCATTCCGCTGGAGGTGGCGGTTCGCCGCGCCGTTAAGCGCCTTACCGGAGCCTTTGCGCTGGGCGTGCTTTCGGCTGCTGAGCCGGACAAGATCGTCGTCGCCCGCTTCGGTCCGCCTGTGGTCATCGGCGTCGGCGAGGGCGAGTCGTTTGTCGCATCCGACGTCCCCGGCATCCTGCACCACACGCGCAACATCTATTTCCTCGCCGATGGCGACATGGCCATCCTCACCCTGGCCGGCGTCGAGCTGACCGACTTCGACGGCAACCCCATCCAGCGCAACATCACGCGCATCCAGTGGGACCCGATCCAGGCGGAAAAGGGCGGCTACAAGCACTTCATGCTCAAGGAGATCTGGGAGCAGCCCCGCGCCATCCGCGACACCACCCTGGGCCGCGTCTCCCTCGACTCCGGCTCCGTCTTCCTCGGCGAAATGAAGATCGGCGACGAAGAGCTGGCCATGGCCTCCAGCATCAACATCGCCGCCTGCGGCACCAGTTGGCACGCCGCCCAGGCCGGCAAATACATGATCGAGCGGCTGGCCCGCCTGCCAGTGGATGTGGATTACGCCAGCGAGTACCGCTATCGCAATCCCATTCCCGATCGCAACGCTCTCGGCCTGCTCATCACACAGTCCGGCGAAACCGCCGACACCCTGGCCGCGCAGCGCGAGATGATCAGCCTTGGCTCAAAGACCGTGGCCATCTGCAACGTGGTGGACGCCATGGTGGCCCGCGAGGCCCATGGCTCCATCTACACCCACGCCGGCCCCGAGATCGGTGTCGCCTCCACCAAGGCCTTCACCGCGCAGCTCACCGCGCTGTTCCTCTTGGCGCTCAAACTGGGCCAGCTCCGCGGCAGGCTCGACCAGGCCCACTCTGTGGCACTGATCGAGGAACTGAGCCGCGTTCCCGCCAAAATCGAGGAGGTACTGCGCTCCCGTTCCGCGCAGTGCGAGCAGCTCGCCAAGGAGTTTTCCACCGCCCGCGATTTCCTTTACCTGGGCCGCGGCATCCATTTCCCCATCGCCCTGGAAGGCGCGCTCAAGCTCAAAGAAATCTCCTATATTCACGCCGAGGGCTACCCGGCCGGCGAAATGAAGCACGGCCCCAACGCCCTGATCGACGAGACCCTGCCCGTGGTTGTCCTCGTCACCCGCGACGAAGCCGACCCCGCCTCCAAGTTGCGCTATGAAAAAACGCTCTCCAACATCCAGGAAGTCACTGCCCGCTCCGGCCGCGTGATTGCCGTGGCCACCGAGGGCGACACAACCATCGGCAGCCTGGTGGAGCACGTCATTTACATTCCCCCGGTCGCCGAATTGCTGTCGCCGCTGATTGAGATTGTTCCCTTGCAGTTGCTGGCCTACTACATCGCCGTTCGCCGCGGCTGCGACGTGGATCAACCCAGAAACCTGGCCAAGTCGGTCACTGTGGAATAGGTCTTGTCGTATTTTTTTGTGGATTCCGGCGACCTCTTTTACGCCACCGACCCCAAGCAGTGGTGTTTGGGTTGTGGATGAGGAATATCCCAGCACGTTGCTGGAGTTTGAAAAGCGGTTTTCCAGCGAAGAAGCGTGCATCGAGTACGCAGCGGCATTGCGCTGGCCTTTCGGTTGGAGTCGTGTCCGCTGATTCACTTCTTTGATGGTCAGCTACATTGACATCAGCCCGAGGGTCGTAATCATTTCGTCCGGGAGTTCCTCGAAGTAGAGGATAGCGGATTTTGCGCGATATAGGTTGGATGCCCACAGGGCCGCGGCTACAACGATGAGTACAGCCACCATGCGAACATACAGAGAAAGCTCGTGGAGCGCCTCCCATTCCTGGAACATTAGTGGAATAGCGACGGTGATGAATAGAACGAAGAATCCCCAGAAAACGATCTGAAAATTCGTCTTGCCGGGCAAAAAGGAGCAGGTGAAAGGGACCTTATAGAAGCCGATCAGGCTGAGTTCGGCAAGAATCCATCCGAATAAGGCGAGTACCGCCAAGTGGCCTCCAACTTGAGCGAATGGTCTGAGGGGGAACGATAACAATGCCGAAAGCAGCCACGCAGGAACAACAGCCAAAACCAGCATGGACCGCCTGGTTGCAGCAATATACTTCTGTGATGGGCAAAGCTGGGTGGTGCGCAAAACCCAATTCGCAGTGAGTGAGATAGGCAGCGAGAATACACTGCGGAGTCCTAGAATCGCGAAGGCCATCATCATATATGTAGACATAAGAAAGTCAGGGGACAGAGGTTCGGGCGCGGCAGTCGAAAGCTCGCCGCGCAGCACGGCGAGCGCGATTGCGAATACGATTGCCAGAAAAAAGGCAAAAGCCACGCGATGCTGGCGGCTTCGCGTCAGCGAGCGAAAGCTGAAGTGTACGATTGCGGATTGGAGAGGATTGCCAAGGCGCGGTGTCCAGTGTAAGCCGCTCGCTCCAGGAACCAAGTCGGGTTCTTCCACGGTCTTCTTCATGGTGCGCAAGTAGCAAAGCATCAAGGATGCAGTAGCACCAACTACGGCGATTCCCAATGCAATCCACGCACGCAAAGCCAACCCCGCTAACTCCGTGGGCAACGAACCGTTTAGCTGATTGAAAACAGCAAAGAACCAATAAGTGGGCGAACAGGCCAGCCACCATTGATTTTCGGGTGCTTGCCACTCTGCGAGAGTTGGAATGGTCGGTGAAAGGAAATACACCCCGAGAAAAAAACCAAAGGCAACGAGTTGCAAGATCGCGGAAAGCCGAAGAAAGACGCGGCGCGGAAGCAGCAGTGAGGTGAAACCCTGCACGGTGAGAACAGAGCCATACAGAAAGAGGCTCGCAGCGATCATCGTGAACCAATAGGCCACAAAAAATCGAGGCACGCCCCATAGTGAGCCGTGTAGAGATCCTAGAAACGAAGGGTATACCAGACCTGTAGCCAGGTTCAGCATGAGCACGGCGAGACCCAGCACCGAAAGTGAAGCTGAAACTTTGGCGCTGAGGATGGTAAGCGGAGTGATAGGTAACGGCGAGAGAACCATGACGTCGCGGCGATCGGGGAAGGTGGCGTCCCAGGTGATGACCGTAATGATTCCAACCACCAACATCATGGTCGAGATCGTAAGTTGCTCCGACGACCACGCGGCTCCACTGAGAAACGCGGGGACCAGTGCAGGCGGCATCATCATGGTAGGTCCCACCAACCTGACCACAAAGATCATGCTGAGCATGATCAGCACACCTGCGAATTGGCCAAGAAAGCCGATGACGTCGGCTTGGATCGACAGAGCTTCGAGATCGACCACCCGTAAAAGGAACTGCCGATAGAGGACACGAAACTCGCGCGGCAAGCGTTCAAAAAGTTCCTGGATGGATTTATGCATGGATGAGATCCGCAATCTGCCGCGCTACCGATTCAGTGTCCTGCTCGACGGCAAGCTGAGAGAAGATACCTTCGAGTGTTGGCTGCTCCATCAACGAACGCAGGTGCTCGATGGTATCGTTGGCGACGAGTTTGCCGTGATGGAGAATCACGACTCGCGTGCAGACGCGCTCCACAGTGTCCAACTCATGCGAACTGAAAAGCACCACCTTCCCGCGCACCGCCAGTTCCTGAATCAGGCCGCGCAACACCAGCGCCGAGGCGACATCGAGCCCAGAGAATGGCTCGTCGAGAAGTATAAGTTCGGGGTTGTGCAGAAGGGCAGCCGCTATCAGGACCTTCTGGCGCATTCCCTTCGAGTAGCCGGAAATCGAGGCATGACGGTCGTCATAGAGAGAGAGGAGGCGCAACAGTCCATCAATACGCTCGGCAGATTCCCTCTGCGGCAAATTTCGAAGTTGGGAGACCATGATCAGATATTCGGCGCCTGAGAGATGGGTGTAGAGGTATGGCTCCTCGGGAACGTACCCCATGCGCCGCTTATACCCTATCGGATCATCCTCAATGGGCTTGCCCTGGAACAGAATGTGCCCAAGAGTTGCCTCGATGAGTCCCGTGATCATCTTCATGGTGGTGGACTTGCCCGACCCGTTCGGCCCAAGGTATCCGGTGACTTCACCGGGTTGGGCCGAGAAGCTAACGTGGTCCACTGCCGGAATCCCGCAAAAGTGTTTCGATACGTTACGAAGTTCGAGCATGATTTCCCTTCAATAGAGCGGCCATGGTGCCCCAGAGCAGAATGCTTTTCACTTCCGATCTCCACGTAAGATGGCGACACCCCTATGTAGCAAACGGATATGGGCTTGTCAAGTAGATTGCTACATAGCTAAAATGCGACATGGCCTCAGATGCAAAACTTTCGCACACCGCGGCGATGATCCTGCAAGCGATAGATGCCGGATTCGTCTACGGGTTCAGCGTCATGGAGATGACGGGGCTGCCGAGCGGAACAGTATACCCGGCGATGCGGCGGCTTGAGTCTGACAACCTGATCCGTTCGCAATGGGAGAAACAATCCATTGCCGATGCCGAGCAGCGGCCCGCCCGCAAATACTACAAACTGACAGCGACAGGTAGGTCGACGCTTGAGGCGTCTCGCAGGCGCTATCCGCTGCTGGAGCGTATGATTCCTTCGGAAGAGACAGAGTCCAAATGAAGCCTCCTTTCGGCTGGGTCTTTCGCGTTTTTGACCAGTGCCTTCTCCGCAGCGCATCCGTGCTCGTGCCTGGCGAGCAGCGTTCGGAGTGGCAGCAGGAGTGGAAGGCTGAACTCTGGCACGTGCGGCAGGCCTGCGCACCAACGGCTGCGGTCTCTCTGAAGGCGGAAGAGGCAATCACTGCTTTCTGTCTTGGCGCGTTTCAGGATGCGCTCTATCTGCGGCGGGGCTCACGGAGGAAGGGGACACGACTTGCGCTGATGCATGGATCTGCATGGCACTGTCTGTTCTGGCTCGCAGCAGTGCTCGCGGTCAGTTATACAATCGCCAACATTTCGGCCGGAGTGATCGCAGAACGGCATCCTGAGCACTATCGCGTTCGATCGAATCTGATCCTGATCCAAGACGCGCACGATACCGGCGATTGGGCCGCCACCATTCCGGTGGAACGTTATCGGAGTTGGAAGAGGATGCATCAGGAATACTTCGATGACCTTGCGTTCTACCGAATTCAACACGAGACACTCTCCGCAGGCGGAGACAGCGGTGGAGTACGGGCTGTTGGACACGGGAGCGCGAATCTGTTCGCGCTGCTGGGGCTTTCGGTGGGATCAAAAGATGCGGGGAACTCTGCTGGCAACTCCGAGCCCCGGCTCATCGTAAGTTACGATGCATGGAAAAGGGATTTCGGTAGCAACCCGCATCTGATAAACAGCCTGATCCGCGTGGGGGAGCGTCGGGTGAGAGTAGCCGGTGTTGCTCCGTATGGGGCATGGCGGCTACCCGGCGAGGCGGATGCGTGGATGCTGGAACCCGATTCTGCAATTGCAGCGGGCGCCGCTGGATATGTCTTGGCTCATATGACGCCGTCGGTGCGATCGGAAATGTGGAATGAGCGAGTCTATATTACTGTTCACGAAGCTGACGGCTCCGATGAAGATTTCTGGGGTATCTCTTTTGAGGAACGAACGCAAGGACCATGGGGCATCTATCTCTTCACTGTCATGTTGAGCTTCCTCTCGCTGCCCGCTCTCACATCTGTTGCGATTGCGGACTATAGCTTCAGCTCTCATCAACCGTCGTGGACAAGAAACGTGATCCGCTGGGCATTCCTGGGCGGAAAAATCATATTTCTTCTGGCCATCACTTACTTTCTATCCCTTGATTTGGCCTATTTCTCCTCGACCAGATATTCGCCCGGAGCTTCAGGTGTTCAGTTCATCTTCTCTTTCTTTATCTGCGTATTCGGTTTGCGATGGGCGGTGCTGGACCAACGGCAACGCTGTCCAGTGTGTCTGCGAAGAGTGACGCATCCGGCACGGGTGGGACTCGCTTCCAGAACCTTTCTGGCTTGGAACGGAACTGAACTGATGTGTACTGGAGGGCACACCTTGCTGCATGTGCCTGGATTGCCAACCAGTTGGTTTGATGCGCCGCGATGGGTCTACCTCGATTCCTCATGGAAGTTTCTGTTTGCAGAATGACCAGAGGGTTGTGGCGTTCAAATCTTCCAGTGTGCCTGTGTAGTCCCGGAGTAATCACTCAGGACACACAGGGCGCGAGGGATGACTGCTCCCAAGGTGGGCGGGTAGAGTAACGCCGCAGCTCGGTGATCGCCGACTCAGGCCTGATCGAGAAAGCCGCGGAATGGCCGTCGTTATGTGCCCTGGCGCGCATTGAGGCCGAGCGATATCACAAGGCCACGGGCAAAACCGAGACCGAAATCCGTGTTAGATTTCGCATCGATCTGCTATCTGCGCGCCAGTTCCCTTGGCCTGGCGACGCCTTCTGCCGGTTCTCATTACATTCGCCGCCGCGGCGCCTCTGCTGCGCGCGCAACTGGTGGGCGACCACATCTCGGCAACTCCAGTTCGCGCTCAAGTTGCTCTTTTTGACGAATTGTCCAGAGGCGGAAAGGACGGCCGTCACAGCGGTTGCCGATGGTCATTGCTAGGCTAAAAGATGGGAGAAGTATGGACTATTTACTTGGATTCTCTATCTTGTTGGCCTTCCAACTGTTAGGTGCGCTGATCCACCGGGTGGGAGTTCCCATCCCCGGCGGCGTGCTGGGGCTGATGCTCTTCTACCTGGCCATGTCGGCCGGTTTGGTGAAAATAAAGTGGGTGGAGCGGACCGCCAATCTACTGCTGCGTCACATGGTGCTGCTCTTTGTGCCGCTGACGGTGGGATTGATGGAGATGGGGCCGGTGCTCTCCAAGCAGGCGGTAGCCATCACCGCCAGCCTGCTGGTGAGCCTGACGGCGGTGATGCTGACGACCGGGCTGCTGGGCCAGTGGCTGCTGCCCACCACAGCGACTGAATTAGCCGTGGAACAGAAAGACCCCGCCATCGAAGCCGGAGAGGTTGCGCCATGAATCTGGCGGAGTGGGTGCGCAACCCGTTTTTCAGCATTGCTCTGACGCTGGCAGCCTATGCGCCGGCCATCGCGCTGCACCGGCGCTGGCGCTGGATTCCGCCCATTGTGGCGGCTTGCCTGCCGATTGTCGCCGTGCTGCTGCTCTTCCACGAGCCGTATGCCGCGTATAACGAGGGCGGCAGCTACATCACCTGGATGCTGGGACCGGCGACGGTGGCATTGGCTGTGCCGATGTACAGGCACGGGGTGGCTCTACGGCCTTCTTTGCCGAAACTGGCGCTGATCGTGCTCGCCGGGTCGGTGGTGGGGATGGTGACGGCGGGAGGCACGGCCTGGCTGCTGGGAGCGCCGCTGCCGGTTGTCATGTCCACTGTGCCCAAGTCGGTGACCACGCCGATTGCCATTGAGGTTTGCCGCGAGCTGAAGGGGATTCCGCAGATCACCATTGCTCTGGTGATTCTGGCCGGAGTGCTGGGCGCGAGCTTCGGGCCTCCGCTGCTGCGGCTGGCGGGCGTGCGCGACGACCGGGCGATTGGCGCCGCGATTGGAACCGCCTCGCACGGGGTGGGCACCGCCAGCCTGGTGCGGCACTCGGAGTTGCAGGCTTCCGTCTCGTCCTGGGCCATGGCCGCGGCGGGGGTGTTCACCTCGCTGCTGGCGGCGTTGCTGGCGCTGTTTCTACGGTAACGGCTACAGATGTTCGGGCAGAATAGACGAAATGTACAATTTGACTAAATTGTACATTTTGTCTATTCTCTTGCTATGCCGACTGTGTCCGCCACCCACGCCAAGCAGAATTTCGCAGCGCTCATTGACGCGGCGCAGCGTGGCCCGGTCCACATCCGGCGTCACGATAGGGATGTGGCTGTGCTAATCTCGGCCGAGGAGTATTCGCGGCTCCACAAGGACCGGTGGGCAGAGTTCAATCGCCTGGGAGCGGTTGCGGCTGAGCAAGCCAAGGCCAACGGACTTACGGAAGAGACTCTGGCTGAGATTCTGGCTGACTGATGCCTGGTGACGAACGGCTGGTCGTGGACACGAACGTAGTGTTGAGCGGGCTTCTCTTTCCAGGGTCGATTCCCAGCCGCGCACTCCTGAAGGCGCAAACCTGCACCATTCTGGCGTCAGAGACTACTCGCCTCGAGTTGGTCGAAGTGATGGAGCGCAGCCGCTTCGATCGCTACGTTGAGCGCGAGGTACGGCAGCGGCTTGCCGACGAGTACGGAAAAGCCTGCGAGATGGTCGAGATTCTCTTTCCCATCCATGCCTGCCGCGACCCCAAGGACGACAAATTTCTTGAAGTGGCAGTCCACGGGCTTGCGGACTTGATTTTAACCGGCGACCGCGACCTGCTCGATCTCCATCCGTTTCATGGGATTGCGATCCTCACCCCGGCCGAATACCTGGAGCGGAAGTAAGGTTCTGCCAGCGACCGCGCTATTCTGAAGGCACAATGAGTTTCTCCAATCAGCGCCTGCAACGGGTGGCCGTCTACTGCGGATCGGCCAATGGAAACGATCCTGCCTATCTGGCCGAAGCTGTGGCGCTGGGCAAGGCGATTGCCGCGGCCGGGCTGGGGCTGGTGTATGGGGGAGCCTCGGTCGGGCTGATGGGCGCGGTGGCCGATGCGGCTCTCGGCGGCGGCAGCGAGGTGATCGGCGTGCTGCCCGACGTGCTGGCCGGGCGCGAAATTGCCCATGCGGGCTTGACCAGCCTGGAATTGGTCCCCACCATGCACGAGCGCAAGGCGCGCATGGCCGCGCTGGCCGACGCGTTCCTGGTTCTGCCGGGCGGTTATGGAACATTGGATGAGCTGTTGGAAGTAATCACCTGGGCGCAACTCAAACTGCACAAAAAGCCCTGCATTCTGATCAATACGGCCGGGTATTGGGAGGGGTTGCTGCGCTTTCTCGATTCCACGGTGGCGGCAGGCTTCCTGAAGCAGAAGAACCGGGAGCTGCTGCTGGTGGCTTCAGATGCGGCTGAGGCAGTGCGGATGGTGGCGGGCAAGCCCGAGCTGAGCCTTCGCTGAGCGAGCCCGCTCCGGTCTTTCCCGCGAACCGCACTTGTCTCTACCGGATGCGGAAGGCGTAGGCGACGCCAAAGGAGACGATGGGGTAGGTCTTCAATTGATCGATGTCGCTTTTGTACTTGGCAACCTGGGCCTGAAGGTTGGTTTGGACGTCCTGGTCCGTAGCCACATTCACACAGTAAAGGCCGTTGGCGTCGCAGACCTGGCCCTGCGTCAATGCGATGTTCACGGTTGGCGAACCGATGAGGGCCACGCCCACTTCCACCGGGTACGACCAATGGCCGCCTTTGCGGGGAATCACATTGCCCCACCCGCCGGTGATGGTGAAGGCCGGGTTCTGGGCGTGCAGACCGAAGGTTCCCGTGCCCCGGACAGGGTTAGTGGTGGAAGCGTAGTAGGTGTAATCGTCGAGGCTAAAGCTGGTGCCGCCCGTGACCTTGAAGGTCGCGTCGGCAGCATTGTGGTTGTAGAAGAGCACGCCGGGACTCACGTGGAACCCATGCTTGGGGAAGGGATAGAGATCCAGGGAAACACCCGCCGAGGCCAGGTCGATGGTGGCGTCCACGTTGAAGCCGTTGGTGGAGATGTCGCTCGCCGTGTACTTGAAGACATTTCCTGTGGCGCGTACGTTCATGTGCTGGCCGAGGTTGGTGGCGAGCAGCAGATTGACGCCCAGAGGCGAGAAACCGCCTCCGATCGCGACCCGCGAAAACGGTCCCTGGGATTTGGACGCGTTTCGTGCCAGCGAAGCCGTCGCGCTCGCGCCGCCCTCAGGAGTCGATTCACTGGCAATCAGGCTGGAGGAAAAACTGTGCGACTGGGCCAGTGCTGCGGCTGGCACAGCCAACAGTGCAAAAGACAAGCAGAGTGCGACTGGCTTCATGAGTGAGACCTCCGTGCTGAAAACACCTATCCCGGCGACTCAAGGCGCTCCTGCTTTCGTTTGCAGTACTCCGAGAACCTGCACGCGCATTTGGCGTTTTGGCGTGCCACATCGCCCAAGGTATGGATTCCCTTGGCATTTACAAGCTAGCACGGTTCGAGAAGGCAAACTGTGCAATGCGAGACTAAAGCCCGGGTGAATGTACCTCCTTGAAGCCAATTCCGGACCGAGTTCGGGAATGGGCCAGGGTTCCCCTCGATGTGAAAGAGAGCGCGTACGGCGCAAGTTGAAAACTGCTCCAAGGGGAATGCCGTAAGCTGGGCGCATGGCCAGCGAGGTTCAGAAAACGGAAAAATGCGAGAGGTTGCGGGTGCAGTTGCTGGGGTGGTACGCCGGCTGCCGGCGCGACCTGCCCTGGCGGCGCACCCCGGACCCCTACGCCATCTGGGTCTCGGAGATCATGCTGCAGCAGACCAGGGTCGCAGTGGTCGTGGAGCGCTACCAGGCATTCATGGAGCGCTTTCCCACGCTGCTTTCGCTGGCCCTGGCAGCGGAGCAGGAGGTTCTGGCGCTATGGAGCGGATTGGGCTACTACCGGCGGGCGCGGATGCTGCACAAGGCGGCGCAGTTTGTGGCCGAACACTACCAGGGGAACCTGCCCCGAACGGCCGAGAAGCTGCGCCTGCTGCCTGGCATCGGTCCATACACAGCGGCGGCCATTGCCAGCATCGCTTATGGCGAACAGATCGCGGTGGTGGACGGCAACGTGGAGCGGGTTCTCTGCCGGCTCTCCGGGTGGGATGCCGCCGGTCGTAGCGGGGGCGCTGCGCTACGGAGGCAAATCCAGGACCTGGCGACACAGCTTGTGAGCCCGCAGCAGCCGGGGGACTCGAACCAGGCCCTGATGGAGTTGGGAGCCACCGTTTGCCTGCCCCGCAATCCACAGTGTCTGGTGTGCCCGCTGGCCCCTGACTGCAAGACCCGCGGCGAGCACAAGGCGGCGCCCCGCCCGCAGATGTTGAGCCGGGAGGTGGCCCATGCGCTCTCCGTGCGGACCGGACAAAAACCGGGCCAGTCCTACCGCGAGGTGCTGCTTGAGCAGCGGCCGTCCTCTCTGACCGTGATGCCCGGACTGTGGGAGCTGCCCGAGCTCAAGGAAGCAGCGGTTCCTCAGGAGGAGTTGCGCCTGACCGTGCGCCACGCCATCATGCAGGTGAACTATTACGTGCGCATTCGCACCGTTTTTGAAGACGATGCGGAGGCGATTACCGTGGCGGGCGGCGAAAGACGCTGGGTCCCGCTGGGCGAGGCCGCCGGCATGGCCCTGACTGGCTTGACGCGCAAAGTGCTTTCCCGCGCCCATTTGCTGCCCACAGTCACGCTCGACGCCATTGCACCGCGGGGTGATGGGGACGTACTCTGAAGGGTCGATAGAAGCGCGCCGTTCGATGCGCATGTCTTGAAGTCCCACATCCACAGGGAGATCCAATGCATCGTAAGCTTGTTATTACCACCCTGGCCGCCGCAATTGTGGCCGTTCCGTTTCTTCGCTCGCAGGAGCCTGCCGCAACCGTTCCCGAGATCGCCGGATTGCCGCAGGCTGCCCGCTCAGCCGCGGCATCGATCGACCCGGAGAAGATTCGCGCCCACGTGCGCTTTCTTTCGCTCGACCTGCTGGAGGGCCGCGGCCCCGGCAAGCGCGGAGCCGAGTTGGCCGCCGAGTACATCGCCACGCAATTCGCCTTGTCCGGCCTGGAGCCGGCAGGCGACAACGGCACCTACTTCCAACGCGTGCCGCTGGTGGCTGTGCACACCATCGAGGACAAGACCAAGTTCTCCTTTGTTCCCGTCAAGGGCCAGCCGGTCGATTTGGCCTACGGGACTGAGATCGTCTCCAAGGACCAGACCGGGCAGGCGACGGCCGACCTGGACGCGCCCATCGTCTTTGTGGGCTACGGCATCCATGCGCCGGAGTACAAGTGGGACGACTACGCGGGTGTGGACCTGAAGGGAAAGATCGCCCTGGTGATCGTCAACGAGCCGCCTTCCAGCGACGAAAGCTTCTTCAAAGGCAAGGCGCTTACCTACTATGGCCGCTGGACCTACAAGTACGAGGAGGCGGCGCGTCGCGGGGCCGTGGGCGTGTTGTTGATTCATCGCACCGATCTAGCCAGCTACGGCTGGGAGGTGGTGCGCAACTCGCAGGCCATCGAAAAAAGCTACCTCGACGGAGACCCCTCGGCCACGCTGCGGGCCGCTGCCTGGATTCAGCACGACGTAGCGCAGCGGCTGCTGACGCTGGCTGGCCTCGGCGATCTGGACCAGGCCATCGCCCAAGCCGGCAAGCCGGGGGCTTTCCATGCGGTTGAACTGCCGGTCCGGCTGCAAGGCCACGTCGAGAGCCGCGTCCGGCGCTACGTCAGCGCGAACGTGGTGGGCCGCATCGCCGGAGCGAGCGCAGCCAATCAGGCCGTTCTCTACACCGCCCACTATGACCACCTGGGCATCGACCCGGACGCCAAGGGCGACGGCATCTACAACGGCGCCGCCGACAACGGCACCGGCTGCGGCATCCTGCTGGAGATGGCGCGAGTCTTTGCACAGTCTTCGGTGCGTCCTCCGCACGCGGTCTACTTTTCCGCCGTCACGGCGGAAGAACAGGGCCTGCTGGGCTCGCAATACCTGGGCATGCATCCGCCCATTCCCGCCGGCCAAATCTCTCTCGATCTGAACTTCGACATGATCCTGCCCATCGGCATTCCCCGCTCGGTGAGCCTGGGCGGTGCAGAGCGGAACGACTTCTGGCCGACGGTCCAGGCGGTCGGCAAGGCCTTCGACCTGGCTCTCTTGCCCGATCCCAACCCCGGCGCCGGCGGCTACTACCGCTCAGACCATTTCTCGTTGTCCCGTGCGGGCATCCCCGCCTTCTCCATCGATCAGGGAGATCTCTTCGAGGGGCATGACGAGGCCTGGGGCCAGGCACAAGACAAGGACTTCGTCGAGCACCACTACCACCAGCTTTCCGACGAGTATCGCGCCGATTGGGACTTCCGCGGCAACGCCAAGCTGGCCCGCTTCGGCTTTGTGCTGGGCTGGCTGGCCAGTGAACAACCCAAGGCCATCGAGTGGCTTCCCGGCGACGAATTCGAGGCCGCACGCAAGGCCAGCCGGGTGCAATAGTCGTTGGCGCGATAAACGGCGAGGAATCCCCGCCGTTGCTTGAAGCATCAAGTAGATAGCGGCGCATTGCGGCTTCCCCTCGGGCGCCGCGCCCCATCCATTTAATGCCGGCGGCAATCGAAACCCGGCCCCCCAAGGAGGAACTAATGGCAAGCAAGGCAAGCGCAGTTTGGACTGGTTCGCTGAAGACAGGCAAAGGCACGATCTCGACAGTGACGGGCGTGCTGGAGAATGCAAAATACTCTTTCGCTACGCGGTTTGAAGGAGCAGACACCGGCACTACCCCCGAAGAATTGATTGCGGCGGCACATGCCAGCTGCTTTTCGATGGCCCTGGGCGCGCAGTTGGGCGAGGCGGGCCTGACACCGGCCAAGATCGAAACCCAGGCGGCCGTTTCGCTGGGCAAGGTCGAGGGTGGCTTCGCCATCACCCGCATCGTGCTGACCACTACGGCCAGCGTTCCCGGCGCCACCAAGGAAGTTTTTGACAAGGCCGCGGCCGATGCCAAGGCAGGCTGCCCCATCTCCAAGCTCTTCGCCAATAATACGGAAGTCCTGCTCGACGCCAAGCTGGTGTAAGTGCGACATTTGGCGTGGTTTCCAGGTTGAGGTCGCCGACAAGATCGCCGATCTGGAGACCGCGCCAAGTTGACAGAGATCAGGGCCGACGCATATCAAATTCCCAGCAATTTCAGCAGGTAGGGATGGTTCCAGGCGGCCTTGAGCCTTTTGCCTTTGATCCCACGCTTGAAAGTGGTTTCCTGTTTGAGCAGATTGAGGGCGATG
>Ga0224528_1001453_pt1 | contig 15482 bp, 12 predicted proteins | sample CBST25metaG_2_FD_179888 | JGI IMG/M metagenome (GOLD analysis project Ga0224528, IMG submission 179888) | Peat soil microbial communities from Stordalen Mire, Sweden - C.B.S.T25 | ecosystem: Environmental > Terrestrial > Soil > Wetlands > Peat | place: Sweden: Norrbotten County, Stordalen Mire...
GTCCTTGAAACTGCCCCAACCCGCCCCAGCCTGCTGCCCGGCCTGATGGCCCGGGCCACCGAAGCCGGAAAAGTCGAAGCCGTCAAAATCCACTGCGGGCCGACCACCGCCGCCGCCACCCTGCTGCTGCGCATAAGCCGCGGCCTGCGCCGGATCGATCTGGTCGGAGTAGAACCCCAACTGGTCGTACACCTTGCGCTTCTTGGGGTCGCTGAGCACGTCGTTGGCCTCGGAGATTTCCTTGAACTTCTCCTCGGCACGCTTGTCGCCTGGGTTCACGTCCGGGTGATACCGCCGCGCCTGCTTGCGGAAGGCTTTGCGAATCTCTTCCACCGAGGCTGTCTTCTTCACCCCAAGCGTCGCGTAATAATCCTTGTTTGGTGTCGTGGGCATATTTGTTTGGACTCAATTCCTGTTTATCGATTCAGCATCGACCCTACCGCCAAAATTCTGTCATCCGGAGAAAGCGCAGCGGAGTTGAAGGAACTGCATTTGCTCTTCTCCCCTAGCACATCTGCCGAGTGTCCCAGGTCTCGCTTCTGAGACTTGGAAGACATCAAATCTCACCAACCCCGTTCAAGCAATCTGCCGCGCTTTCAACTCCCCGGTCTCCGTTCGCGGAGCCGGAAAAATCTCCATCTCAATCCGGGCTATCACTTCCCGGCTGGCCAGCGCCAGATCGTACGACATCTGCATCTTCATCCAGAAATCCGGGGTCGTGCCGAAGTACCGCGCCAGACGCAGCGCCGTATCGGCCGTAATTCCACGGCGCTCCCGAACAATCTCCGAGATGCGCGTAACGGGTACACGCAACGCAAGAGCCAAAGCATTCGCCGAAAGTCCCAGCGGCACAAGAAAATCCTCACGCAAGAACTCACCGGGATGAATCGGCACCCCTCTCTCGTCGGGTTTACGTGCAATGCTCATGGCGCTTCTCCTTAGTGATAGTCAATAATCTCCACATTCCAAGCATCCTTGCCGTCCCAGCGGAAGCAAATCCGGTATTGGTCGTTGATACGGATGCTCCAAAAGCCTTCCCAGTCGCCTTTCAACTTCTCCAGACGGTTGCCCGGCGGATCCCGTAAATCCTCAACTGCGGTGGCGAAATCCAACGCCTCCAAGCGACGTGCCGCAACCCGCGCGATGTTGCTCCATCGCCGGCTCGATCCGGTCAGGTAAACCGCTTCCGTATCATCATCGGCAAAGGACTGAATCATGCTTAACGCTTATCGTAACACGGGAAACGAAACAGATTCTCCGGCTTTGACCGCTCACGCGATGCGAAGCGCCTTCTGCACCGCCTGCGGCTCGCGGTCGATCACCATCAGGTAAGCACGCGTTGGTCCCTCGGGAACGCGCCGTCCCTGCTCCCAATGGCGCACCGTGTTCACGCTGAACCCGAATCGGATGGCAAACTCCTGCTGCGTCATCCCCAACCGATCGCGGATCGCTCTCACGTCGATCTCCGCCGGAATATGAACGACATATTGGCTCTCATCGGCGGTTCCATTTGCGAAAGCAAGAGCCTCGTTCAATCCACGCAGAATTCCGTCGGCAATTCTCCTGCTCATCGTCCTGCCCTCCGTCGCCGGTAAGATTCCACTATCAGCTTCGTGACTTGCTGCAACTCGCTGCATTCTGCCTGGGTCAAATTCGTACGCTCGTTCTTGGCATACGCCTCCAAAAGATAAAGCGGCATTTCCATATCGTGGAAGAAAAATATAACCCGCGCTCCTCCGCGCTTGCCGCGTCCTTCAAGCCCCCAACGCAGTTTCCTGACTCCGCCAGTTCCCGGAATCACATCGCCCGCAGTGGGATTGCATGCCAGGTACCCAACCAGTTCCGCCCGCTCTGCGTCGTCCATCAACTTCTTCGTCGCACTGAGAAATTCGTGCGTTTCCACTACCGTGATGGGTCGCTGTTGTTCCAAATCTCATTGTAGTGCATTGCACTAGTTACAGCAATGCTCGTGCGGGTGATTGATGGACAAAACGCCGAGGATTACCAGGGATTCCAGGTCTCAGAATAGAGACCTTGCACACCCGGCCGCGGGCGGCTGGGTGTAAACTTGCGCCAAACCGGAGAGTCAGGATGGAAACACCCGAGGCATACGATCTCAAAGCGTACCCTACCTGCAAGATTTGTGACCGTGGAACGCTGATGCCCAGAAAGATACGTCGCTTGAGCGGCCCGGCAGTTGCAATCGGCTATATTCTTCTCATCCCGTTGATTCTCGGAATGGCGGGTTGCGCGATCCTGCTTATCGTCAGCCTGCTTGCCGGTGTTGCCGGTGCCGCTCACGGGAGTGCATTCGCAACCGCATTCGCTGGCATTGGCGCTATAGCCTTTGTATACATTGGCACCCTCAGCTTCGTTTTTGGATTGGTGGGCTGGCTCCTCATCATGAAGAAACATGTACTCCAGTGTGGTTACTGCGGTGCCGTCGTGGACGCTGCCGCAGCAGTCCATTCGCAGCCTAATCGGAGTTTTGGGCGCGCCAGCGTATTCGGCTTCTTCTTTCTGTTCTTAATTCTTGTTGCTATCACAGTTGTGCTCACTCACAAGGGCAATACCCCAGCGCAACCGACACCAGACAACTCCACTGCGGAGCCAGCACAACCCGATGCCTGGCAGCCGTTTACTTCCGCCGATGGACGTTTCAGCGTCCTGTTTCCCGAAACTCCGCAGCAGTCTTCGCAGCCGTCTAATGGGGCAAACGATGAAGAGGACCCTGGAATGGGTACAGTCTATATGTTTTCCGCCAATGCCGAAAATTCCAACATCAGCTATACCGTGTCATATAGCGATGTCGCGCCGGATCTTGTCAAAGCTCTTTCGCCGCAAGGCCTGATGTACAAGGAAGAGGAATTCCTCAACGCTGGCACAACTGTAATCTCTGAGCAGAACATCAATCTCAACGGCGTTCCCGGACATGCCTGGACTGACACCGTCTCCGATGGAATCAACTCCAGCAATCGTGAATTTCTGGCTGGAAACCGCTTATACACGTTGATGGTGGTCGCCCAGAAGGGCTATACCGCAACCCATGCCGACCAGTTTATGAACTCGTTCAGAATTCAATAGCCGCCCTTCATGGGCGTGCGATTGGATTGGTGTAACCTGCCCTGGCCCTGAAAGGCCAGTCACATTTGCTCTGAGACACCCTGCGAGTGTGCGGCGATGGTTTCCCTATGCCGGATTCGTGGGAGCGCCCCTGAGAGCGCCCCAAGACGCTCTCAGGGGCGGTCTGCTTTCGACCCATCATGGTGACCTAGCCGAATTCCCTTCACGGCCCGAATCATAGGCAAGGTGTGGTCTGCGTTGACGCCTGACTGATAACGGTAGAAGCGATCTTTTGTAAAGAGTGAACGGCATTCTCGAACTGTGCTACATCTTTGGTGTCACTCATGAATGCCGCAGACCTGACCGATACCAACGCCTTCATCAGTTCTGCATGATTGGCGACCTCTGCGTCCAACATGAGACAAACTCGCGTGATGCCGTCTGTCAGCTTCATAGTGCAGCCATTCTCCTCGATATCCCACTGAGTGCCATCCTCGGCGGCTGAAGGCCGGCCTTTCAACTTCGCCCTATAGAACCAAGTCGCTGCACTGATGACCTCCACGATGCGTTCGCGCAGTTCATCGGCTTGCCTATTCCGTCGGATGATCTCTGCGTTGCGCCTTTGCTCCTTTTGCTGGTTGCGGGAGACCACAACTTGAACGCAGGCTGCAATAGCGCTGCCAAGTATTGTTCCACCGGCGGTAAAAACAGCTCCGGCCCATGCGCTCTCCACAATGCGTCCCCTCCTGTTACGACTCTTGGCGGGTGGCCCCGATCTCATGCCGCAATTCTTACCAAACTGAAGGGTGCCCCCGGTCCCTCGCCTTTGGGGACCGGGGAGGTTGAGTTAACTTCGCTATTTTTTCTCGTCCACGTCCACATACTCCGCGTCGATGACCGTGTCGTCTTTTTTCGGCTCAGCCGCCGCGGGATCTCCCGCCGCTCCGGTAGCCCCGCCCGGCGCAGCCGCAGCTTCCTCAGCCTTGGCCTTGTACATCACCTCGGCCAGTTTGTGGCTGGCGTGGGTCAGCTTCTCGTGCTGGTCCTTCAGCTCCTTCGAAGTCGGCGTGCCTTCCAGAACCTTCTTCGACTCGGCCAGAACCGTTTCCACCTCGGCCTTCTCCGGTCCCTGAATCTTGTCGCCGCTCTCCTTCAGCATCTTGTCGATGTTGTAGACCAGCGAATCCAGCGAATTGCGCGCATCGATCTCGTCGCGCTTTTCCTTGTCTTCCGAAGCATGGGCGTCGGCTTCCTTGGCCATCTTCTCCACCTCTTCCTTGCTCAGGCCCGAACTGGAAGTGATGGTGATGCGGGTATCCTTGCCGGTGGCGTTGTCCTTGGCCGTCACGTTCAGGATGCCGTTGGCGTCGATGTCGAAGGTGACTTCGATCTGCGGCACTCCGCGCGGAGCCGGAGGAATCCCGGCCAGCTTGAACTTGCCCAGCGTGCGGTTCTGCGCCGCCAAGGGCCGTTCGCCCTGCAGCACATGCACCTCGACCTCAGTCTGCGAATCGGCAGCCGTCGAAAACGTCTCCGTCTTCTTGGTCGGAATGGTGGTGTTGCGCGGAATCATCGAGGTTGCCACGCCGCCCAGCGTCTCAATCGACAGGGTCAGCGGTGTCACGTCCAGCAGCAGCAAGTCCTTCACTTCGCCAGCAAGCACGCCGGCTTGCACCGCCGCGCCGATCGCGACCACTTCATCCGGGTTCACACCCCGATGCGGCTCGCGGCCGAACATCTCCTTCACGATCTCCTGGACCTTGGGCATGCGCGTTTGGCCGCCCACGAGGACCACTTCGTCAATCTGGCTGGTGGTTACGCCCGCGTCGGCAATTGCCTTTTTGCAGGGTTCCAGCGAGCGCTCCAACAGGTCGCCGACCAACTGCTCCAGCTTGGCCCGCGTCAGCTTCCGCACCAAATGCTTCGGCCCGGTTGCGTCCGCCGTCACAAAGGGCAGATTGATCTCCGTCTCGATGGTTGTCGAGAGCTCGATCTTGGCCTTTTCCGCAGCGTCCTTCAGACGCTGAAGCGCCATCTCATTGCCCTTCGACGCCAGGTCCAACCCCTGCTCCTGCTTGAACTCGGCAATCAGCCACTCCACGATGCGCTGATCAAGATTGTCGCCGCCCAGGTGGGTATCGCCATTGGTCGACTTAACCTCAATAACGCCCTCGCCCACTTCCAGGATGGAAATATCAAAGGTGCCACCGCCGAAGTCATACACGGCGATGGTTTCGTCCTTTTTCTTGTCGAGCCCGTAGGCCAGCGCGGCCGCCGTCGGCTCGTTCACAATCCTCTTCACATCCAGGCCTGCAATTTTGCCCGCGTCCTTCGTGGCCTGGCGCTGTGCATCGTTGAAGTAGGCAGGAACCGTAATCACGGCCTCGGTTACCGGCTCGCCCAAATAGGCTTCCGCGGAAGCCTTCAGCTTCTGCAGAATCATGGCGGAAACCTCGGGCGGCGTGTACTCCTTGCCCTGCGCCAGAATGCCCACATGGTCGCCCTGCTGCACCACCTTATAGGGCACCATCTTCATCTCGTCGCTTACTTCGTCGTAGCGACGGCCCATGAACCGCTTGATGGAAAAGACGGTGTTCTCCGGATTGGTGATCGCCTGCCGCTTGGCCACCTGGCCAACCAAGCGCTCCCCGTTCTTCGAGAAGCCCACAATCGAAGGCGTTGTCCGCGCACCCTCTTCATTCGCGATTACTTTGGGCTCTCCGCCCTCGAGCACGGCAACACACGAATTCGTGGTGCCCAGATCAATACCGATTATCTTTGCCATGGTTGGCTACCTGCCCTCTAAAGAAAAATTCCTGCACTCTTAAGATGCTACATTGAGTGAGATGTTGTCAACTTTATTTGATTGAGTTGCGATAAGACAATGCGCCCTTGTTCCCTCAGCCCACAACCGTCCAGTAAACCGCAAACCGCTCCCAGCTCTGATTAAGCGGCTTGAACGTCACGTCCTGAGCCTGTCCCTGGGTGCGGAACGTCATCGGCTGGCCGGGAACAGGCCGAATCCAGTCTCCGGGCTCACCGCCCTTGGCAACCAGAGCCGGAACGTCCACCTTGGGAGCCTCCACAATCTCCGGTCCCTGGTTGTGCTCCAGATACTCTTCCAGCTTTTTGGGGAACTGGCCGGCCAGCACCAGCGGACCATACAGGAACGCCTGCTGCGCCGGATCGTCCGCCAACCGCTCGACGGTCACCCGCATCGGCATCGTAAGCTCCACACGGTCTCCAGCCTTCCAGACGCGCCGCAGAGTCAGATAGCTTCCTGGCGTTCCCGCCACATCCAGCGGTTTCCCGTTTACCGTGATCACATTGGCCGCCGTCGTCCACGCCGGAATGCGGAGCCGCAACGTCCACGCCGTCGCCGGTGCCGCCTCGATTGTCAGAACCGTCCGATCCGTCTCTGGAAAGCTCGTCTGCTGCCGCACCCGGACGCTGTGCTCGCTCCAGTGAACGCGCGATGAGAAATAGAGGTTTACGTACAGCGAATCCTCGTCGTGGTAGTAGATCGTATCGTTCAGCTTGGCGAACTCCTCCAGCGCCGTCCCCGTGCAGCACCAGAAACTCTCATCTTCCGTGCAAGTCGTCTTCCACGCCCCGGGCGACATTGAAAGGAAATAAGTCGACAGCCCCGTCTTCGGCTCGATTGTTCCCAGGCGATGATTCAGCAGGTTGCGCTCGTAGTACTCGATATAGCGCTCGTCGCCGTCCCATCCGTACAAGTGCCGCGTTAGTTTCATCATGTTGTAGGCGCAGCAGCACTCCTGGTGGTGCGAGCTCACCTTCTTCTCAATCGCCAGATGATGCGGCTGCGTCAGCCAGCTTTCGTTATTGCCCGAGCCTCCCGCCACATAGCTCCGTGCCTCCGACACGGTCTCGTAGAAAAACCGGCTCACATCCCCGAACCGGTGGTCCGAAGTCAGCTCGTAGCGCCGCGCCGCTCCAATCGCCTGCGGCATATGCGTGTTGGCGTGCAGATCCTTCAGCTCATCCCGTTGCAGCGCCAACGGCGTAAAGAACTTTTTCTTGGTAAACCGGTCGCCGACCTTCGCCCAGCGGTCGTCGCCCGTCTCCCCGGCCAGGTTGTAAAGCACCTCGTTCATCCCGCCGAACTCGGTATTCAGAATCTCCTGCATGTGCTCTTCGGTCTTCGCCGCCGTCCATGCATCCACCCAGCCCGCCAGCTTCAGCAGCACGTCAAGCGCTTGTTGATTGCCGGCATGAATCTTCATGTCCAGCAAGCCGGCCATAATCTTATGCAGCGTATAGAATGGCGCCCAAACATTCTCCCGCCGGTCCAGCCGATCAAATAATTCTGTGGGAAAGGCACTCACGTAGCCGTTGTCGGCAAGTTTGGCCTGGCAGTCGGCAATACCCGCGACCAGCCCGTCAGCCTTGGCCTTCACTGCGGTGTCGCCCGTGGCCCCATACAGCAATCCGCAGGCCGACAGGTAGTGGCCCACAAAGTGCCCCCGCAACTCTGACTTCGGCGCCTCCCATCCACCCAGCGGAACGGCGCTGGACGGCAGCCCAGCCGTCAGCCTGAAGTTGTGCAATAGCCGGTCGTTGCCCAGCCGCATCATGTAGCCGCGATTCCACTCCCGCGCCTGCATCAATGGCCCCGGCTCCAGCACCACATCCTTCAATGCAAACGGCCGAAGGCGCGGGCGCAGCGGATTGCGAGCAAACAGCAGCGGCTCAGCAAACGGTTCCGCCTCATGAACCTGTGCATGGCGGTTGTATTCCGAATCGCTTTTCGGCGTCTTCTTGCCCGGCACGGCCAGCGCCTGCCCAGCAACGCCAGCATGTCCGGGGACCGGCAGTGCTTCCGCCGCCACCCTACCGAACGCCGCCAACCCCAACGGAGCCAGCACAAGCCCCTTTGTAAACGCCCTCCGGTCAATACTTCCGCTCTCGCTCGCCATGTTCATTTCTCCCCCCACAAATGTATAGCGCCAAGCCCCACCCCTCCCAGCTTCCAACACTGGCAGCCTACCCTTCAATCGGTTACCCTCTGAATAGTTCTCTATGACGACTTCCGCCGCCCAAGCCCGCTACCCGCTAACCCAAGGCGTCAATCCGTGGCTGGTCACCCTTTCGGTGATGCTGCCCGCGTTCATGGAGTTGCTGGACACTTCCATCGCCTCGGTGGCGCTGCCTTACATCGCCGGGAGCCTCTCGGCTTCCAACTCCGAGGCGACCTGGGTACTGACCAGCTACCTGGTGGCCAACGCGATCATTCTACCCACCGCCAACTGGTTCGCGCTCCGCTTTGGCCGCAAGCGGTTTCTGCTCACCTGCGTTATTCTCTTTACCATTGCCTCGTTTTTCTGTGGAGCCGCGCCCTCGCTGGGGGTCATTCTGCTGGCCAGGATCATGCAGGGGGCGGGCGGAGGCGCGCTACAGCCGCTTTCGCAGTCCATCCTGCTGGAAAGCTTTCCGATAGAAAAGCGCTCGATGTCGATGGCCGCTTTTGGCCTGGGGATTGTGCTGGCGCCGGTGCTCGGCCCCACCCTGGGCGGCTGGCTCACCGATACTTTTAGCTGGCGCTACGCCTTCTATATCAACATTCCCATCGGCATTGTGGCGGTTTATCTCATCAGCCGCTTTGTTCACGATCCGCCGTACATCAAGAACGCCAAGGTCGGGCGCTTCGACGGCCTCGGCTTCGGACTGCTGGCCATCTGGAGCGGCAGCTTGCAAGTCGTGCTCGACAAGGGGCAGGAGGACGACTGGTTCGGCGCGGTCTGGGTGCGCTGGGCGGTAGCAGCGCTGGTAACCGCGCTGGTGCTCTGGATCTGGCGTTCCTGGACCAATCGCAACGGCCTGGTGAACCTGCATATTCTGAAGGACCGGAACTTCCGCACCGGCTGCTTCCTCTTTGCCATGCTGGGGATGTGCCTCTACATCACCATCACCATCCTGCCGCTCTACTACCAGGAAATCCTGGGCTATACGGCCTTTACCGCCGGCATCGTTGTGGCCCCGCGAGGACTGGGCGCTTTTGCCGCTTCGCCGCTGGTCGGCATCCTCGGCTCGCGCATTGACAATCGCAAGCTGCTCTGTGGCGGCTTCCTGGGCTTTGGCCTCTGCGCGCTCATCTTCGGCACGGTAAACCTGGAAATCGGTTTTACCACGCTGATGATTCCCATCGCCCTGACTGGCTTTGCCATGTGCTTCTGCTTTACTCCGATGGCCACGATGAGCATGGTCTCGATCAACCCGCGCGAGATCGGCAACGCCGCCGGCCTCTACGCCATGCTGCGCAACATCGGCGGCTCGATCGGCATCGCGGTGGCCACCACGACGCTGGTCCGCCGCGCGGCGGCTCATCAAAATTACCTGGGCGCCAACCTCTCGCCGTCCAATCCAGCGCTCCAGCAGAAATCGACCCTTATCTCCGCCTACCTCAGCCATCACCTCGGTCCCGCCGCAGCCCGGCCCGGTTCCATGGGTCTTCTCTACAGCCTCATGCAGCAGCAGTCAGCCCTTCTGGCCTATGTCGATGTCTTCCGTTGGACGGCGGTCCTGGCCTTCCTATGCGCCGGCGCCGCCTGGCTTTTCAAAAAGCCCGGCCCGCACCCCCCTCCACCGCCCGGAGCGCACTGAACGCACGCGAACTGATGGATGTGACGGCCTGAAACGCTGCCACATCCATCAGTTCGCAAGCCATGAGGACGGGGATTCGCCATAGCGTGCCGTTCTCTGTTAAACTTGAAATTCCGAGTTCAACGGTAGGAAGAGACTATGTCCATACATCCAGTAATGCAGCGTTTGGCAGAAAAGTTGAAGCGCACCGATTTACCCCCTTTCGTTCCCGGCGATCAGATTCGCGTCCAAGTCAAGATCAAGGAAGGCGACAAGGAGCGGTTGCAGGCCTTTGAGGGCTTGGTCATCGCCATCAACAACGGCCCGCAGGGCACGTTCACCGTGCGCAAGATGAGCTTTGGGCAGGGGGTCGAGCGCATTTTCCCTTTCAACTCGAAGGTCGTCGACAAGATCGAAAAGATCCGCAGCTACAAGGTGCGGCGCGCCAAGCTGTTTTACATTCGCGGACTGCGCGGCAAGGCTGCCCGTCTGAAGGAAGTGGACCGCGTAACCGGCAAGGTTCGCGTATAAGCTCCCACCACAATTCGCTTCTCATCGAGCCCCCGACCCATGCGGCCGGGGGCTCTGCTTTTTATACTCAAGCCATGGGCAAGACGCAGGTTTGCGGATGGAAGCTGGAAGAGGCAGCGCGCAAGCGTGGAGCGCTGCGCATTGCAGGAATTGACGAAGTGGGCCGCGGACCGCTGTTCGGGCCTGTCGTCGCCGCAGCCGTCATTCTTCAAAGAGGCTGCCGCCTCGATGGCCTGACCGACTCAAAAAAGCTCTCAGAAAAGAAGCGCAACGAACTGGAGCCGGAGATTCGCGCCAACGCCGTGGCATGGGCCATTGCGTCCGTCGACGCGGAAACCATCGACCGAATCAATATCCGCCAAGCATCTTTGCTAGCGATGCGGCAGGCTGTCGATAAGCTGGCCCTGGGCCCGGATTTTCTGCTCATCGACGGGCGCGACACCATTGCCTGGGAAGGCCCACAGCAGGCCGTCATCAAGGGCGATGCGCAGAGTTTTTCGATTGCAGCCGCCAGTGTTCTTGCCAAGGTCTGTCGCGACAAATTGATGGTGGAACTTGACAGCGAATATCCCGGCTACGGATTGGCCCGACACAAGGGCTACGGCTCGCCCGAGCACTTGGCCGCCCTGGCCAAACTGGGACCAACGCCACTGCACCGCATGAGCTTTGGGCCGGTGACGCAGGCAAGATTGCACTTCGATTGATGGCCCTCCGCTAACTCCGTGAAAACGGCCACTCGGCCAGTCGCCGCGCACGAAAGAGGTAAATCAGAGTCCCGGAGACGGCGATTCCGCCCGCAACCGCCAACCCGCCCAGCGCATGGCTGCGATTGAGCAGGATGAAGACGAAGCCGCCAATCGCCACCAAAGGTGGCAGCGGGTAAAGCGGCATTTTGAAGGGCCGTTCAAGCTCCGGCCTCTGCACCCTCAGCAAAATCACACCCACCTGCTGCAAAAAGAACTGAAGCAAAATGCGAGTGACCACCAACATGGTGATGACCTGTTGCAGCGAGAAGAAGCAGAAACAGGAAGCCACCAGACCCAGCGCCACCAGCGAGCGATGCGGAATCCCGTGCTTGGGGTGCACAGCCGCCAGAAAGCGAAAGTAATTGCCGTCGCGGGCAGCGGCGTAAGGCACACGCGAGTAACCGAGCAGCAGCGAAAAGACCGAGGCAAACGCGGTCCACACAATCAGCGCGGCCATCAGACGACCGGCCATGCGGCCAAAGGCGGATTGCGCAATGTCGGCCACAAGCTGCAAGCGCACGGTGGCTCCGGCGGCAGCGTGCGAAGCGGCATCGCGCAGCGAGGGCAGCGCGGCCATGTTCATAGCCACGTAAAAAGCGGAGACAAACAGCACCGAGAGCAGAATGGCGCGCGGAATGGTCTTTTCCGGCTGCCGTACCTCGCTGCCCAGAAAACAAATGTTGTAATAGCCCCAGTAATCGTAGGTGGTAATCAGAGTGGCCTGCGCAAGGCCGCCCAGAGCCAGAGCAATCGACTGGGTGGGCGTGGCTGCGGGCATCTGCCAGCCGCCAGTGGCCGCTGCGTACGCAAAGCCGCTCACGATGACGCCGGCGACGGCCGCCATCACTCCGGCAAACAGTACCCAAGCCAGCCGCGTGATGGAGCTCAGGTTGCGGTAGAGCAGCGCCGTGACCATCAGGCAAGCTGTGGCGGCGGCAAAGTTCGAGTAGTGGAGCATGGGCAACGCGGCCAGCGGCGCGGCTTCCAGCCCCGGCCAGAACCAGGCCAGAAAGCTCGACAGCCCAATGCAACCCGATGCAATCGAGAGTGGCGCGGAAAAGCTCAACTGCCAGACGTAGAGAAAGCTCAGCCAGTTTCCCGCGCGGTCCGGCCCGTAAATCTCTCGGATGAAAGCATAGGAGCCGCCAGCGCGCGGAAAAGCCGCGCCCAACTCGGCCCACACCAGCCCGTCGGCCACGGCGATGACCGCACCCAGCACCCACGCCCACACCGAGAGCCGGAACCCTGCCGCGGCGATGACCAGCGGCAGCGTGATGAAGGGCCCAACCCCGATCATCTCCAGCATGTTGAACAGCACTGCGGAGCGCAAGCCGATGCGGCGCTGGAGGGTGCCGGTGTTCGCGGAGATGGAATTAGAAACGGACATCATGCTATAGGTGCTCACCGGATTGTACACTGACGGCAAGCATGTTCCTTACCATGAGAGTTTATCGATCAGCCGTAATCGCAATCCTGACGAGCCTTGTTCTGGCCTCCGCCGCCCCACTCCGTCTGCTTGCGCAGCAGCTCGCGCTGCCTGCTGCCGAGCCCACAGCCGTTGCGCTCCCCCTGCCCGAGGATCGCGGCCAGGCGGCGCTTGAACAGACGCTCAAGCGGCTCGGCACCACGGCCAGCGTGATGGCGATTGTGGCACACCCGGACGACGAGGACGGCGCTCTGCTGACCTATCTGAGCCGCGGCATGGGCGTGCGCGTAACGCTGCTGACCCTGACCCGCGGCGAGGGCGGACAGAACGCCATGTCGGTCGAAACCTACGACGCGCTCGGCCTGATGCGCACCAACGAGTTGCTCAAGGCCGACCAGTACTACGGCGCGGAGCAGTTGTGGGGCACTGAGGCTGACTTCGGCTTTTCGAAAACCCAGGAAGAATCCTTTGCCCGCTGGAGCCACGACCGCGTTCTCTATGACGCCGTGCTGGCTGTGCGCCAGGCCCGGCCGCAGATCATTCTCGCCACCTTCATGGGCGGCGTTTCCGACGGTCACGGCCAGCACCAGGTCTCCGGCGAAATCGCGCAGGAAGTTTTCAAAGCAGCAGGCGATCCCACCGTCTTTCCCGAGCAGCTCAAGAATGGCCTGCAGCCCTGGCAGCCGCTGGCCATGTACTCCCGCGCGCCCTTCGCGCCCGTTACCGCCAGGGGAATCTTCGACTACGCCACCGGCAAGTGGGTGCCCGCGCGCTTCCACAACTACATCACCGGCGAGTGGACCACGAGCCTGCCCTCGGTCGACGTGACCATTCCCGTAGGAACCTGGGACCCGCTCCTTGGCCGCAGCTATGTGCAGATTGCGCGTGAGGGCTGGGGCGAGCAGAAGTCGCAATATGGAGGTGCCAGCCCGGCGCTGAGCGGCCCGGCCAGCTCGGGCTATCACCTGTGGGCCGTTGCACCAGAAGCTGCGACAACCGGCGGAAGCGGCAGCGGAAACGATGCGAGCCTGTTTGAAAATCGCAAAGCGAAAATCGACACCAGCATTGAGGGCTTGGGCCGCCTGGTGAAGAACAATCCGCCGACATGGCTCACGGACGACCTGCGACAGATTGGCCGTGAACTCAAAACCTATGAGAGCGATTGCAGCAGCCAGCGCGGCGCAACGGCCGCGCACAAGCTCTCTCCAATTTACCGGCAGATGTTGGACCTCTATGCACGAGTAAGAACCAGCGATCTTGACGCGGAGGCCAAAGCAGGCCTTGCGTTCGAACTAGGCGCAAAGATCGGCCAGTTCCAAGCGGCTTTCAAGAACCTGCTTGGACTCGACCTGATGGCCTTTACTGCCAGAAGCGACGGCGCGGACGGCGGACCGGGCCGGGGCGGCTCAGCGGATGAAATGCCCGCCAGCGTCGCTCCGGGCGAAAAATTCCGCGTGCGCATTCACACGGCACAGGCGTCAGGCGAGAGCCGTCTGAACCGGGTTTGGCTTGAGAGCCAAAGTGGCACGACATGGAGAACAGAAGACGCGACCACCGCGCTCGATGCGGCAGCGCCTGTCAGCGACCGTACCTTCCGCGTGCAAGCGGCAGACGACGCCACCTCCACTGCACCTTTCTTCACCCGTCCATCCATCGAGCAGCCGTACTACGATATCGCGAGGCAGGAGTGGCGCGAGCGCTCCTTTGCACCATATCCGCTGGCGGCGTGGGCGGAGTTCACGTTTGACGGCCTGCCGATTCGTCTCAGCCAGGTGGTGCAGACGCTGCACCGCGTCACCGGACCCGGCGGCATCTATGAACCGCTGGTGGTCACGCCCGCCATCGGTGTGCGCATGGAGCCAGAGGCGCGGATTCTGCCGCTGGATGGTTCGGCTCTGCCGGTGCGGGTCACCGTGCATGCGCGGGCTGCCGCCGAAGGCACAGTCGAGCTGAAGCTACCTGAGGGCTGGCATTCTCAGCCGACCCAAGCGCCGTTCCACCTGAAGGCCGCCGGAGACTCGGAACCGCTGGTTTTTCAGGTAACCACGGAAGGGGCCGGGGCTGGCGCATACAGCATTGAAGCCGTGGCGCGCACGGGCGGACAAAGTTACACAACCGGCTGGAAGAGCGTGGGCTACTCCGGACTGCTGCCCTACAACCAGTACAAAACCGCCGAGCTGAAGACGCGCAAGGTGGACGTGAAGCTGGCTCCGGGACTGCGCGTGGGTTACGTGATGGGCCCCGGTGATCTGGTGCCAGAGGCGATCGAGGCGATGGGCGTTACGCCGCACGTGCTCACTGCGGCGGAGCTGGCCAAAGGCGACTTTGCTGCTTGGAACACGCTTGTCATCGGCATTCGCGCCTACTCCACGCGCCCTGAGCTGGCCGCCATCCAGCCGCGCCTTGAGACGTTTGTCCGGAACGGCGGAACGCTCGTTGTCCAATATCAAAGCGCCAACTTCCCCGCCCCGCTGCCACTCGCCTTAGGACGCATGCCGGAACGCGTGGTCGACGAGCAAACGCCTGTAAAACTGCTGGCCCCGGCCAACTCGCTGCTCCGCTGGCCAAACACCATTACCTCCGCCGACTTTGACGGCTGGGTCGAGGAGCGCGGGCACTCGTTTCTCGACACCTGGGACGCGGGCTACACGGCCCTGACCGAAACCGCCGACGCCGGCCAGGACCCGCAGCGCGGCGGCCTGCTGGTCACTCATCCGGGCAAGGGGACTTATATTTATGTTGCCTACGCACTCTACCGCCAGTTGCCCGAGTTGGTTCCAGGCTCGTATCGCCTGCTGGCCAACCTGCTGAGCGCGGGCCACAACGGCGCAGCAGCAACCACTCCCGCCCAGCCGTAGAGCAGTTCAGACAGTTATCGACGCAAACGGAATACGCGCGCGAGCCTTTGCGCCAAGCGCACAAAAAAGGGGCAGCCCGCCAAAGCGGACTGCCCCTTTCCTGTTTCTGACGCGGAAGTTACTCTGCTGCGGCTTCCACGGCCTTGGTCTGCGACACGGTCCAGTCGGGCGCGCCGACCTTGAACCGGGCAAACCGACGCACGGTGATGTTCTCACCCAGCTTGCCGACCTTCTGCCCAATCAGTTCCTTGATGG
>Ga0224528_1001455_pt1 | contig 15473 bp, 12 predicted proteins | sample CBST25metaG_2_FD_179888 | JGI IMG/M metagenome (GOLD analysis project Ga0224528, IMG submission 179888) | Peat soil microbial communities from Stordalen Mire, Sweden - C.B.S.T25 | ecosystem: Environmental > Terrestrial > Soil > Wetlands > Peat | place: Sweden: Norrbotten County, Stordalen Mire...
AATAAGGAAAAAACATCCCTCAGGGCCTAAAGGCCGCGTTGATTCTAGGCGGTTTACGGCACGACTAAAGTCGTGCCCTTTCAAAAAAACGCGCGATTCAGAGTTTTTCCGCAGTCTGTAAAGCCCACCCTTTATTTCTGCGTCTTGCGGCACGACTAAAGTCGTGCCCTTTCAAAACTTCAACTTACTCAGAAGCTACCTTCACCCGCTAACTCCGTTTGCAACGGCTAACTCCGCTGACTCAATTGGCCAGCGCCTTTTTGATGTTGGCTTCTATCTCGTCTTTCGAAGTGATGCCCTGCTGAACGGCGACGACAATGCCCTGGCGGTTGACGTAGATGCTGGTGGGCAGTTCGTCGAGGCCGCCGTAGGGCTTGCTGACGGAGCCGCCGTCGATCAGCACGGGATAGGGCATTTGCATTTTAGCGGCAAAGCGCGCGATTCCGTTTTTGTCGGCGCTGAGTTGGGCGGGGTTGGAACGGTCAAGATCGTCGGCCGAGACGCCGAGGATTTCGAAGCCCTGGGCGGCGTATTGCTTGCGCAGCTCGACGAGCCAGGGAGTTTCGATTTTGCAGGGGCCGCACCATGTGGCCCAAAAGTTGATGAGCACGGCTTTGCCCTGAAAGCTGGCCAGGGAAACCTTGTTGCCGCCGAGGTCTTCAAGCGTGAAGGCGGGGGCGGGCTTGCCGACCAGAGGCGAGACAGGGCGAGAAGCCACTCTGACCCAACTGAAGGCGGCCAGCAGAAGCAGGGCGGCGGAAAGGAGCAGAATGCTGCGCTTCACGGGTTGACCTCTGCATCTTATTGTACGGTTGAACCGCCACCTACCCGGCACGTGCGGTGCGAGTGCGCCGTCCCTCCGGGACTCCGGTTCCATTCTTTTGGCTCGTTCCCAGCGCTGAAGCGCTGGGCTAATCAACAATATGCGCCTACGGCGCAGGCGCTGAGGTTCGAGATATCCCAGGTGCCCAAAAGCGAGGCACCTGGGGCACCCAGCATCGAGGCGAATGCAGAAAATCAGTTTCAAGCTCCGCGGGTCGGTAACGGCGATGGGGACTATTACTGGCGCGGGGCAACAAACCATTGCGCCTACGGCGCTGATTTCTGGACAAAGGCAGGTAGTGTTACCATCGGAAATCGATGAGCAAGATAGAGAAATCTCCCTTGATTCGCACTGAAGTATCGTTGCAGCCGGCGGCGCTGGTGCGCACCGAGGCGGCGGCGCTGGAGGCGCTGGCGGAGCGGCTGGAAGGCGCGATGGCCGGGGATTTTGAGCGCGCCGTCGAGCTGATTGTGCGCTGCGGCGAGGGGCGCGGGCGGGTGGTGGTGACGGGAATGGGCAAGAGCGGAATCATTGCCCAGAAGATTGCCGCAACGCTGAGTTCAACCGGATCGCCGGCGCTGTTTTTGCATCCGGCCGAGGCGGTGCACGGAGACCTGGGTGTGCTGATGGCAGGCGACGTGGTGGTGGCGCTGTCGGCCAGCGGCGAGACGGAAGAGATTTTGCGCCTGCTGGCGACGCTGAAGCGGAAGGGCGACGCGCTGATCAGCTTTTGCTGCCATACGCACTCGACGCTGGCCGAGGCGAGCGATGTGGCGCTGGACTGCGGCGTGGAGCGGGAGGCCTGCGGGCTGAACCTGGCGCCGACGGCCTCGACCACCGCGATGCTGGCTTTGGGCGACGCGCTGGCCATTGCGGTGAGCTTGCGCAAGGGCTTCAGGGCCGAGGATTTTGCCGAGTTGCACCCCGGCGGCAAGCTGGGCAAGCGGCTGGCCAAGGTGCGCGACCTGATGCACGGGGGCAATGCGGTTCCGGTGGTTGCGCCGGGGACGCAGATGACCGATGTGATTTATGAAATGTCGTCGAAGAAGCTGGGCGTGACCACCGTGCAGGAGGATGGGCTGCTGCGCGGGGTGATCAGCGACGGCGACCTGCGGCGGCTGCTGGAACGCGAGGGCGGCGCGGCGCTGAGCCGGACGGCGGGCGAGGCGATGAATCGGCATCCGCGAACCATCGCGGCCTGTGAACTGGCGGCGACGGCTCTGGCGATTTTGGAAGAGCGGAAGATTACCTCGCTGGTGGTGGTGGATGGAGAGATGCGCGTGGAAGGTGTGCTGCATCTGCACGATCTGTGGGGCGTGGAATTGATTTAAGGGCAGGGGTTAGGGATCAGGGTGAACGAGTAGATACCCCATGCTGGAAGAAACTTTTCTCTGCTTTACGGGTTCGTGTATGGTAGATTCCAGCTTAATGGGATCCAAATTAACCACGGAGATGAAAATGAAGAAGCTCTATGCAGTTGCCGCTCTTGCCTTGGCGTTTGCCGCCGGCGCCGTCCTGTCCGCGCAGGTTCGCGACTGGCACGATCTGGATGCAGTCCACAAGCATGTGACCGAAGCGATTCATGAGTTGGAGCACGCCCGTGCCGCCAACCACTATGACATGGAAGGCCACGGCGCCAAGGCCGAGGCGCACCTGCGCGACGCCGAGCGCGAACTGAGTCTGGCTGTGGATGCCGCCCGGGCTTCTGCCAAGTAACTTGATTCCCGCTGCCCGCGAAGGCGGGGAGAGGCTGTTTTTTGCCTGATCGCCGCGCCAGCTTGAGAGCTGGCGCGGCGGTGTGTCTTTTTGGAGGGGAAGCAAGTTAGCCAGTTAGCGAATCGGATCATCGGCCCTGCTGAAGCCGTGCCCTTGTTACAAAGCCTGTCTTGATCAGTTTTTTCCGCAGCCCGTAAAGCCCACATTGATTTTGCTCGACCTGCGGCACGGTCGAAAACCGCGAGGACCGGACGAATATAGCTTCGTGCTTTCCCTGGTCCCCAAAAGCAAGGGACCAGGAGCACACATGCCTCGTTTTTATCCACCGGAGAAGCTCACCCCTTCTGAGTGCGTTCTGCTGGGAATTGAGTCTCCGGGACGGAGCGAAACGGGCTTGGCGAGACCCTTCACCGCCGAAACATTTAGAATGGGGAACAGTCAAAAAATTTGCTGCGCGCCGGCAGGTCGGCGGGAAAGTTCTCACCCAACATTATGCAACGCTGGTCCAAGCTGTTTGTTCCTACTCTTCGCGAGGCCCCGGCAGACGCCGAAGTGGCCAGTCACAGGTTTCTCGTCCGCGCCGGCTACATTCGCCAGTTGGGAGCGGGCTTGTATAACATTCTTTTTCTCGGGCAGCGGTCGATCAACAAGATCATCGCCATTGTGCGCGAGGAGATGGACCAGATTGCGCAGGAGTTCTATTTGCCCGCGCTGCTGCCCAAGGAGCCGTGGGAGGCGAGCGGCCGCTGGACGGGGATGGGCGAGAACATGTTTCGCCTGAAGGACCGCAAGGGCGCGGAGCTGTGCCTGGGCATGACCCATGAAGAGATCATGACCACGATCGCCAAAAACGAGTTGCGCAGCTATAAGCAGTTGCCGCAGATCTGGTATCAGATTCAAACTAAGTTCCGCGATGAGCCGCGGCCCAAGTCGGGATTGCTGAGGGTACGGCAGTTCACGATGAAGGACGCTTATTCGTTCGACATCGACAAGGCGGGGCTGGACAAGAGCTTCGAACTGCACGACGCGACGTATCGGCGGATTTTTTCGCGCTGCGGGCTGAAGTTTGTGGCCGTGGAGGCCGATTCGGGCGCGATGGGCGGCTCGCAATCGCAGGAGTTCATGGTGTACACCGACGCGGGCGAGGATTTGATTGCCAGTTGCCCGGTGTGCGGGTACGCGGCGAACACCGAAAAGGCGACTTCGCGGCTGGAGCCGCTGGTGGAGCTTGAGGCGACGGGAGACGGGACGCCGGAGCTGATTCACACGCCGGGAATGGGCGCGATTGCGGATATTTCGGCCTTCCTGAAGATGGCGCCGTCGTCGGACATCAAGTGTGTGGCGTATATGGCCAATATCTTTGGTCAATGGCGTCCAGCAATCGCGTTTTTGCGGGGCGACCACCAAGTTAATGAGACTAAATTTATGGCACAACTGTCGGCGACTGAACTGAGGCCGATGCAGCCAGACGAGATTGAGGACGTATTCCATGCTCCTGCCGGATTTTTAGGGCCGGTTGGTCTTAAGCCAACAAAACACAGCATCGCGGATATGCTTCCAGTGCAACCCGGCCAGATACAGAGGTCAGCCCATATGGCGAGTCAAGGTGTAAAGCCTTATGAAAGCAATCTCGGACCCTTCGTTGTGCTGGATCAATCTCTGGAAGGTCGCAAGAACCTGGTAGCCGGGGCCAACAAGCTGGACTATCACCTGCGCAACGTGACGCCGGGTGTGGATTTCAAGTGGACTCTTGCTGCCGACATTAGCACTGTCAATGAAGGCGAAGGCTGCCCGAAGGATGGCTGCGCGGGCAAGCTAGTGGTGGGCAAGGCGGTCGAGATCGGGCACATCTTCAAGCTGGGCTACAAGTACACCGAGTCGATGGGCGCACGGGTGCTGGACGTGAACGGCAAGGAAGTGACGCCGATCATGGGCAGCTACGGGATCGGGATTGAGCGGATTTTGACGGCGGCGATTGAGCAGTCGAATGACGCCAACGGCTTTTGGCTGCCAGCTTCGATTGCGCCGTTCGCGGTGGTGGTGACGATCACCGATCTACGCGATGAGCTGTCTGTCGAGACCGGCGAAAAGCTGGCCGCGGAGTTGGATGCGGCGGGCATTGACGTGCTGCTGGATGACCGCAAGGAGCGGGCGGGAGTCAAATTCAAGGACGCCGACCTGGTGGGCATTCCCTATCGCATCAACGTGGGCAAGAAGGCCGCCGAGGGTGTGGTGGAGCTGGTGACGCGGGCCACGACGACGAGCGTGGACGTGGCGTTGGCGGATGTGTTGGCGCTGGTGAAAGAGCGGATTGCGGAAGACGCGCTGCTGACGGCGGTTGGGGCGTAGTTTTTTGGGGTTTCCCACCCTTGCGACAAGAACAAGAACGTCGCAAGGATGGGGCACCCAGCGTAATGTTTTGGTGTCCCTGGTCCCAAAATCTGGACCAGGGGCACCCTCGATGTTGGTTGAGATTTGTGCTTTCCCACCCATTCCGCAAAGTACGCGGAATGGATGGGGCACCCAGCTTTAGCTGGGAAGAAAGATGCGTGGACCGGAAGGTCCACGCGACAGCCGGCCAGGAGGCCGGCGCTACAGTTGGGCCGGCAACGCGGCCGAGGACTGCCAACTGTTAGCTGATAACTGATTACTGAGAACTGTTTACAAGGAGCGGCGATGGCGTTGAAGATCAGAATTCCTCAATATACGGGAGATCGTCCCTGGAAGCCGCTGCTGCTGCGCTGGGCGCTGATTGCGCTGGCGGCCGGGGCTCTGCTGTTTTTTATCGTGGTGGGCTATTTTTATTTCAAGTATCAGGGGATTGTGGACGAACGGCTGAAGTCGCCGCTGTTTGCCTCGACGGCGAAGATTTATGCGGCTCCGCGCGAAGTGCGCCCCGGGCAAAAGCTGACGGTGCGGCTGATAGCCAATGAGTTGCAGGCAGCCGGCTACACGCCTGACGGCGCTTCGAGCGCCTCGCCTCTGGGCACGTATAGCGAGGGAGCGCTGAGCATCACGGTGCGCCCCGGGCCGCAGTCATATCACTCGCAGGACGGCGCGGTGATTCACATTTCGGGCGGAGTGGTTTCGTCAATCACCGACGATCACGGGCAGACGCTGAGCAGCTATGAGCTGGAGCCGCTGCTGATTACCGGCTTGAGCGATGACACCAACCGCAGCAAGCGGCGGCTGCTGACCTATGACGAGATTCCGCAAAACCTGGTGCAGGCGGTACTGGCCATTGAGGACCGGCGCTTTTTTGAGCACAGCGGGGTGAATTATTGGCGGCTGCTGGAGGCTGGGGCGCGGGACGTGACCACCGGGCAGAAGCAGCAGGGCGGCTCGACGCTGACCATGCAACTGGCGAGGGGATTTTTTCTGTCGCCAGAGAAGCGGCTGAAGCGCAAGCTGATCGAGATTATCATCACCTTCCAGCTTGAGCACCGCTTCAACAAAAAGCAGATCTTTGAGATGTATGCCAACCAGATCAACCTGGGACAGCGGGGCAGCTTCTCGATTGACGGCTTTGGCGAGGCATCGCAGGCGTATTTTGGCAAGGATGTGAGCCAGCTTGACTTGGCCGAGGCGGCGCTGCTGGCCGGGATGATTCAGCGGCCCAACTACTTTACGCCCTTCCGCCACCCGGACCGGGCGATTGAGCGGCGCAATCTGGTGCTCGATTCGATGGTCGAGACGGGAGCGATTACCAAGGATGAGGCGGAGCGGGCCAAGGCCGAGCCGCTGCACCTGACGACAGCCAATGTGGACGCCAGCGAGGCGCCGTATTTTGTGGACCTGGTGCATGAGCAACTGATGCAAAAGCTGGGCGAGCGGGACTTTAACCACGAGGGGCTGCGCATCTACACCTCGCTGGACCCGGACCTGCAAAAGGCCGCCGCCGAGGCGGTGGAAGTGGGCATGAAGAACGTGGACGCGCTGGTGGAAAAGATGCACGCGCATCAGAAGCCGGGCGAGTCGATTCTTTATCCGCAGGTGACGCTGGTGGCGCTGAATCCGCACACCGGGCAGGTGCTGGCGCTGATTGGCGGGCGGAATTATGGCAACTCGCAGTTGAATCATGCGGTGGCCAAGCGGCCGACGGGATCGATTTTCAAGCCGTTTGTGTATGCGGCGGCCTTCAGCACCTCGCTGGATGGAACCATCCTCTCGGGGCAAACCAAGCCGTTTACCCAGTTGACGATGCTTCACGACGAGCAGACCACCTATGACGTGGGTGGGCAGGAGTACACGCCACGCAACTTCGAGGGCGAATATCACGAAGAGGTGACGGCCCGCTACGCGCTGCAGAAGTCTCTGAACAACGCCACCATCGGCCTGGCCGCGCTGGTGGGGTTTGACCGCGTGGCCTCGCTGGCGCGCGAGTCGGGCGTGAAGAATGCGCGGGGCACACCCTCGGTGGCTATCGGCTCGTATGACGCCACGCCGCTGGATATGGCCGGGGCCTACACCGTCTTTGCCAACAACGGCCTGCACCTGGACCCCTGGCTGCTGGCCAGCGTACGCACCGCATCGGGCGACGTGGTGACCGACTACTCGCCGACCTCGAAGCAGGTGCTGGACCCGCGCGCGGCCTACCTGACCACGGACATGCTGGTCAACACCATCGACCACGGCACCGGCGCAGGCACCCGCGCGCGCGGCTTTACCGCGCCGGCGGCGGGCAAAACCGGCACCAGCCACGATGCCTGGTTTGCCGGCTACACCAGCAACCTGCTGTGCATTGTGTGGGTGGGCAACGACGATTACACCGACATCAAGATGCAGGGCGCCGACGCCGCCGCGCCGATTTGGGCGGAGTTCATGAAGCGCGCCGTGCTCTTGCCGCAGTATTCGGACACGCACAGCTTTTCGCCCCCGGACGGCATCGACATGGTCAAGATCGACCGGGAGAGCAACCTGCTGAGCGACGACACCTGCCCGGATGGCCCGAATGTGGCGTTTTTGGCGGGGACCGCGCCGATGGAAACCTGCGACCATCCGGCAGACAAGCGCAACCTGCTGCAAAAGATCTTTGGAACGGGCAAGAGTACAAACTAAGCTGCATTCGTGGAAATCGTAATAAAAAGCTGTAGGTAGGTGGAGCTATCCCACCTTAACCGCTTCGCAAAAAGCGCGAAGCGGCGAAGGTGGGTCACCCGCATGGGAGGGTCGCATGAGTTTCAAGCGGATGATCTGGAGCTTCGCGGCGGTGCTGGCGGTGGTGGATTTCTGCTTTGTGGGGCTGATCATAAAAAATCCCGCCATGCAGAAACAACTCATGCTGGCATTTGGAGCGATTCAGTGATGTGTGATTTTTCCGGCGATGGTGATTCTGGTGATGCGCATGAAGAGGAAGAAGCACTGAATCATTTTTGAGTTGGTCTGGGGCTCTTGCTTTTGGCCTTCTTCACTTCAATGAAATTGCGGTGATGGAGCAGCTTGTATTTGCCGTCACTGAAGCGATAAGCTTCTGTCCAGTTTTCTGGCTTTGGATGAACAAGGTCTTTGGTGCCAACGCCGCGCGAAATCGCTTCAATGTCGTAGTAATCGGCGAGGCTATCGTAGGCGCCTTCGTCGTCTTGCTCGTCCTGAATGCGCCAGAGTTCGCTAACAGATTTAGCCTGTGGAGCCAGCAGGATTTTGACGGATGAAGCATATCCTTGTCCCATGTTGTCAACAGACAGCATGAGGCCATGCTTTTTCGGCCCAATCTGCACGAGATCGATTTGCGTAGGGCCTCCCCAACCGCCATAAAATCCGACGGCAGGGTTGGCGCTCTCGATCACCCAGTGCTGCGCCTGCCAGACAAAAACGGCTATGCCGATTGCGGGCGCGCAGGCGTGGCGCTGGAGACAAAATAGACCTTCTTCGCGCCGTTCTCCTGAACTTCCGCCATCAGTTCGACGGAGACGGAAACCGTAGCAGGTTCCTTCTGACAAGGCCAGCCCTCGTGAGTTATCTCTCCGTGCTGCTTCTTGATGCAAAGCCACTGCGCGGTTCCCTTCCCGGCATCGTATTGGTGATAGAGCTGCTGGAGCGCCTCGTCAGGCAACAAGGGCTGCTGGGCGAGCAAGACAGTGGTCGCAGCCAAAAATATCAGAAAGAGAATCAGCTTTTTCATTCGTTCTGCCCCCATCAGCAAGCGACCTGAAATCCTCGTCATCGTAACATGGGCAGATACGCATCTTCCATGATCTTGCCGAAAAAACATGTGAGAACATTGAGCGGCTCTGCTTGAGGACTTTCGCCGCTACGGCTTCGTGCTTTCCCACCCATCCCGCAAAGAACGCGGGATGGATGGGGCACCCAACATCCAGTTTTATACGCGGCGGGTTGGCAACGCCGGTGGGGGACTGAAAAGAAGCATGTGTGGACCGGAAGGTCCACGCTACAGCCAGCCAGGAGGCCGGCGCTACAGTTTCACGCGCAGCGGGTCGGCTGCGACGGTGGGGAACTAATAAAGTTACCGCTGCCGATCCAGCCGCGCCGCCACCTGCTGAAACAATCGTTCCACCTCGGCGGCATTGGCCGCGGCGGCCGGTTCGCCAGGATAGCTACCGAAGCGCGAGTCGGGCAAACCCATGCGCCGCTTGATGGCCAGCAGTTCCTGAATCTTGCCCTCGGAGATGAAGCTGAGCGGCTTGCCAATCTGCAGGGCAATCAGGTAGGTGCGGCAATAGGTGTCAAGAATCTCGACCAGGTACTCGGCGTGGGTCACCGTATCAGACCAGCAGACGATGCCGTGGTTGGTCAGCAGGATGGTGTTGTGGTCTTGCACAAAGGGCACCACTGTCTCGGCAAAGGTCTGGCTGCCGGGCGTCTCATAGGGGGCGACGGCGACCGGGCCAATGAAGATTTCGTACTCGGGAATGAGCCCGTTGGGGGGCGTGGTGCCGGTGATGGCAAAGGCCGTGGCATGCGGCGGATGGCAATGCACAACGGCCCGGGCGCGGGGATTGGCCTTGTAAATCTCCAGGTGGAGCAGCAGTTCGCTGGTGCGCGAGCGGTCGCCGGCCAGAATCGTTCCATCCAGATCAGAGAGGCAGATGTCGGCTGGGGCAAGGTCGCCCTTGCTCATCAGCGTGGGGGTGCAAAGGACGTACTTCGAGCCCAGGCGAACGCTGATATTGCCGCCATTGCCATCGACATATTGGCGATCCCACAGCTTGCGGCCGGTGCGCACAATCTCCGCGCGCAAGGCCTCGGCCTCGAATGAGTTGGCCGCCATCGACGGCGAATCCTCCACGCGCCGGGGCTCGCGCAACACCTCCACAACCGCCTCCACAACCTCCCTGATCTGCTCCGCGGCCGGACCGGCTACTTGCTCCATGATTGACCTCACTCGTGCGCGAATTCGCCGGGGAAACGAAAGCTGCCCCGCTCACTCGCATTATATATAGAGTGCCCGCCGGGAATTGTTATCCGTGACTTGGGTCACTCGCAGCCAGGGCAGCCGGGGTTACCGCCAGAATCCGGCAGCGGTGTTTGCCGGCAGCGCTCCAGGCCAGAGACATTTCGCTCTCCATATACGCGCAGTCGCCAGCTTCGAGAATCTCGCACATCCCACCCGCCTCCAGTTGCAGCTTGCCCTCTAAAACATAAACCAGCCCCGCCGTCTGGCGGCTCGAATCGGCAATGCCCGACGCGCCGCCCGGAGGAAACTCGATCATCCGGGCAACCAACTGGCCTCCATCCAGGGGGGCATTCAGCGGCGTGATCTTGATCGATTCAGGTCCGTGTCCGCTGCCCTGCAGATGCGCCTTGCGCGTGATCGAAAGCGTATGGCGCGTTGGCTCGCAAAAAAAGTAACTCATACCCACGCCATAAACCCGGCTGATGGTGGCCAGGGTGGGCAGAGTGGGAATCATGCGGTCGGTCTCGAGCTTCGACAACAGAGCAGTCGAGAGGCCCGTCTCAACCGCCAGCCGCGAAAGCGTCAGCCGCTTGCGGGTGCGCAGCGAGCGCAGCTTCATCCCAATGCAATAGGACTCCAGAGCCCAATGGGCATACGAAACCGTCTTCGGCATGACTAACTCCAGAATCCGCCGCGGCAGCGCCGAGCTTTCAGGCGGCAAACCATCGCGAATTTTTGATTGATCTATCTTCTCTCTTCCCGGTTCATCGTGGGAAGATTTTCTTGTAACACGCGGCAACGCGCGTGGATGGATAAGATCGCGCCCGCGGTGTCTCGTTTCGATACACTTTTTCAGTCCCCTGAGGAACCTCATTCTCTAGCCAGCTATACGATAGCTATTTAGTAACATACATACATTACTTCTTTGAATCGGCATAGGGGGAGAGCCGCCTCTCCTCCTATGCCACACCACCGGATAAGCGGGTCCGCATCCGGCGGTTCGGTCGAATTGAGATCTACCCCAGTAAACATCCCTGGCCGTCCAAGCAAGTCGAAGTAGGCGTTCGGAAATGCGTATTTCATCGCAGGGCTGTTGGCCAGCCGCCAGAGGCCATGAGAACTTCCGGCTGTTTGAGCAGCCAAGGCCTTACTCACACCCCGTTGGCGCGGCCTTGCATGCACGGCATACAGACAAAAGCGGCGGCCCTTGAGGACCGCCGCTTCGCTTGTTTCGGAGGACCGTCTCTCTACGGCAAATAGAAGCGGAAGCTGGTGAAGATCATGTTGTCGATCCCTTTCGCTCCCAGTCCGACCGTGCCGCCGGTGGGAACCGCGCCCGACCAGCCCTCGCGCACCGCGTAACCGTATTGGATGCTCTGACGCAGACGGCCGTGGTCGCCCTTGAAGATGTCATACCAGTAGCCGCCCGTCACTTCCTGCACGTCGCGGGTTTGCGCGCCGCAGGAGCCGCCGGAGTTGAAGCCGCTGCCGCTGTAGCCGGGGTTCGTGTTGGTCAGGCAGCTCGCGTTGGAAAGCTGCTGCGAGCCGTAGCCCACGGCCTGGTTGGTCTTGTTCTTGCCCGCCGTTGCGCCCCACACAGTGCCCACTTCAGCGGCCGAGATACCGCTGAGCGTGGTAGCGCTGGCATTGGCAAAGTCGGTGCGGCCGGCGTAGTCGCCGCCGTAATTCAGGTAGAGAGTCAAGCGCGGCGTGGGCTTCAGTTCAGCCGTCAGCAGGCCCGAGAAGTTGTGAATTGGAGCCAGGTTGCCATTGCTATCCGAGGTCACGTCCGAAAGGCCGGAGTCGCCGTAGCGGCCCACGCCCGGTCCATACAGCGCCTTGCCGCCCAGGCTCAGCTTTTTGGCGACGGTGAAGCGGGTGCTGCCACCGAAACCGCCCAGCCAAATCTTGTTCGAGGTTGCGCCCGCCGTGGTCAGCGCCGGCGCAATGTATTGGGTGGTGCCGGCCGCGGCCGTGGCCACTACGTCCGTGATGCCGCCCCACTTATAGCTGTTGGTGGTGATGCCGGGGTAAACCGTCTCATGCGCGCTGCGGCCGATGCCAAAGACTTCCCAGTGACCAAAGCCTGGATCAACGGCCAGCTTCACCACAAAATCCGGCGTCGAGTTGAACGAGATGTTTGTGGCGTTGGAGCAGACGTTGATGGTGTTGTAGACGGGCTCGGCCACCGTGTTGCCGCCCGAGTCGGTCACGCTGCTGTAGTTCTGCACGTAGGTCGTCGGCGAGCAACTGGTCACCGTGGCGTTATAGTTGCCACCGCCGGTTCCAGCCGAACCCAGCACCGCGTAGGGCGTGTTGCCTGCCAGCGTGGCGGTGTAGAGAATCTGCGGATTTTCCACCGATACGCCCAGCGCCACGTGATCCGTGCTCTTCACCACGCGGAAGCCATACTGCCGCTCCCACACAAAGCCCGGAACGTAATTCGGGTCAATCGTCTGCGGGGTCAGAACATCGCCCGGCGCGCTGGTGATGCCCTTGGCGTCTTCCGTGGCCAAAGACCACAACTGGCCGCCCGCGAAGGTCCAGCCGCTGTGCGTCTTGGCCTCGGCATAAAGAATGCGCTGGCGCAGAACGTAGCTGTTGCTCTGGTTGTTGTTCGAGCTGGTGCCTGTGCCCAGGAAGTCGGCCTCATAGTAGCCGCGCAGTGTGCCCCAGTTGGTTTTGCCCTCGGCCAGCAGGCTCAGGCGAGACTGCCGTGCCGTGCCGTAAAACTCACTCAGCGAATAGTTGTCCGAGTGTTCATAAGGCAGCGCATTGAAGGCCGTCGGAATATCGCCGCCCGTAGCCTTGGTGCGGTCTACGGTTTCAGCCGCCACATAGCCCCCAGGGGTGATTTCGATGCCCTTGTAGTGCAGCGAGGTGGGGTTGGCAAACTCTTTCTTGATCTTCGCGGTCTCGTCAGAAACCGTGGTTGCCAGCGAGGCCTGGTTGCCCTTCAAATCGGTAACCGTCGCCTGCAGAGTGCTCACCGCGGTGGCGTTGTCCGAGGCTGCCTGCTGCTGTTGCGCTGCGACGGCCTCGGCCTTGGCGGCTTCGGTTTGGGCATCGGCCGCTGCCTGCTGCGCTTTTTGCAACTGCGCGTCCTTCTCCGACAACTCGCCCTTCAGACTGTCGATCTGGCCCCTCAACTCCTGGCGCAGAGCTTGAATCTGCTCTTCCACCGTGGGCGCGGCCGGGGCCTTGGTTTTTTTGGCTGCCGTATGCTTCTTCACCGGCGGCTTGGTTTCGCTCGTTTGTGCGTACGAAGCAACAAGACTAACTGCCAGAAGTGCTGCGGCAGCGGTTTTGAATCGAAAATTCATGGGGCCTCTCTTTTCCTCTCGAATCGGGTTGAAACGTGGCAGAATCCCTTTGCCATGGCGGACCCTCCCCACCCCGGAAATCCTGTAGATGAAGCCAGAAGATCTTTCGCCGGCGCGTGGGAGGAGCATTGCCAGACCAAAAAGAAATTCGCGCATGGCGGAATTCTCCCGGCCTGATCCGTCTCCTAGACTCGCAGATCATTGTGAATATTTGACGAATTCACGAGCTTTTAACGGAGTTATGGAGGCCTGTAGATGGAAGGTCTTGATGAATGAATTCATGTTGATTTAACCGGAAATTGATCGTCGGTCGATAAGATGCGTACCTATAGCATTGTCGGAGGATGATAGCTCGGGCGCGCAGTTGATGAGAGGCACAGTCACCGTACTGCAACAGGCCCCGGAAAAACCCACTGGCCTGATGGCGGCCACGGATTTTTGCTTGAATTTGATTTATCAACGAAGGATGCTGGTGCAGGGTTTTGCACAGCACCTTCCGGCGGCACTTCGAGATAAACACAATGTGACATTTGCAATCCCATTTCGTGTGGCTTGGGCTTGCATACTCGTCCACTCAGTTTCTCCTCTTCGTGTGCTTGGCGGCTCACGTTGAAGAGTTTCTGGATGGACTCCCGGAAATGTCAAACTGCTACTGCCACCCGGCAAAGCCGGGGGAACTCCCTTTGGCAATAGCGCTCAAGCTGCGCAGTTTCATCAAGCCAATGTAGCGGGGCGTCTTAAAAGCGCGCGCCGAAAAAAGGGCGAAAGCTGCGTCAAATCAGGAAACTATCAATGGCGTGTCAAGCCTGCTCCGCGGCGCCGTGTTCGATGTACCAGGCCACGGTTTGGCGCAGGCCGAGGGCAAAGGGTGTGAGCGGCTGCCAACCCAGCTCGCGGCGAATTTTGGCGGAGTCAAGAGCGTAGCGACGATCATGTCCGGGACGGTCGGCGACAAAGCGGATAAGCTGGCGACGCGGAGTGAGCGCGGGGTCCGAGCGCAGTTCGTCGAGCAGGTCGCAAAGAACGCTCACCAGATCAAGATTTTTCCATTCGCAGTTACAGCCGATGTTATACGTCTCACCGACGCGGCCGCGCTCTAGCACGGCGCGCAAGGCGGCACAGTGATCGGCGACAAAAAGCCAGTCGCGCAGGTTTTCGCCGTCGCCATAAACGGGCAGGGGCTTGCCGGCCAGAGCGTGGGTGATGATGAGCGGAATGAGTTTTTCGGGAAACTGAAAAGGGCCGTAGTTATTGGAGCAGTGCGTGGTAAGGACCGGCAAACCGTAAGTGCGGTGATAAGCGCGGGCCATGTGATCGGAGGCGGCCTTGGAGGCTGCGTACGGGCTGTTGGGCGCATAGGCCGAGGCCTCGGTGAAGGGCTGCGCACCGGTTGCAAGCGAGCCGTAGACCTCGTCGGTGGAGACGTGGAGAAAACGAAAGCGGATTTGGCTCGCGGCGTCGAGCGCGGAGTAATAAAGACGCGCCTGTTCGAGCAGCGTAAAGCTGCCCTGCACGTTGGTGCGCAAAAAGGCGGCGGGAGCGGCGATGGAGTGATCGACGTGACTCTCGGCCGCGCAATGAACGATGGCCCAGGGACGATATTCGCGCAGCAGGGAGGCGACCAGGGCCGCATTGCAAATGTCGCCCTCGACCAGCGTGTGGCGGGCGTCGCCGTGGAGCGAGGCAAGATTGGCGCGATTGCCGGCATAGGTGAGCAGGTCGAGATTGACGATTGGCGTGGCGGCGGTCCGCATCCAGCTCAAGACAAAGTTGGAGCCGATGAAGCCCGCGCCGCCGGTGACAAGAATGGCCTCGGAGGCGCTCGTCATGGGCGAAAATCTCCGCGGCGGGATGGAGCAAAAAGGCTCATGGTGAGGAGTCTAACACTTTCAGTGTTTCCGAAAGTCTGTTTTGCATTCTGCGATCCAGCGCCTGCGTTCTGACTCGGAAGTTATTCGAAAAGCAGCCGCAGATACTTTGACTCACCACCCCCAAGCTGAACCACCTGCTGTGGGGCTGGCGTTCGGAAAATTGTGCTTTCTCACCCTTTCCCCAAGAACGCGGAAAGGATGGGGCACAAGGCTGGCCGCTCCAGCATTTTCGGAATGGGTGTAGACCGAAAGCAGGACGCTAGTGTCCTGAGTCATTAATTCGTTTACAATATCGAGCGACGGAATCGAGGATTTGGTCAGCGGTTTTGTGCCAGACAAAGGGTTTTGGTGCGCGGTTGTGATCTTCGATGAACTTGTCGATGGCC
>Ga0224528_1001463_pt1 | contig 15433 bp, 29 predicted proteins | sample CBST25metaG_2_FD_179888 | JGI IMG/M metagenome (GOLD analysis project Ga0224528, IMG submission 179888) | Peat soil microbial communities from Stordalen Mire, Sweden - C.B.S.T25 | ecosystem: Environmental > Terrestrial > Soil > Wetlands > Peat | place: Sweden: Norrbotten County, Stordalen Mire...
CTCCTATCCGCTCCATTACAGAGTGGCATTCGCTTTCTCCAGCATCCTTTACCCGCTACCCCAGCAGCGTGCCTTGCGGCAACACCTGCCTCCGAAGAGGCGGGGCATCGGGCTTACTTTGTTCCGTTTGAATGACACGAGTGACGTAGTCCCCGCCTCTACACCGGCAGCCTTTATGTCCGTGTGCCCCAAACAGGCGTTGGAGCATCCGGCTGCGTGCCTTTTGGCTAGAGCCTGTCAGCGTCTTTGGCTCTTTGGCAGTGACGGCGCCTTCGGCGGTTCACTTGTGTTGGACCTATCACTCAGCCTGGCCCTCCCACCGCCTTGACGCTGGCAGTTACGGAGAACGCCTCACGGCATTCTTCTTTGTCAAAAGACAGGAGGTACGTTGTCTCGACAGCTTTCGACCCAGCCGTTACCAGCTACGCCGATGTCGATAGGCTACTGCGCACGGAAGCGCAGGTTCAGCTCACTCCTTTCGTGTTGAACAATCATTCAAACAGCTTCAAGTCGCACGCCTGTTCCTGCCCCGCAAAGCCCGGCCCTGACGAGCGCATTGCAACTCGGATCGGGTCCTAAATTTCTTCTTTTATCAAGTGCTCCCGCTTCAGGCGGCTTTATGGCAGAGGCGGTCGGAACCTGTCAAGGCTCTCCGCTGCGCTTCGACCGCTGACGCGGCGCCTGCGGCGGCCTGGACAGAACCCTCCGCGCCCCTGCCGTGCCGCAAGAGCCATGAAGCGGGAGCACTCAACAAAAGAAATTTGGGTTTCATGCAGTGCTCTCCCTCATGCACGCAAATCGCCCCTCAGCGGGCAGCAAACGAGGAATAGAGCAATGACAGCCACTATGAGCAGTACAGCCGTTATCAGCAGCGCCGCGTCGCATAGGAATAATGCGACACGGCAGAACCGGAGCGAGTCGCCTTACCAGCAGCGGACCAGCCAGAAAGACAACCCCACCCAGCAACTCATCAAGCAGGCCGTGGATTACCTCATCCAACAGCTTGAGGCAGGCAAGAGCGAAACCTTGACCGCGTATCTCGGCGCGATGGCGCGTTTCCATTCGTATTCCTTCGGGAACATTTTGCAGATCGCTAGACAGCGCCCGACCGCGACGAGAGTAGCGGGCATTCGCGCATGGAACGAGCTTGGCCGATTTGTGAAGAAGGGCGAGAAAGGTATTCAGATTCTCGCGCCGATCATCGGCCATCGTCGGAAGAGAGACACGGCAGAGCAGGAGCAGGGCGCGAAGCCAGCACCCATGCTGATTGGCTTCCGTGCCGTCTACGTGTTCGATCTCAGCCAGACCGAAGGCGCGGTCCTGCCGGAGTTTGAGCACAACATCACCGGCGAAGTGGGCGAGCATCGTGACCGGATGATTACATTCCTCGCACAGCAGAACATCAAGCTGGAATTCAACGAGAAGATCGCGCCAGCCCTTGGCGTCTCCTACGGCGGCAAGATCGCTTTGCTTCCGGGCCAATCGAAGGCTGAGGAATTCACCACGCTGGTTCACGAAACGGCGCATGAGCTTTTACACAAGGCCGAACGCCGCACCATGACCACTGCAACCGTGCGGGAAACCGAAGCCGAGGCCGTGGCCTTCATCGTGGGCCAGAGTGTTGGTTTGGAGATGGGAACCGCTTCGAGCGATTACATCCAGATGTACGCGGGCAACGCCGCGCTTTTGACTGAAAGCCTTGAAGTTATCCAGCGCACTTCCGCCGTGATTCTCGCCGCCATTCAAGCGGACGAACCGACCCAAGAGAACGAGGCCGTTGCGGAGGTGGCGTAATGCGGACCCTGGCTCTCATCCTGATGGAGGCCGGGCCGCTCTCGCCCGGCTTCCATCTTCACATCGACAACCCGCCATGGATGCCGCTCGACATCGAGGACATCGAGATCAGCGGCCCCAACGGTCTGCCGACCGTTTCTGTTGCGCACTGCGGCAAGCTGAACGGCGACGCCATGCGCGACCCGGAAATGCTTTTCGAGATGCGCCGCGACGGGAGCGACCTCGTACTCGCCCCGTACTACTGGCGGAATGACTATCTCGGCATCGAGGAGTATTCAAGCTACCGCGACGATGCGCAAAAACTGTTTACCCTCTCAGGGCTGAAACAGCAACACGAAGCGTTCGCCCGGACTTGGGACAGAAACCTCCGGTCTCAGGGCTTCTATGAAGCCTTTGTGCGCAGCCGGAGCCAGTAACTCGCCATTCAACGGGCGGGCACTGGCTGTGCCCGCCTACGTATTCACGCTCGACAACCGTACAAGGAGAATCCTCATGACAACCGCAGTTCAAACGCAATCCGAGTATCGTAACCTGCCGCTTGTGAGCCTCACTGAGTCGGCAACCAACCCGCGCCACAGCTTTGATCAAACGGCGCTGAACGAATTGGCAGAGTCCATCAAAACGCAAGGCATCCTTGCGCCCCTCGTTGTGCGGCCCATGGGCCAGCACTTCGAGATTGTCGCCGGAGCGCGGCGCTACCGCGCGGCGCAACTGGCCGGACTCGAAACTGCGCCTGTCCGCATTGTCGAACTGACCGACGCCCAGGCCCTCGAAACCAGCATCGTCGAGAACCTCCAGCGCCGCGATGTGCATCCGCTCGACGAGGCAAACGGCTTCGCCGCGTTGATGCGGCTTGAAGAACCGAAGTACAGCATCGAGCAGATTGCCGCCAAGGTTGGCAAGGCTCCGGCATTCATCCTCGCTCGATTGAAATTGGTCGAGCTTGTGCCCGCAGTGGTCGAGGCATTCTCGCAAGACGAGATCGGCTTGGGCCATGCTCTTTTGCTTGCGAAGTTACAGTCCGCGCAACAGGAGGAAGCCCTCGCCGCTTGCTATCAGGAGCAGTACACCAACGGCAGCAAGGCCAAGCGCATCCTGCTTCCGGTTCGGCATTTGCAGCAGTGGATTGAGCACAACATTCTGTTGGAGCTTGCTTCCGCGCCGTTCTCGAAAGAAAATGCCGCACTTGTGCCAGAGGCCGGAGCTTGCCTCGACTGCTCCAAGCGCACTGGACATAATGTTCTATTGTTTGAGGGCCTCACCCACGCGGACCAATGCTCTGATCCAAAATGCTACGCCGCAAAGGTCGAAGCACACGTTCGCCAGACCATCGCAGCGAAACCGAAACTAGTGCAAATCAGCACAGGTTTCGGAGTGCCCAAGGATGCCAGCGCCGCCGTGCCACGCAACAAGTATGTCGAGATTCGAAACGACAAGCCGACCAATCAGAAGCAGCGGGATTGGCCGGAGTACAAAACGTGTAAATTCACCACCGAGGCAATCGTCACTGAAGGCAGCGAGAAGGGCGAAACCAAACGCGTGTGCGCAAATCCCGAATGCCCCGTGCACCATGCCAAGAGGAAGCAACAGTCAAACGTTGCCGCCGATGCGGGCGTCAAAGCCGAACAGGAGAAGCGCCGCCGCGAGGAAGCACTCGCCCAGGCGACCGGCCTTCGAGTGTTGGGTGCCATCGTTGAAGCTGTTCCGGTTCGTCTGATGAAGCGCGATCTGCTTTTCGTGGTCGAACGTCTCGCTGCAATGCTGGACGAGCGCCGTTTGGCCATCGTTCTACGTCAGCACGGCATCGGCAAGGCGAAAGGCCCTGCCGACACACCGGCCAAGCTGCTTGCGGCCTTCATCCGCAAGGCCGAGGAGAGCATTCTCGGACGCCTGTTGGTTGAGCTTGTCATTCTCCACTCGGCCAACTCTGTGAACGACTCCGGCAAGCTACTCAAGGAAGGAGCCGAATTCTACAAGGTGGACGTGAACGCCATCACCGCCAAGGTCAAGCAGGAGTTCGCTGCCAAGGACAAGGCCAAGACAACCAAACAGGCCATGCCAAAGCCACCGGCAAAGGCCGCGAAGAAATCCAAAGCGGCGTAAGCCCAACCAGTATCCCTGCGGAGCCTGCCCACAGGCTCCGCATTTTTATGGCCGGCTGCCCGTCTTCCCGCCCTCATTTGCGCTCCCGCCTCGGCGGGAGGCCATTTCTGGCCCACCCGACGGGCATGAGCGCGCCCCTTCGCGGTCTGGAGCCTTGACACCGGCCTCCCAGCCTCAGCTTATTATCCTAGTATCCGGGAATGTCATCAATCTTCTTGGCGCTCGGTTCGCCCTGCGCGAACTGGTAGCCGTCAACCACTATCGCGCCCAAACTGGCGCGGAGTAGGGGAGCTTCGTCGTGAATCTGTATGGACAGTTCTTAAATTGGTTGTATTTTGTTGTGTTTTGTATACAATATGACTGGAGACTTGAAAATGGCTCTGAATAGCCTTCAAAGTGAGCAGCGCGATACGGTTGTTATCTCGTTCCGTGCCCCCCGCGCTCTGGTCATTCAACTGGATGAGATTGCTCGCGGAGATCAGCGCACCCGCGCAAACTTTATCATCAATACGCTGACGCGGGCTATTAGACTTGAGCCCGCCATTCACACCATTGAACAAATTCTGCCAAGGCTGGTGGAACTCGACGAGAAAAGCCCGGACAGCATGCAGGCTGAATACTCTCGCGGCCTTATGAATGGTGCGCGTTGGATGCTCAGCGCGTTCTTCGGGGATCGGGCAATGCGCTGGGTCAATCAACAGGTGAAGCAACGCACACATCTACCGATGCCCCACGTCGTCGCACTTGCAGAGGATGGCAACCGCTATGGCTTCGACTCAGAAGCAGACATTTAGTGCGGAGCGGAAAGCAACGGCACATCTCCTTTCTCATGTTTTTCTAAAAAACGATAGGAGGAACAAATGCGAAAGCCCAATCGTCGTATGGCCAGGACCGCCGCTCAACTGCTGCGCACAGACGCATCAAAGTGCAAGCGGCTTGCTGGGCGTGTGCTGGGTGAACGTCGCACGCGGCGTAGCTGAGTTCCACAAGCCAGCTTTGGGATTGAAGACTAAGCCATAGAGAGGTAAGACATGGCGTTGTACACTGCGTACTTTGATGAGAGTGGACACGAAAACGATTCGATGTTTACTTTCGGAGGTCTTGTCCTGAATGTCGAACATCGCGCAGCATTCGAAACGGAGTGGCTTGCAGCGATTGAGCCACTCAAAGAACTGCACACAACCCCGTTCCTTAGAGGCGACGAAGGTTTCAAGCAATGGAACAGCGAAGGACTTGGTTGGAAGCAGGAAATATTGAGGCGAGCCGCAAGAGTGATTGCGAAGCGTTCGTTTCAGACTTTCTCTACAACTCTGGACATGGATGATTTTTCCGCAATTAGCGCAGAACAAAATTTTGATCTAAAGGTTGCGCACCCATATGCGTTCTGCGCCCGGTACAGCGTCGTTCAAGTTGGCTATTGGTCGGGGTGGAACAGCATCCCAGGCCGACTAAAGATGATTTTTGAAAATCGGAACAAAGGGGACAGGCTTGAAGTTGCTAGGGTCTTCGCGCGCGACCACCTAGACGCCCCCGCTTTTGAAGGTAAGAATGTACTGCCTCTCCAAGCCGCAGACCTGATTGCAGTGATTTATGCACGGAGGAACATGAAGAAGGACAACTTCATTCAAGTACAACCTGCTTACGCCGAACTAAATCAGACGCTACACACAAACGACAATGTAGGCCGCTCCGGTCTGAGGAGGATTTGGAGTCTCGTTAATCCGCTGATTATCGAAAGATCAACACCATCCGGGGAAACGCCCGGCGTATATTTTGAAACCAATCTGACAGCCAAGCGCAAGCCTTTTCGATGATCCGAACTCTGTTTTCAATTTCTCATGTCGAGGGCAATTTCCGGATTGCCCCCTGTCGACATGACCCTGTGGCCCAGTGAAGCGTCGCGAGGCTCGGGCGCGTCACGGTCTCGACCTTCTGCGACGGCGAAGGGGGCTTATCCGCCGTGCATCCCACTAACCCTAGCCGCAGCGTTTCTATTGGCTCCGTATTGGAACGTACAATATTCGCAACACTCTGAGGTGAAACCCTTGAAGCTCTGGAAAATGGTAACAATGCGTCTACTAAGGCGTCAGGCAGAGCGCGGGAACGCTGAGGCCATGACATGCCTAGCAGTCGATCACATGGATTTGCAAAACTTCGACGAAGCAACGCGCTGGTTCCGCAAGGCTGCTGGTCTGGGCTTTCCATCCGCTCAATATATGCTTGGGTCCGTCTACGACGGTGACTACGGCAAGGGAGTAGAAAAAGACAGCGTTGAGGCCGTCCGCTGGTATCGTCTAGCTGCGGATCAGGGAGATGCGGACGCTCAAAGGGCTCTGGCGGCAAACTACATTCTCGGTAAAGGCGTTGAAAAGGACATCCCAACCGGCCTTGGGTGGTATCGAAAGGCAGCGGAGAATGGCGATATAGCGGCAAAGATCATGCTCGGGGGAATATACGCGAATAGCGAATTTGTCCCAAACGACACCGCCGAAGCGGTTGTATGGTACTCATCCGCTTTCAAAGCCGGGTCGCTGACCCGCTCACTGGCGGAGAAATACGCGGAAGAGTTGCAATGGTTCCTAAGTGTTGCTGAAATCGGCGACGGTGATGTGCTCCTGAACGTCGCAAACCTCTACAACTGTACAGGAGGCGGATTGCACCAGGACAGTATGGAAGCCCTGCGCTGGTATCGTTTAGCCGCACATAAAGGCAGTGAAGAAGCCTTCTGCTACATAGGAAAAATGTACGGTGACGGCGACGGTGTTGACCAAGACTTTTCAGAAGCAATGCGCTGGTATCAACTGGCGGCTGAAAGGGGAAACGCTGGCGCAATGTTCAATATTGGGATGATGTACGTCTGTAGACAAGGCGTTCCGTTGGACAAGCATGAGCTAGGTTTTTGGTTCTACCTATGTTCAAAATGCCCTTTACCGCAAGCGCAGGAGAGCACTGTGCAGGAGGTCCTGACAACCAAGTTTGGCCCTGACTCCTTAGCCGAAATTCGGGAGCGCGCCCAGCGGTGGATTGAAACTCATCCTAAAATCCATTTCCGCTGATTGAGCAAGGCTGAGGCGCATTTAAGCTTTCAAACGATCTACTATTCGCAAAAGCTGGCTGGCAAAAACAATTACTTCTGCTGCGTCCTCTGCGTGTCTCGAGACGTGCCGGTGACTCTGTGGATTCTTATAAAAGCCAATCGCACCGGCGAAGAGATTTGCCATCGCTTCCTGTTCGGCGGTTGGGAGTTGCGCATCAGTAAGAGGTCCGGGCGTTGCAGATTGCCCCTTCTTCTCGGCGGGCCTGAACGCATCGCGCATCAGTTCCTTGCCAAGGTCATTGGGGCCGAATTTGCCAGCGTTGCGGACGGCGACTTCCACCTCCCGGAAAGCCTGGAAGACGGCGGTATCATATTCGCCGCGCATGAAAGCCGGATATACCTTGCTGGCGATGAGCGGATGAAGCTGGCCCTTCGGCAGGAGGCCAGCTTTACGATAGGCCGCAAAATCTTCGCGGGACGTGATTTGCCTTCCCCTGCGTGAAACGAAAAACCAGCTACCCGTCGAACTTGCTTTTTCCACGAGCAATCCAGCGCTCCGAAGCCATGCCATGGCCTCCATGAGCGCCAGGTTTACCTCCTGCTGCCGGCTTTCGTAATCCCGGCGTGGAGGAGCGTCGAAGAAATTGTGGTAGTTGATGCCACCTTGATTCTTGGCCGTATCTTCGTAGCCGATGAGGTGCAGGAGCAACACGCCGGCCAGCTCATCCACTTCGAGAGCGAGTATATCGTCGACGTTCGGAACGAGAGATGAAAGCGAGTGAACCATGGGGTGTGACCTCTGCGAAGCAATGGACTAGTGAACCGATTTAAAGCCCAATGTGTGCGGCTCTCCGAGTCACAGACGGCTGATACCCTTTCTCTCAAAAGATTTTGCCGAGAAACTTAGCACAGCGGTCAGTGCCCCGTTGGTAACGGCCATCTTCACTTCACAACGAAATAGAATACGACCGAAGTGATGATATATGTGAGGAATTGGAAATTCGAGACGATGTCATGGCGCGTAGCGGAGCCATGACCATACTGCCACACATCGCCCATGCCATAGTCTGGAATGGAGATGTAGCCACCCGCCATGAAGCCGATTATCGCCAGAACAATGTTGGGATGCAGACTCGTAACCAGGTGACGGAATCCGAATGCAAAGGCAACGCCCCAAAGAAGGCATAACAGGACAGCGATCGCCGATGGGGTGGCATAGAACAGGTGGCGGCTTAGCGCCCATCCAAGCTTTCGACCTATATATGGAGCAACAATGCAGCAAATGAAGAAAAACAGCATGGCTTCGCAGTCTCACTTTCTATTTGCGTGTCACTTTGGTCTCTCGGCCTCTGAGCCGGTTTCAAAACACTCTAAGAACCCCAAGGGACCACACCTATGTTCGCTGCCGGGGATTCGCTGGCCGGGAGGGACGTTCAACGCACGCGCACAAACTGGCTTCGCATCGTCAGTCAACGCGATTCTGTTGTCTTGGCAAGAAAGGAATCGGCCTCTGTCACTCATGTGCTCCAAAATATAGCCGTTGGCATAATGGTGTCTTATAGCTTCCCCGCGTCCATGGTCAAAATCGCTGGCAAAACCGTTCCACCCACTTATCGCGGCAGTGTATATGAGAATTGGCACCAGAACCCACAGGACGGGTCTCGCCGTCCGTTGAATGAGTCGGATGATGCCATAAGAAACCGCGAGGCCGACAAACAAGAAAAGGTCAGTCACGAATCCTGATTCGCCCCTATCCGCGATGGCCTCGGCTCCACTCCACCCTACTTGACTTGCCGCAAAGCACCCGGCCACCAATGCTCCGATAACCACCGGGGTCTTCCAAAGAATGTTGCGGACAGATGGCATAACCCGGATCCCCCGAATGCGTTTTTACCTGCCTGATGATGCGAACAAGCAGATTCATGGTTCCTCTTCGAACGAAGTTTCGTCTTCGAGCAAGGGCGGGTATGTCTGAGTCTTCTCAGTCTGCTCAGCAAGCCATATAGAGAAAACCCGACAGCCGAACGTAAGCACGATGAGAATGATTAACTCGAACAATTGCTCCCACTGTCCATGAAACAGCGCGGCCAGTATTCCGATTGGAACTACGCCTACACCCCCCAAGCAAAGGCCAATGATAACCGCCACAACTCCCCACGTAGACAGCGTGACTAGAAGCCCATACATCCAAGCAGAGATTCCAATAATAAAGGAGATAATAAGAATCGTCATGGCAATAAAGCCACGAGCTTTCTTGATTGCTGAAAGCGGCAGAAGAATAATGAACAGAATTGCCGCGAGAATCAAACAGGTGAGCAGCAACCAAGGAAGGACGTGGACGCTAACCCACCCGGCTCCGAAGAAGAAAAGGACTACCAAGGCGAGAACTGCGATGCAAGCCACAAGGGAGAAGAGACACCCACTAATGGTCTTAAGCGTTTCCATGTTCGGAATCCTTGGCAATCACTATACTGCATTGGAGGTTGTTCGTAATGTGCTCGATTCTTAAGCCGGTGCAATTATGAATCGGAAGCAGCTATGGGAAGTAGCTCTCACTGCGTTCGGGGCCGTTCTATTGCTCATCGCGGCATTCGGCAAGTATCCCTATGGCTTCTACATTGTGCTCAGGCTGCTCATCACGGTCAGTGCCGTTTACTGGGCATGGCGGGTCTATCAGGCAGGACTGCGGGGATGGACGTGGGCATTCATCGCCTTGGGGCTGCTTCTAAATCCGTTCTTGCCAATCCGAATGCAGCGAGTCCAGTGGCAACCAATCGACTTTTGGCTTGGTCTTCTCCTATTCGGATGGTGCGGATACTGGCTAATCCGTCGAACCACGAAGGATCCCACGTCCTGACTGTCGGTTACGGCCCATCTGGTACTACTTGGAAGCCTTTGGCTTGGGCTTAGGCTTTGCCTTGAGGAAAGTCTTCACGATGTTCAACAGATATGGCCACGGTTGAGCCATAGGGTGAGGCTTGCCCTTTGCAGCCCGTTCGTGAGCGTCGTATCTGGCGATGATTTTGTTCCAATCGTCTGAATACATTTCTTGGAACTTTGCGGCAAAGTCTTCAGGTGAAGAGCCCGGTCGCATTGCTGCCTTGACCGCTTCAAACTTCTCTTTCTTTTTGAAAAAGACTTGCCCCTTCGGTATTTGCGTTCTCCCCATGATTCACCCCTCTTCAATCCCAAGTCTCGTATGGTGCGTATGGTTTCCAACTCGCTGCCATCAATTCCTCGTAAATATTGTCGTAGACAATCGACCCTTCATCGAAGTCCTTTACCGACTCATCACGCAGTACTGTGCTCTTTCCTTTACCCCATTCCGTTCCACCCAACAGAAGGACGTGCCAGCCCTTTCCTTCGTCATGCGCCAAGACCAGTTCGCGATATGGGGTATCCTGAACCGGCTTCGATTGATAGAACGCTTGAATCATTCTCTTGCCCCTTCCTACTTCGCTACCTTCTTCTGTGCAGCCCAACGCGCCCTAACTGCCGCAACCAGCCGCGCTCTGCCTTCAGGTGACATCTTACGCTTGGGCTTCACGGCGGGAGCGACGACTACCTTGGGCGGGCGACCCGGCTTTCTCTTGCCTGTAGCGGCGATGAGGGCGCGGGCTTCTTTGAGGGTTGCAATCTCGGCGTCGATGAGAGCGATTAGGTCGGTCATGCGGTCAGTTTATCGCAGCCAGAGCCGGGTTCTATAATGACCTCAATTTGAGGAGAACAAATGATTCCTCGCTTTGCTCTAACGAGTGCTTCAATTCCCAAGCTACGGAAAAAGCAAGAATCAGCCGTGTATCAGGCGCTCACACCGCACGGCCAGACGCATTCGCTTGAGGCACTTGTCGAACGGTGCTGTTCCCTCGGATACATGGAGTTGATGATGGGTACCCCCGCGCAAAGCGACGTTTGGGCATCAGTTCTTTGGCACTTGAAGCGGTTGAAAGACGCCGGGGCTGTCAGAGAAGAATAGGATTCTTTGGAGCAGCGCGTATGACAAAGGTCACGGATTTCCGATTAGTCGATGAAAACGGCGACAGGGCTCTATCTGATGCGTTCGGGAACAACGTCGCATTCAAGTGCGTGAAGTGTGGGCACCCGATGCTGGCGATTATCCTTCCGAAGCAGAACCGGCACGGCTCCACGCCTGAGAATCCCGCTGTCTGCCGTCATTGTGGTTTCCGGGCTTGGCTGGTCGCCGAGCCAGCGAAGAAACTGCTCCGGCTCCGGTCGTCAGACTGAGGTCTGTCTCCCGCTCAGGATGCCCCACGTTCACGCACAGAGCCCCGACGTGCCCGCCGTGGGATTTTGTGGCTCTGTCTATCGCGCCCCGAGCGTCAATCGAAAACGGGGGTACAATAGGCGCAGTAGTTTATGGAACTTAATTCAAATTAGAAGGGAACGATATCATGGAAAATCCACTAAATGTAGGAACCTCCGTTGTCTTCACCGATGCCTCGGACGGGCTAGAAAAATATGCCCGCATTGAACACGCATCCGGGGGAGACCGTGTTTTCCGCCTCATCAGCAAGGAAAAAGCTGGACCGAATCCGATAAGGCTGATGCGCCCACCTAAAACCTAAATTGTAGACAGACCCATGATTCAAATGAGAAAGTCCCTGACGAATCAGGGGGCTTTCTCATTGGCTCCGTATGGGCTCTCTTTCCCGCAGGCCGGGCAGAGGATGTTCACGCCATCAAGGTGGATGAGTTCACTCGGCGGGGTTTTGTACACACACAGGGGGCACGCGTGAGTGAGGTCGAATCTAGTCGGGTCTGAGCGTTTCCGTCGCATTAGGCTCCGAACCACTAGCTACGTTCGGAAGATGTGTTGGTCACTCGATTTCAACTCCCGTTCGCAATTCTTGGCCTCCTGGACGGTCGCAGCTGCGGATGTGCGGTACTCGATGTCCACCAAGTGCTCCAACACGAAGGCTCTTTTCGCCTCATTACTCCGGTGTCCGGTGCCATGAGGCTTGGGCAGGAGTGATGTCATGCGGTACGCCACGTGCCCTCCCGTTCCGAATAAGACGAGCCTACCGTCACGGTGCCTCAACTCATAGCATCCAGCCCCGAACGGGGCAGTCAAAATTCCGCCCTTCTTGGGGTCCGGAAACGGACGCCAGTTAGACCAGTCGGTTGGCATTCTTCCTCCTACTTAGCAGCCTTCTTCTTAGCCCAACGCGCTTTAACCGCCGCAACCAGCCGGGCTCTACCCTCCGGGCTCATCTTCCGCTTCTGTTTGGGCTTGGCAACTGGAGCGGCGGGAGCCTTGGCGGGGCGTCCAGGCTTCCTCTTGCCCGTTTCGGCTATCAAGGCACGGGCGGCTTCAAGGCTGGCAATCTCTGCATCAAGCAGGGAAATAATGTCGGTTGTGCTCATGCGGATAAGTGTATCGCACCGGCTAATCCCATACCCGTCCGTCGATAATCTTGAGCGTCCCTTGCTTCCAAGCCTCCCATAGTTTGAACGTCATATAGACATCGCTCTCGCATGAACCCTCGTGCGTATCCGGGAAATCGGGGCAATTACCGAATTGCTTTTTGTATGTATTTGCGAGACTGCTTCCCATGATTCGGTCGCTCCAACAAACCGTCCTCATGTCGGTGTGTCTCCCTTTCAGAGGCAACTCATCTGCTATTCCGGCAATCTCTCCTAATTTCACCAAATCTGACCACCGCTGGCCGTGATCTGAGCCGTTGAAAGTAACGACTTCATCCGCGACTTCGATTAGCCGGATCGCCGTTTTCATTTCTTCACTCCGATATGCGGTGAAGTTGTTTTCTTCGACAGAGAATATCCCCACTATGTCATGGCCGGTGTCGATAACGAGGGTGGTCATGCCGTCAGTGTACCAACTGAAAAGTCCCGACCGCAGTCGGGGCTCTCATGCGTTCAAACGACGCGAGACTCGACTCCGCTTTAAGAAAAGTCGTGCTCTATGCTATCCAGGTGCTCCGCAAAATGCTCAATGGGAATCGTCTTGTCGCAGTTCCACCTGCATAAAACCGCAACACGTACAGCTTTGCCGTGAGAATCCAAACCTCCCGGACAGGACGTAACGTTCGGCCTTCCAAACCAAATCACGCCACAGGTTGGACATTGGAGAAAACCGCTCCGCTCAGCGGCTTCGATCAAGTAATCAGGGGCAAATGTTTTTAGAGTTGTCATAGCATCCTTCCTATAAGTTGCACTGCTTGCGATGTAGCTTGAATGCTTGCATCAATGCTTGCTAGTTAGATTTAATGCTTGCACTCTGGGTAAGTTAGCAGTGTTCTAGTAACTTGAATCAATTTACCTGATAAACTTCTTAGAAGTGAGAGGGTACCCGCTCCATGCTCCCAGCCTAAAAAAATCGCGGCTGGGTCGTACATGGCTAAACGGGCTTTCGTCCGCTTACTCCAATCCGTTCACCGCGGCACAACATGTTGATTGTCGCATAAAGGCGCAGAATTTAGGAGACCACCATGGTACAAGTAGGTCCAAAGCATTACTGGTTGTATTCGTGCGGAGCATCCGACAGCAATCTCGACAATCTCTACAAGGATGGATGGAGAGCCGTTCAAATGGCCGCGTCAGCGGACGGTGAAACCATCTTCCTACTGCTGGAGAAGGGCGCTCCTCCTCGGAAGACGTAGTCGCGCTTCCCAAATCCAAAATTCTACAATTAGCCTGGTGCATGACGAAGCGACCTGCTCTATTTGTTCATATTCGCAAAGGGACGCATGCCCCGGTGCGACCTTCTGAAATCAGCTATCGCCGTCGTCTCTGCGCGATCAGCCTCATCCGCCGAACAGGTGCGCCAGAGCACAAGTAGTTCTTCGCTGTCCTGCAAGTGCCACAACAGTCTGCCGCCACGGTGGCTGACTGGCTTTCCATTGCCAAAGTCGATCAATTGACGCAAGCGCCCCTTGAGTCCCTTCTTGCCTGCAGCTTTACCGATATAGAGGATGTGGGCGCTGCCTACCCATTTTGCCTCGATGATGTCCAACGCGCAATTGGGATCCTGGCCTTTGAACCAGCCACCAGTACTCGGGATTCGAAATTGGGGAGCGCTCTCAGGCTCTCTTTCAATCAAGTAGATTCCAGCATGAGCGGGCACACTCGCGCACCGGGTCTCGCGCAATTCGACGAGCCTTATGGGTTCAGAAAAGCCGGCGATTGAAACCTGATCAATGGACGCCACGGGTTTAGGACTCCACTAGATTGAGAAACCGTCTTCCCTCGTATGATAATCCTGAGTTGACGTGATGCGATTTGCTCATTGCGCGAGTGAACACACCGTTCAACTTTCCCTCGGATCGAAGAATATTGGGTTGGAGCCCGCAGCATGAGCCGGGTGCCTCGTTTCAAACCGGGATATCGCCATGTTCCGTAAAGCGGATTCCAACGCCAATGCTTTTGAGGGTCTCATGGATTCGGATCACAAGATCAGTGTCCCGCGCAATCCTGTCGATTGAAGTGCAAAGCAGGACATCGAACGGTTTCGGACTGACTGCGGCGATACTCATCAGATCCTTCAGCCCGGAGTTCACCTTTAATCCGGACAGTCCAGAATCAGTGAAGATGTGGTCATCGCTAACGATCCAATCTTTTTCTTTGGCGAAGCGTTTGCACCGCACAACCTGCTGAGGGATGGAGTTATCTTCATCGGGTTTCTTCACGGTGGCGGTGCGGGCGTAGATCGCACAACGTAACGGCTGACTGCCTGGTTTCTTCTTCATGTCGTTCTCACCGCATATTCTTCCGGATGGAATCGTCTATCGCGCTTGCCCATAGGGGTGGAAGCAAAGTTCATCTGCCCCGCGGGTTCTGAGCTGATTGGTGGGCACTCGGCGCAGGTTGCCGCTGTCGCAGCCGGCGGACGCGCGCCGCGAGCCGCGCTCTATGCAAGAACAGAGCCCGCGACATATCTATCCAATTGAGGCCGCTGGCATCTGAATAAAAACCTCTGCCGGCCTTCAAAATCAGTCCTCCATCGCAAGAATTTCTCCCGCGCCTGAACAGATCGATCAATTTCATCCTGCGATTTCTCAGCAAGGATGCGCGAAATGGTCACTGCCTGAGACTCCAGTTCCGCCAATGCGGCACGACATTTCCAGCAAATCTGGAGGTGGGTCCGAATGGCACGCATTCGTAGGTTGGACAGTTCGGCATCCAGATAGGCCAGAAGGGTTTCATCGTTAGGATGCTCGCGTGACCGGTTTCTTAGCATATCTCTTTGTCCTCTCCTCATTGACGTGCCGCGATGTCGCTTCCTGGAGCTTTCGTAATGCACGTGCCAAGAGAGTATTGACAGAGTTTATGCTGATCCCCAACTGCTCGGCGATCTCGCGATACTTCAGTGTCTCGAGTCTGAGCAACAGGACTTCCTCTTCGCGCGGTGAGAGCACCGAAAGAAGGTTTCGGACATCCGTGGGGCCAGACATTTCTGCCACAGGTGCTCCGGCTATTTCCAATTCATCAAGCTGCTCATGTAGATTCCGGTACTTCATT
>Ga0224528_1001465_pt1 | contig 15411 bp, 7 predicted proteins | sample CBST25metaG_2_FD_179888 | JGI IMG/M metagenome (GOLD analysis project Ga0224528, IMG submission 179888) | Peat soil microbial communities from Stordalen Mire, Sweden - C.B.S.T25 | ecosystem: Environmental > Terrestrial > Soil > Wetlands > Peat | place: Sweden: Norrbotten County, Stordalen Mire...
GGAGTGGGGCGGGCGCGAGGTGAACGGGCTGCTGGCCGGCTTCCGCACCGAGCCCGACCACCAGGTTTACAGCATGGAGTCGATGGTGGCGCTGCCTTATCTGCTGCCGGCGGTGCGCTACCGGCCAGAGCTGGCCGGCGAGGTGGCGCGCTATGCGCTGAACGTGGCGGCGAATCTGCGCTGGTTCTACCCCGAATATTTGTCGAAGGAGCAGCAAAGCCGCCCCGATCTGCCCTCGATGGTGCCCTATGAGCGGTTGAGCCGCGACGAAAAGGGGCATACGCCCTATGCGACCGGCGATTTTGCTGGGCATCGCTCGATCTATGGCGGTGCTTATGTGATGTGGTTCGACAAGATGATTGCGCCGCAGGGCGACCCTTGGCTGCTGCGCTGGGACTTGAACCGCACCAATTTTCTGGATCGCGAGCTGCCGCAGGCCTTTCTCTACTACAATCCGGGACCGGCGGAAAAGCGTGTGACGGTGCCGACGGCAGGCAAGGTGCGCGACCTGACGCATCGGCGAACGATCATGCCACAAGGGGGCAAGGTCGAACTGAGGCTGGCCGCCGGCGAGTCGCTGGTCGTCGAGCTTTAGTTTCTAATCAGTCGTCCACCGGCAAAGCAGACCTGCGGCGGATGACATTGTAGCGCCGGCCTCCTGGCCGGCTGGAGCGTGGACCTCCCGGTCCACGCTTGCTTTTTCAATACAATTGGCTCCCGTCGTCGCAACTAGGGTAGTGCAAATTGGCATTAGGGGTGAAGCAGGCGGGTGGCGATGATGGAAGTGGCGTTGGGCGCGCCGGCCACGGCCTGGGTGCGGATCAGCGCCTCGAAGTAGACCGGCTGTCCCGGCGCCTCAGAGATGCCCAGCGCCTGCTGCAACTTGAGCCGGTTGCCGGGATCAGCTAAAAAAAGCCCGGCAGCCTCGGTGCCTTCCTGTTGCAAGCCTTGCAATATCAACACACTGCCGCGCCCGTTGGCCAGCGGCAGCAGGGAGATGGTGGCGTAGTCCTCGCCCGAACTGCCGGTAAAGGCCAGTCCCTGATAGGCCTGCTGTTCGCCAGCCTTGGGATGCAGGTTCTGGAAGAACTTCATGCTTTCGCCCACCACGCCCTCGCGCTCCTGGAAGTTGAGTTTGTCTTCAAAGTACCCAACCCAGGGGTTCGAGCTGGGGCTGCCGACAAAAACAAAGGTTCCTTCTTCCAGATCCCGGGGGCGCAGCTCGCGCGCCGAGCGAATGGCCAGCCGGTCGCTGGCGTTGCCGCTCAGCCGCAGCAGGGTATCGACCACCACCAGATCGGCATACGAAGTGAGCAGCGAGCCGGAGAGATATTTCATCACCCGCGCCTCGCGCACCGTGGGATGAGCATTGGCGAGCGTTTCTCCACTGCGATACGTCGGGCTCAGATACTCCTCGAGCGAGACCGGGTGCTCGTCGATCAGGCGGGTCATGCCGTAGTTGATGTCGGCCACAACCACATGCACCGGGCGGTTGCCGGTGTTGAACAGCGTAGCCAGCGGCCAGGGCGGGGCCGCTGCCGTTGCGGCCGCCGGCGGACGCAGCCAGGCCGCCAGCGTGGTGGCCAAAAACAGCGCGGCCAGCGCCCAGGGCAGCATCCAGAGCCGTGCCTTCAATCCACTGAAGGTGACCGGCCGCGCAGGCTGCGTTTCAGCACGCGGCTCCACAGAGCGAAAAACCGTGGTGTAAGCGCCCTTGGGAATCTCGACAATGCAGCTTTCGTTGCGTCCTTCGCCATCGAAGTATTCATGCAGTCTGAGGCGCAACTGGCGCACATGCACACGCACCGAGCTGTCCTCGACCACGCTGTAGTCCTGCGGCTTGCCAAAGACGGCGCTGCCAATGCGGTGTTCGCTCAGATCCTGCAACTGGCCGTTGAGGCTTCTCTCGGCCATGAAGCAGAGAAGATCGCGTAGCCGAAGCGATTTCTGAAACGATGGACAGGCAATGATCCTTTCGATCAACTGCCATCGAGCGTCCATCTTGAGTTCCGGGCCCACTTCCGTCATCCGCGCCTAATCCCGTTTCCATTCGATTGAGTCCGGCAAAAAAAGCGGACCCGCATCTGCCCGCTGATTGTAGCGCATCGAACAAGCGTTGGAAAGCCTGAACAGGGCAACAAAGGCTGCGGCAGTCTTCCATACTGCACAAGGCGGCGCGTAAAAAATAATCGCCTCCAGATTCCTTCCGCGGCAGGTTTCTCCCTGTCCATCGCGGCGCAATGCCTGCCGAATCGTGCGAATCACATGTAAATCGCAACGCGAATCAATGATTTTTTCAGTAAGTCCCTTTTCCGTCGTTGTGCTTTTAGTCGAGGGTTGCTGTTGGCTTGCGAACCCAGGTTTGTTTCTTCATGAAACGCCCATGCGCGGCCCGCACTTGAAAAAGAACCTAGAGGGACCATGATGAACGATCTGGCACAACGCTTCGCGCAGAATCCCATTCTCAAACCAGAAGATCTGCCTGCGAGCGTCGAGGGCATGGAAGTGACATGCTTGTTGAACCCCGGAGTCTTTCGATTCCAGAACCAGACCTGGCTGCTGGTGCGCGTTGCCGAGCGCCCGCGCCAGCAACCCGGCAAAATTTCATTCCCGATTCTTCGGCCGGATGGCCGTGTCGAGGTGATGGAATTTGCCGAGGACGACGACCGGCTCGATCTGAGCGATCCGCGGGTCATTCATTTTGATGGCCGCGATTATCTCACCACGCTCTCGCACCTCCGCCTGCTGGCCAGCGATGACGGCATTCACTTTACCGAACCGCGGCCAAGCCATTCCTTGATGGGCCGCGGCGAGCTGGAAAGCTACGGCATTGAAGATTGTCGCGTCGCCCTGATCGACGGCCTCTACTGCCTCACCTATACGCAGGTTTCCAGCCACGGCGTAGGCGTGGGGCTCAGAACCACGCGCGACTGGAAGGATTTTGTGCTGGAGGGCATGATTCTGCCGCCGCACAACAAGGACTGCGCGCTCTTCGACGAAAAAATCGGTGGCAAGTATTATGCGCTGCACAGGCCCAGCAGCCCCGAACTGGGCGGCAACTATATTTGGCTGGCCGAGTCGCCCGATCTGGTGCACTGGGGCCGCCATCGCTGCCTGGCGCACAGCCGCGAGGGATATTGGGACAGCGCGCGCGTCGGCGCTGGCGCGGCGCCCATTCGCACCGAGCAGGGATGGCTGGAGATTTATCACGGCGCGACCAAAGAGAATCGCTATTGCCTGGGCGCGCTGCTGCTCGATCTCGATGAACCCTGGAAGGTGCTGGCGCGCTCCGAGCAGCCGATCATGGAGCCGCAAACGCAGTATGAAACCGAAGGCTTCTTCGGCCAGGTCATCTTTACCAACGGCCAAACCGTCGATGGCGACCGCATCACCATCTACTATGGCGCGGCCGATAGCGTCATCTGCGCCGCCGAGTTTTCCATCGCCGCCCTTCTGGCCAGCCTGCAAACGGCGCCTGGAGGCGGGCGATGAGCCGTCTGCGCAAGGAGTTCGAGGTCTTCCTGAGCTGTTCGCACTCCATGAAGGTGCTGATGGTCTCGAACATGATCTATGCCCTGGTGCTGCCGGTCATCGAGGTCTTTGTCGCCGCCTACGTCATGCGCAATTCCCATGCCGTGGCCAAGGTGGTCACCTATCAACTGTCAATCTACGCGGCCACGCCGCTGGCCTTTTATCTGAACGGCAAGCTGCTTCGCTTCGTGGGCGCCAAGCATCTCTACGCCGCCGGAATGCTGCTGTCGGGTCTGGCCATGATGCTGATGATGCAACTGAGCATCCTGACGCCGGTGGGCGTGGCTACTTCAGGATTCGTCATGGGCGTGGCTACGGGCATCTTCTGGGCCAACCGCGGATTTCTTGCTCTCACCGCAACCAACGACGGCAATCGCAACTACTACTATGGGTTGGAGAATTTTGTCGCCACCTTGGCCGCGGTCGTGGTTCCGGCGCTGATTGGCTGGTTCATCAGCGGCACGGCGCTCTATGGCTGGCTGGGCGGAGTGGCAAATCGCGCCTATCACTTTGTCGCCCTGGCGGTTTTTGGCCTGACGATTCTGGCTGCCTTCATTCTTGAACAGGGCCACTTTCGCAATCCGCCCCATGCGCGCTTCGTCTACTTCAGCTTTCACCCGCTGTGGCGGAAGATGCTGCAACTGGCCCTGCTGAAGGGGTTGGCGCAGGGCTACATTGTTACCGCGCCAGCCATGCTCATCATGCTCCTGGTGGGCCAAGAGGGAACACTGGGCACCACGCAGGCCATCGGCGGCATCTTTTCCGCCTGCCTCATGTATGCTGCCGGACGCCTGGCCGAGCCTCGTCATCGCCGCATTGTCTTTGCCGCCGGACTGCTGCTGTTTCTCTTCGGCGCGCTGACCAACGCTATTCTCTTTAACGCCGTGGGCGTGCTCATCTTTATCGGGTGCCTGATTTTGGCCAAGCCTCTGCTGGATCTTGCCTATTACCCAATCCAGTTGCAGGTCGTCGATGCGGTCTCTCGAATCGAAGGACGCAGTGAGTATGCCTATATCTTCAACCACGAATTCGGACTTTTTACAGGACGCTGCCTGGGCTGCTGTTTGTTCCTGGGCATCGCCTACTGGTGGTCCGGAGTCGCTGCTCTCAAATACGCATTGCCGGTAATTGCACTGTTGCAATTACTATCCATCCGGGTGGCTGGACAGATTTCTCAAGGTCTTGAAGCGACGGGCAGCACCCCCGCCGCAAGCCCCGCCGGAAACATTTCGGAGGTCTGAAAACAATGTTTTACAGGAGACTAACAATGATTCAGAGAAGTCATGAAACGCAAAAAACATTGCGTTTGACGGTCTGGCTGCTGGCGCTGTTCGCGCTGCTTGCAACCATCCCGGCTCTGGCCCAATCGGGCAGAGGCACGTTGACCGGCGCGGTAAAGGATACCACCGGCGCGGTAGTCGCGGGCGCCTCACTCGACCTGAAGGAAACCGACACGGGAAGTCATCGTGTGGGGACCACAAGCGGAGACGGCCTCTACACATTCCCGGAGTTATCGCCGGGGAGCTACACTCTGACAGTTGCATCGGCAGGGTTTCAGAGTTATACGCAAAATGGCATTACCGTCAGCGTCGGCAGCACGGCGACTGTCAACGCCGTCTTGCAGGTTGGTTCGGCCTCGCAGTCCGTCACGGTAACCAGCGATGCGTTGCAGTTGCAGACCAACTCCTCCGACGTCGGCACCACCGTGCCCACAGAATTGATTGAGGATCTACCGCTCCAGTACGCGGGTTCGCCGCGCAATCCGCTGGCATTTGTGATGCTGACGCCAGGGTTTTCCGGAGTCAACACCAACTCACCGACCGATCAAGGCGGCTTCAAGCTGAATGGCGGTCAGCAGGCTGGCACGGATATTCTGGTGGATGGCGCAACCATCGAATTGGCCTCCGCCAATTTGCAGATGAATTACGGAGTCAGTGTTGAGGCCGTGCAGGAATTCAAGGTGATGACCAACACCTTCGACGCCCAATACGGAAGAATGAGCGGCGGCCTTGTCAACCTGGTCACCAAGTTTGGCACCAATGACTTGCATGGCGATGTCTATGACATTCTGAAAAACAGAGTGTTGGATGCCAATAGCTGGGCCAGCGGATTGTCGACTCCGGCGCAGACGAAACCGATCGATACACAAAACGATTTCGGCGCCATCATCTCTGGACCCGTCTACATTCCCAAGCTCTACAACGGCCGCGACAAGACCTTCTTCATGTTCAACTATGAAGGTTATCGTTGGAATACGGGCGGTGTCGGACTGAACGGTGCGCCTACGCAAGACATGCTGAAAGGTGACTTTTCCGCACTGCTTCAGCCCGTCAAGGTCTATGACACCATCTACCCGGCGCATATTATCTACGATTACAAAACCTGCACAGGCGTGAACCAGGGACAGGAATGCAAGCCTTATCCTGGCAATATCATCACCGATGCGCCCGATCCCATTTACAAGGCATCGATCCCGTATATGCCCCAGGCACCCGCGGATGCGACATCGCCTTACCAAAATCTTTCGCAGACGTCGCTCAATGTAACCAATGCCAACATGTACGAAATTCGCATCGACCAGAACCTCGGCGCGAAGCAGAAAATCAACGGTAGCTACGACTACGATTGGCGCCCCACTGGGTACGTTATCAATGGCGCGCCCCTTGACGCCAGCTCGACCAATCAGAGAACGCACTATGTGCGCTTCGGTTACGACTACATCTTCAAGCCCAACCTTCTCAATCACTTCAATGCCGGTTTCAGCCGCCGTTATCGCCAGGAGTTCAGCGGCATAGGAAGCTATGGAGGAAATTACCCTAGCAAAATCGGGTTGAAGGGCGTCTCCGACACGACTTTCCCGGTCTTCAATTATGACTATCCGAACCGGGCAGCCATTCCCAGCAATGGAGCCGATCAGTTTTATGACAACACTTACCAATACAACGACACGGTTTCATGGCAGCTTGGCCGTCACAGCTTGAACCTCGGCGTGGAAGCGCGCTTGCAGGAATTCAACATTGACATCCTGACCAACACTTCAGGAAATTTCAGCTTCGGTTCTAACCAAACCAGCACCTGGGATGAAAAGATTCCAGGACAGCCCGATTCTGGATTCGGCTATGCGAGCTTCTATCTCGGCGCTGCTTCCGGCGGAGGAATCGCACTGCCCGAGAGACTCGGATGGCGCGTGAAATACTATGCGGGCTTTGTACAGGACGATTGGAAGGTAACTTCCAAGCTGACTGCCAATCTTGGCTTCCGCTACGAAATACCCACGCCGGTCACCGAAGCTCATGGCCAGCAGTCGTTCATGAATCCTACTCTTGCCAATCCCGGCGCAGGCGGACTTCCTGGAGCCTATGAATTTCTGGGCAAAGGCACGGGCAGGACAGGATCGAACAGTTCACAGGATACCTTCAAAGATTCCTTTGGTCCGCGCATCGGATTTGCCTATCAGGTACACCCTGATACGGTGGTTCGCGCTGGATATGGAATCTATTACCAAAACCTGAAGATTGGCGGTTTTGGCGAAAACGACTCTCAGGGGTTTTTTGGGAGTTATAGCTACCCCAGTTCCGCCAGTACGCAGACTCCGGCAGTCGTTCTCTCGGCGATCACAAAGTATCCTGGACCCACGCCTCCATTCATCGATCCCGCAGGAATGAACGGCCAAGGACCGACTGTGATTCTCACCAAGACAGCGCGTCCCGGAACTACCCAGACCTGGACACTCGATGTCGAGCAGCAACTTCCAGGAAAATTCATGATAGGTTTGGCCTACGTGGGCGATCATGGCGATCACCTGCAGGCCTTCCTGCACGACCCCAACCAGGGACTTCCCGCCAACATGTTGCGTGGTGCTTGCCTGCTGCAGGATATCACCGCGCAGGGAGCCGGCACGCCATGCGCCGGTATGACTCCCGTTGCAGCTCCCTACGCCGGATTCAGTGGCTCAGTATCTCAGGCGCTGAGGCCATTCCCGCAGTACGCAAGCGCGCAAGTTGATTCTGTCACCATGTCAGATCCGTTTGGCGTGTACACTTACAACGCCATGCAGGTAAAGGCTGAAAAGCGTATTTCGGCGGGGCTTACGTTGCTCGCCAACTACACTTGGTCGAAAACTCTCACCAATGCCGATTCGGAGTATCCGTCCCAAGCTAACTGGAACGGCAATGGCAACGGTGGCGCGCTGAATACCTATAACCTGAAGGTTGAGAAGGGACTCAGCCAGTACGACATTCCGCAGCGCCTGATTCTGAGTTACACCTATCAACTGCCCTTCGGCAAAGGCAAGCAATTTGCTAACACGGGAGGCATTGTGAACGTTTTGGTTGGAGGCTGGCAGTTTGCTGGCGTCCAAACCTATGAGGGTGGAACTCCCCTCGCGGTGAATGAGGGTAACTGGAACTCCGGTATCTTCGCGGGAAATCTGGGCGCCAGCGCACGTCCCAACTACGTCCAAGGGAAGCCTATGAGTGATCATTCCAGCGGCGGCTGGGTGGGGGGGCAAAGCCGCAGATTGAATCCGGCGGCGTTCACGTTGGCTCCTAGCTATACCTTTGGCAACGCACCGCGAGCACTTACGGTACGCGAATTCGCCAGTCACAATGAAGACCTGAGCCTTTCCAAACAGATTCCCATGTACACGGAAAGAATAAAGACGGTCCTCCGAGTTGAGTTCTTCAACGCATTTAACCGGCCTGGGCAATATACAGGCTTCAACACAACAGTATCCGACGATAACATAGGCAATGGTTTTGGCCAAGCAAACAGCAAGCAGAACGGTCCACGCAGCATTCAGGCGAACCTCCGCGTGTCTTTCTAAAAAACCAAAGTCTTCCGGGCCTCTTCACAGAGGCCCGGGAGATAGGATCAATTTATGTTCCGCGTCCATTCATGGAGATTGCCGCTGCTGCCCTGCACACTGGCTCTTGCCGGCGTGTTGTTGTCTTCGAGCAGCGCGCAACAGAATAGCTCTCCGGTTCAGGACCATTTTCTCGCTGCTCAACAAGATCAGCAGCAGGGCCGGCTCGATGCAGCCGCACAGGAATACCAGACAGTGCTCCGCCTGCAACCGGGATTGCCCGAGGCTTACGTCAATCTTGGTCTGGTTTACTACGCGCAAGCTAAATTTGACGCTTCGGCCCAAGCGCTGGCGCAGGCCGCCAGGTTGCGGCCGGGCATGAGAGGCGTCAGCCTTTGGCTTGGAATCGACGAGGTGAGGTTACATCGTCCCGCGGAGGGCGTCGTGCATTTGCGCGAGGCGATTCGCCAGAATCCGAACGACAAGCTGGCGCAAAGCTGGATGGGCACAGCTTTATGGGATGCGGGCCAGATGGATGCGGCGCTGCTGCAACTGAACAAAGCCGCAGCGCAATTCCCCGACGATCCCGATTTGCTTTTTGCGCTGGGCGAGGCTTATCGCAAAGCTGCCACGCAACAGACCGAGCAGTTGCTCGAAGCGTCTTCCGGCACTCCACTTTCTGATCGCGTCTACGCCGCCATTTATGCCGATGAACGTCAGTGGGGCAAGGCAGAGGGCCATCTTCGTCGCGCCCTGGAGCGCGATCCGCGCTCGCTCGACGCGCATCTTGAACTCGCCCAGGTCTTTGTCGAGCAGGGCCATCTGGCGACAGCACAAGAGCAGTTGGATCAGGCCGCGGCATTGGCTCCGAACTCAGCTTCCGTGATGGCGCGCCGCGCGCAGTTATTGCTGCTAATGCGGCAGCCTGCTCAAGCTATCGCGCTGATCGAGCAAGCGATGAAGATCGATCGCGATGCGGCTTTAAGTGCTTTGGGCCTTCCCGCCGAAGAGCGCATGGATGCCGCGGATGCGCCTGCTGAGTTGCTTGCGCAGTGCCGTGACGCCGCGCGGGAGCTTGAAACCGCTCAGCCCGCCGGACCCGCGAGAGATATAGCTCTCGCGTCGCTGTACATGCTATCAGGAGTTAGTGAGTCCGCCGCCCGAGTTACTTCTGAAATTCAGTCGGGGCGCTCCAGCGCGAGTGCCTCTGCTGATCTTTTCTCGCAATTCATGACTGAGTTTCATCAGCATCACTTTGATAAAGCCGAGGCGCTGCTCGTGCGCTGGATCGCGACTCATCCTGGCGATGGGGACGCGCGCTACAAACTCATTCAAGCGCGCCGCCAGCTATCGATGCGCCAACTGGAGCGATTGCTCGCCATCGCTCCAGATTCCTACCACGTGCATCAGTTGCTCGGCCAGCTCTACGCCAGCCGCGATGAGGACGACAAAGCTCTGGCTGAGTATCTTGTTGTGGCCGCGGCGCAGCCTGATCAACCAGGTATTCATTTCTTGTTGGGGCACCTCTATTGGACTCACGGCGACGCGGATCATGCGCTGGCGGAATTGACGCGCGAGTTACAACTTGATCCCGACCACCCCGAGGCCAACGGAGAACTGGGCGCTGTCCTGGTGGCCGAAGAGCGCTCCGCAGAGGCGATTCCCCATCTCGAGTCCGCCCTGCGCAGCAAACCCGATCTGTGGCCCGCGTATGCGCAGCTAGGCCGTGCATACGCCATCGAAAAAAATTACGCCCGCGCCGAGCAGGTGCTGAGACGCGGGCTCGATCACGACCAGGGAGCTGAGGCGCATTATCAACTTGGGTTCGTGCTTCGCTCCGAGGGAAAGACCGCGCAAGCAGCGCAAATCTTCGCCGAGGTGCGCGCCTTGAAAAAAGAAAAAATGCTTGCGCCTGCCGATGAGACTGATGTCAAAAAGGAAGCAAAGCCATGAGGCTGCCCGCATCGATTGCCGCTCTGCTTCTGCTTCTCGCCATTCCTTGTGCGTCTTCCGCGCAAAGCGGCGCGCTGGACGAAGGCGTCAAGTTGATGCGCCAAGGGCGCTTTGATCAGGCGCTGCCAAAACTTGAAGAGGCGCATCGCCTTGCGCCGCGCAGCGCGATGATCGAAAATCTTTTGGGAATCTCCGCGACGCAGCTTGGGCAAACGGATCAGGCCAACGAGCATTATCGCAACGCTATTCGGCTTGACCCTTCGCAAGCCTCGCCGCATCGCAACCTCGGTTTCAATCTGCTGAACGCGAAGGATTACGCTCATGCGGAGCCCGAACTGCGCACGGCTTCGCGACTCGATCCCGGCGACCACTTTGCTCATCACTATCTGCTCTTGCTGGCGCTGGCCACGGGAAATGATGCGGAAGCAATCCAGCAGGTTTCTCAGGATGGCCAGTTGCTTGACAACGATCCAGAAGCCGGCGCTGGAGTCGTTGAGGCCGAAGTCCGCCTCGGCCGCAAAGATGATGCTGCCGAGCGCATCAAGCACATGCAAGCGGCCAATCAACTAACTCCCGAGCGGGAGTATGCGATTGCCGCGCTGCTGAGCCGGAGCGGACTCAGCACACAGGCTCAGGCATGTTTCGAGCACATTGCCAAGCTCAGTCCGAGTTGGGAGAACCGCTATAACCTGGCGCTTGCCTTGCTCTACAACGGGCATCCCGCCGATGCTTCCGCGCTTCTTTCCGCATTGCACACCGAGCGGCCCGCTCATGCCGACACACTGATGTTTCTCGGAGCGGCCTTCGAGGCGCAGCAGAAAATGCCCGAAGCGCTCGATGCGTATCGCGCCGCGGTTGTGGCCGATCCCGCCAATCCTGACCGCACACTTGATTACACGCGCTTGCTCATGGATATGGACCGCTATGACGAGGCGATACAGGCCGTGCAAGCAGGAATGCAGGCAACCTCTACGATCGACCCTCTCGAACTGCGGCTGGGCGCGGTGGAGATGATCAAGGGCGATTACGCCGCTGCTCGTCAGGCTTTCAACACGACTCTCGCGGCGCATCCTGATCTGGATATTGCTTATGTTGGCCTGGCGCAGACTTATGCGCGCGAGGCCAACGATGCCGAGGCGATACGCATTCTTGAAGCCGCGCGCGTCAAGCTTCCCGGCCACTACGCGCTCGAGTATTACTTCGGCCTGCTGGCCAGCCGCATGGGGCGCGAGGCGGAAGCGATTGCCGCTCTGCAAGCGGCCGCACGGCTATCTCCCAATTCACAAGAGCCATTTTTCGAGTTAGGAAAAGTTTATGCCGCCCGGAATGACTGGCAGCCGGCGCGGCTGGCGTTTGAGCGTGTCGAGGCGTTGAACCCGCAGTTTCAGCCCGCTCACTATCAGTTGACCCGCATCTACGCGCACCTGGGCATGAGCGGCAAGGCCGCCGAAGAGGCTCAACAAACGCGCGCCCTGGTCGATTCCCAGCGCAACGAAGCGCTGCGCAAGCAGCGCGAGCGGGCTGCCAGCTTTCAGCCGCACACAGTCTCAACGCCGCAGCCGTGATCATTGACCAAAGAATTCTCATCAGTTACGCATTCGCAAATCCCGAGCCACTTGCTCGTTCCACGAGAGGAAACACACATGCAGCATCTTGAAGATCTGAATCGGCGCGAGTTTGTAACTCTGTCTGCGCTAGCTTCGTTAGCATTTATGTTGCCCAAATCAGCGCGCGCCGATTCGGCGATTCTGTCTGGCCTTGCGTCTCTCCAGGTCACAGGAGACGCTCTGCACGGATACGGAATCCTGATCTTGCACAATGGCCAAGCCGTTGCGCATCATCAAAACGGCGGAGAGTTTTCCGCCATCTTTCAGAACAGCGAGCGCAGTCTTGAAGATCGCGTTGACAACTGGAAGGCATCCGCATGGAGAAGAGATGGCGAGCAAATCACGCTTACAGGCAAGGCGCAACTCGCCAACCTGCGAACGACAGTCTATGTCACTGTGAGTTACAAAGTTCTCCCATCGAAAGTTATAAAAAAGACGATCCAGTTGCGACAAGAAGATATATACACGCTGCTTTGCCAAATCACAAACAGGCTGGAGCCCGAGACGCCGCCAACCAAGCTGTGGAGCTTCGACCAGGCGAGCTGCAAGGGCGGCCCACTGCACGAATACTTTCCCGCAGCCGGCTTTCGCACCGCGGGCGGAGTGACCGTCGGGTTGCTCACTGATTCCGGCTATCGCAATCAATGGAGCCGCATCGTACGGCGCGACGGAACCCCCGTAAAGCCAGCGCCGGCCAGCATTCCAGATATGAATCTTTACCTTCTCCCTCTTGCCGAGGAGCGCACTCGGCACGGTGCATTTATTCAGCAGACCTTCGGCGAGGCAACGTTGCAGTTATCTGGGGAGAATTCACACTTCCCAGTCCCACTGCCGCCACCCTCTCTGTGGAGGAGGAGCGGCGCAATTCACGTTGAGCAGAAAGACGGAGTCGTCAGGCTCTCTCCAAAAGCTGAAACTGATCATGTTCTACTGCCATTCCCGGCCCAGGCAGGCGAAGTCTATTCCGTGCGCCTTAAGTATCGCTGCGCTGTTCCTGTCGCGATTCACGCATGGGATGTGGATGATGAGTTTCGTAAGATAGGTGATATCACCCTCTTCAATGACATCGCCCCGGCTTCTCCCGATGCCTTTGCGGAGTTTAGTAATTCATTTCTGGTGCAGGCCTTGCAAGGCGGGCAAGTTGGCCTCGCTCTGTCGCTCCCTGATTTTGCGGATGTAACCAGAAACACGGATGCGAACAAGATTCCAATCATCGAATTCAAGGACATTGAACTATCCCGAGTAGCGACGAAGAGCGAGCCGTATCATCGCCTGGAGATGGGAAAAGCGATAACTCGCACTGTCTTCGTCTTTGCCAGCGATGCGGTTCCCGATACGGTAAGAGGCTATCGGCTGGCCAGCCAGCTTTGCCTCGCCGATGGTCTCGAATATCAAGGCGGCGAAACGGAAAAAGTGCTTTACGCGGATGTGATGATGCTGTGCTGGTATGCCGATATGGATGGCCTTCGCCCCATGCTCGCTCCCAGCATATGGTACTCAGCCGCCGGCGAAATGTACCTGCGCGATAGCTTCTATGCACTCAATGGCCTTCATGATCGCGAACTGAATGAGAAAGTATTTTCTCTCTGGGCCGACAATCAGGGCGAGGATGGAGCGATCAATACTCTGGTCGAGCCGAATATTGCCAATCTGGAGCGCAAGTCAAATGACTCGACGCCTCTCTGGCTGATGTGGGCGCTTCTCAATCGCCGCCGATTTGGAAGCTCCCTGCCCATGGATAAGGTTAGGCGCGCGGCGGAATACTGCCTTTCCTCTTATGACCCCAGGCACGAAGCCGTCTGCACGGCCAAGTTTGTCATTGGCCAGCTCGACGTCATTCAATATCCCGAGGGAACCAGCAATCTGTGTGAGAACCAGGGAATGCTCGCTGTTCTGCTCAGAGTTATACGCGAGCTTGAAATTCCAGTATTGAGCGCATCCATCTCCGAGAGTTACATCGTCACGGCCGAAGAAAACTATCGCGGTTACTACGATGCCGGGCGCGGATTTATGCTTCCAGCGCGGGATATACGCGACGCCATTGGACTTTCAGACATCTTTCCCGAGTTTCTGTCCCTCTGGCTTTTCAAGCGGAAGATTCTTACCGATGAAATGGTCGTCAGCCACCTCAATCACATTCCAGTCATGCTCGAGAGGAAGGATTGCCCCTTTCCGGCAGAGGGCGGAACGGTACGGCCGATCTTTATCGGCTTGCCGGAGGGAAAGGAAGAATGGAGTTACTTTACCGAGAAGTGGCACCCGATGGTAAGTGACTCGTATGCGGCCAGCTACGCGAATAAGGCCGCGGATGGCGTTTACTATAACGGTGGTAGCTGGATGCGGGTTGAAGTTTGCGGATATGTTACGGGTAAACTTCATGGATGGGCGAAAGCGGAACGCGCGATAGCCAATCGGCTCTGGGCTGAAGTCCACAATGATGAAAATTTCCCGACCAGCCAGGAGTATCTTCCGACCGAAGCGAAGAATAAATTCTATGGCTATCATCGCGTCTTCGCATGGAATTCTTTTGTGCTTCAAGCGATGGAGTTGGCGGCTTCTGGCCGCAGTTGAAAAAGCTGGTCGATTGACCTTGCCCCTAAAATATGTGCCTCATATGCTGAGTGCTTGAGGGGATAATCCCGTCGTCGTAGTCGGGGCTGTGGGAGAGTGGGAATCGCGCGGTTTGCGATTCCCGCTATCCCATAGCCCACGATCCTCAGGCTGTCGCTTTCAACTGCTTCTTCTGCCAGGCCGTCTCGAACTCAGCCGGACTCTGCTAGCCGATGGTCGAGTGCATCCGCCAAAAATTATGCGGCAAATCCACTGGCTATCTCGCGTCCGCCGTTTTGCCCCGGAAATACTCCAACGACTTGCGCAAGCCTTCCTTCAGCGGAATCTTTGGCTCCCAGCCCAGCAGCGCGAGCGCCTTGGCAATGTCTGGGCAGCGTCGCGTGGGGTCATCCTCGGGCAGCGCCTCAAAGCATAACTCGCTCTTCGATCCGGTAACTTCCAGCACGGCCTGTGCGCATTCCAGAACGGTAAACTCGCGCGGGTTGCCGATATTCACCGGCAGGTGCTCATCGCTGCGCGCAAGCCGCACGATGCCTTCAAGCAGATCGTCCACATAGCAGAAGCTGCGCGTCTGGCTGCCGTCGCCATAAATGGTCAGCGCCTTGCCGCGCAGGGCCTGCATCATGAAGTTGCTGACTACCCGCCCGTCGTCTGGATGCAGGCGTGGGCCATAGGTGTTGAAGATGCGCACCAGGTGCGTGTTGACCCCGCGTGAGCGGTGATAAGCCATCACCAGTGCCTCGGCAAATCGCTTGGCTTCGTCGTAAACCGAGCGCGGGCCCACCGGGTTCACATGGCCCCAGTAACTCTCCGTTTGCGGATGCTCCAGCGGGTCGCCATAACACTCCGAAGTCGAGGCATGCAGGTAGCCGGCGCCATAGCGGGCGGCGATTTCCAGCGTGTTTCCCACGCCCACCGAGCCCACCCGCAGGGTTTCGATTCCCA
>Ga0224528_1001471_pt1 | contig 15365 bp, 13 predicted proteins | sample CBST25metaG_2_FD_179888 | JGI IMG/M metagenome (GOLD analysis project Ga0224528, IMG submission 179888) | Peat soil microbial communities from Stordalen Mire, Sweden - C.B.S.T25 | ecosystem: Environmental > Terrestrial > Soil > Wetlands > Peat | place: Sweden: Norrbotten County, Stordalen Mire...
CCCGGGGGGTATCAAGAAAGGGGGCGGGATAGCACCAAGCGCACCAGGCAGAAACCGTAATCCGTTTTACGCTCCGATCAGCTTGGCTCCCCAAATCAGCAGCGCAGTGCCCAGCAGAATCCGATAAATGGCAAAAACCGTGAACCCATGCCGCCGCACCCACATCAGAAACCACTCCACCACGCCCAGCGCCACCACAAACGAAACCACCAGGCCAATGATCAGAACCACCCAGCGGTCCCCGGTCATCACCACGTGCGCGGCGGCTGCCTGCGCCGCGTCGGCCCCCTTGCTGGGATGAATCTCCTTCACCAGATCCCAACCCGTCGCCGCGACCATGGTGGGAATCGAAAGCAGAAAGCTGAACTCCAGCGCCGCTGGCCGGTCCAGGCCCACAATCTGCCCGGCCGCAATCGTCGACATGGAGCGCGATGTTCCGGGAAAAATCGCCGAAAGCGTCTGGCAGAGCCCAATCCATATCGCCTGCGGCAGGCTCATCTGCTCCACGTGTACGGTGCTGGGCTCATAGCGTTCGCTCCAGGCGTCCACTACCCACATGATGATGCCGCCAATCAGCAGAGCCAGCGCCATGACCTTCAGGCTGCCCAGGTTCTTTTCGCTCCACTTGTGCAGCAGCAGGGCCGGCGCCGAGGTAAACACAAACGCCACAAAGGTCAAAGAAATTGGATGGTTCCACCAGGTGCGGTCGTTGTTCTCGCCCGTCGGAAAAGTGCGGATGAAGTCCACAATCCGGCTCAGGAACAGCAGCATCAACGCCAAAATCGCGCCCAACTGGATCACGATCGTATACATTTTCCAGTAGGCGTCATCCAGCGGAATCTTCATCAGAGCTTCGGTGATGCGCAAGTGCGCCGTCGAGCTGACCGGCAAAAACTCGGTCAAGCCTTCCACTATGCCCAGCAAAACGGACTGCAAATACTCGTTCAAGAAGCCTCCGGGGCGCTAATCCTCGCGGTCAATTCCATACACGGGAACACCCTCATCCAATTTGAACACGAGCGCGGCGGCGCGCGCGGCAAAATCCGAGGAGGGTAACTTATCTTGCAACTTGAGGCTGAAATCGCGTAACCTCGCGGCCAGTTCCCGCGCCCGGTCGTGCGCCGCCTCGCTCTTCTTGTCACTGCCGTCGGCGGCATACATATCGGTCAGCACCGCCTGCCGGTAAGCAGCCTGGTAGAGCGCCTGCGCGGTGCGCGCCCCGTCGGGATACTCGGCGGCATACTTCTCATACGCCTCCGCCTCTTTCTCCGGGCACTTGGGCGAACCCTGCCAATCGCCGCACAGCTTGTTGTCGATCAGGGTAAAGGCAGCCAGCTCGGCCTGCCGGGTGTGCGGATAATACTTGACCACCTTCTTCAGCTCGTCCTCGTCCATCTGGTCGCGCAGATAGGCTTCCTTCTCGTGGGCCGAGGCGCGGGTCGAGGCGTCGTTCTTCTGCAATTGCCACAGAATGTCGGCGGCGCGCCAGGCGGCTTCTGGAACCAGCGGCGAGTTGGGAAACATCTCCACCAGTCGCCGATAAAGCAGCCGCGCGCTCTGCGCCGCGTTCACCGGACCGCGCGGGTCACTGGCCAGCGATTCCTGGCTGGCAGCCTCGCCCAGCAAAATCTGGTCGCCGTTGGCCGTTGTCTCAATCACCACGCCCTTGCCCTGCATCCAGCCACTGATCGGCGGCGGAGCGTCGTCGTGGCCAAACTCCGGCGCGTCCTTCTGGCGCACCTCCTGAATGTCGGTGTTGGCGTAAACCCGCAGCCAGGGGCCGCTTTTCTCCGCTACCACCATCTCCCGGCCAATCTGCACCCGGTCCACCTTTTGCGAACTGGTGTCGGGCGAAACGTAGAGGAAGGTGACGCGCAGGGCCGTGGCGCGCGGGCCAGCCATTGGCTTTTCCTGCGGCTTGGGCTTTTTGTCGCCAGCCAGGGCGGGCAGCACGGCGCAGGTCAGGGCCAGCGTCAGGGCAAGGAATCGAGAGGCAAGGCGCAGAGTCATCACAGCAAAATCATAGCCCACTCGCGCTCCGCCAGTGTTGCGTTACCGTGGAAACACGCGAAAAATGCTTGTTGGTATCCCATCCATTCCGCGAAGAACGCGGAATGGATGGGGCACAGAATGGCAGTGCTTAGATGCCCCGTTCATCATCCCAAAGAATCACCATGAGCCACGAAAAGCTGTGCCCCGTTCATCGCGGCTCCATCGCGATGAGCGGGCGGAGGAGCACAAACCTTCATCTTCCCGTTGCCCTCACTCCGCCTTCTCCGTCAACACCGCGGCCAGCGTTTCTGGCGCAACATTGCCTCCGCTGACCACGGCGACGGCCTTGCCGTACTCTGGCAGTTGGCGGCCGTGGAAGAGCAGCGCTGCCGTCGCCACTGCTCCGCTCGGTTCGGCAACCAGATGCGTCGCCGCCACAATCGCCCGCATGGCGGCGCGAATCTCCGCTTCGCTGACCGTGATGATGCCGTCCACAAAGGCCTGAATGTGGGTAAAGTTGCGCCGCCCCACGCTCTGGGTGCGCAGCCCGTCGGCCATGGTGCGGCTCACCAGCTCCGGCGGCCAGGCCACCACAAAGCCACACTTGAAGCTCTCGGCCGTGTCCCCGGCCAGCTCCGGCTCCACGCCAAAGACCTTGGCCTCGGGCCGCAACTGCTTCACCGCCGCGGCGATGCCGCCCAGCAATCCCCCACCTGATACAGGAACAAGAACAAGGTCAAAGTCTGGAAGACTCTCGACGATCTCCAGTCCGCAGGTCGCCTGCCCGGCGATAATCTGCTCGTCGTCGTAGGGCGGAATCATCACGTAGCCATGCTCGCGCACCAGCCGCTCGGCCATCTCCAGCCGCTCAATCGAGGCCGCGCCCACCTCCACCACCTCGGCCCCCAGCGCCAGGGTCGCCGCCCGCTTGACGGCCGGCGCGTTCCGCGGCATCACGATCACCGCCTTGGCCCCCACCGCCCGCGCCGCATAGGCCACGCCCTGCGCGTGGTTGCCGCTGGAGTAGGTAATCACCCCGCGGGCAATCTCCCCGGCGCTCAGTTGCAAAATCTTGTTGGCCGCGCCGCGAATCTTGAAGCTGCCAATCGGTTGCAGGCTCTCCGCCTTCAGCCAGATTTTCTTGCCCGTTCCATGCCCGGAAAGGCCCGCAAACGCCGCCTCCACCAGCGGAGTTTTTACCGCGATCAAAGCAATTCGTTCCGCCGCCTCGCGAATTTCCGCGATTCCGATCAGGCGTTCTTTTTCCCCTTTGTCGATCATCAAAACCACATCCCCGCTTTCGCGCCGCATCTCTCGCTGCCCGTGACGCTTTGGCCCACAGCCAACTTCAAGCAACGTAGAATGGAATCATGGGATTTGCAAGCGTAAACAAAATTGCCGAGGCGGATTTCCCCACCCGCTGGGGTCAATTCCGCATCTTTGGCTTCGAGGGGTTGCTGGACGCGCCGCGCCCCTGCGACCCGGCAAACGGTGCGCCGGTCGAAGGCCTGGTCGCCCTGGTCATGGGCGACATTCACTCCGCGCCTCCCGTCGTGCGTATCCACTCACAGTGCCTCACCGGCGACGTCTTCGGCTCCTTGCGCTGCGATTGCCGCCTCCAGCTCGAACTGGCCATGGCCCGCATCGTCAAGGAGGGCGCCGGCATTCTGCTCTATGAGCAGCAGGAAGGGCGGGGAATTGGCCTGATGGCCAAGCTGCGCGCCTACGAGCTGCAAGATCATGGCCGCGATACCGTTCAGGCTAACGTAGAGCTTGGCTTTGCCCCCGATTGCCGCAAATATGAGCTGCCCGGCGCGGTGCTCAAGCTGCTCGGCGTCTCTCGGGTCCGCCTCATCACCAACAACCCGGAGAAGGTCGCGGCCCTCGAGGCGGCTGGCATCCAGGTTGTCGAGCGCATCTCCGCCGAGGTCAAGCCCCAAAAAACCTTTGCCCGCTACCTTCGCACCAAGCACGAAAAAATGGGGCACATCCAGGATCATGTTGATTCCAAGTGACCGAATGAGCAGATTTAGCATGGATCTGAAAGCAGCAGGCTGATATGGCTAGCGACACGCTGACAATCTCGCCGGGGCCGCGCCTTCGAGCTGCCATTGCGCTGGCGGTTGTGGCGGACGTGCTCCAGATCGCGATCTTCCCCTTGTTCGTCGAGGGCGCTCTCTCGCCAGCTGACGACATCTTCGATTTCGCGATAGGCGCCGCGCTGACCTATCTTCTTGGTTGGCACTGGGAGTTTCTGCCCTCGTTCATAACCAAGCTGGTGCCCGGGGCCGATCTGGTTCCATGCTGGACGCTGGCGGTGGCCAACGTCTATCGGAAATCGAAGCGAATCGCCATCGCAAAAGAAGCGGTTGGCGCGGACAGCGACGCGCGGAGAGAGCCGCCGAATTAGCAAGAGATCGTATCGCGGATAAAGTTAGTGCAGTTTACCTGTTGCTGTAGCGTTGATTCCTAATTGTTTGTACAGTGCCGATGGGCCGTGGACCTGTAGCGCCGACCTCCCGGTCGGCTGTTGCGTGGACCTCTTGGTCCACGCCGAATTCTTCACCATCAGAAAAAAATGCTTTCGATCACAGCGGATACTGAGCGGCATGTGCCCCAGGTCTCGCATTTGAGACCTGGGAATTCATTTACCCAACACAAATATTAACGCCAGCCCCACCGCATGTGGTCCGCAACGTCAGCAACACCTTGGCTGTGGTCACCACCTGCCCCGTGTGTCGCTGCGTATGGTCAGCCACGTGGATCAGCGCTCCGCCCACCGAGGTTGGCAGCAGTTTGCGTCCCACGCCGCGCGGAGTATCGAAATCGCTCGCAGCCAGCGCGCGCACCCTATTCGTAGCCAGCTCGAACGCGGCCTTCACCTCGGCCAACAGCGCCGTCAGCGGCTCTTCGCCCGTCTGCTCGGCCTTCAGCGCCGCCAACTGCTCGTGAGTTAGCTGCTTGCCTTCGGCATAGCTCAGCAGCCGGTCCGCCGAGCGTGCAATGTGGCGCAGATGGAAGGCCACCGAAGGCAGCCCCAGCGGCCGCGCATGAACCTCCGCGTCGGTCAGCCCTTCGGTCCATTTGCTCAGGTCGTCCCAGGCCAGATCGAGCGCGTGAAGAATCGCGCGGCCCGCCGCCGGAACCTCGGCACGGCTTCCGCTTAACCAAGGCTCAACATACGGGGGCTCAACATGCGCGGAAGGCACAGGGACAGTGCTCATCGGGGAAATCCTCGCTGCTGAGATAGATTGAATTTTAAGAAGAACGATGCAATTTCAGGCCTGGGAATCGTGGTTTGATGCGTCGGCTTTTTGTGGGCGCAGCTTGCAAATGCAAAGATCTATAAGCCCGCCCACGGTCAGCAAGATCCCGCCGCCGCCCGCCACCAGGAAGCCAAGGATACATAGAAGGCCTAGCTGATCAGGCCCGCAGGAGCCGAAATGCGCGGCTCCCGCTTCCACCAGCAGAGCAAACAAAACCCCAATGCCTGCGGCCAAACCCAATCCGATCAAACCAGCCTTGAGCATTTGACGCCTTACCCCGCGCTCTTCACCCTGACTACGGTGATCTTGGCGAAGCCCTCTTCAAACACCGGCGGTTTCAGTTTTTCCGCCATCTTGCGCATCACGTCTTCGCTCACCGAGCGCTCGCGCTTGTTGTTGCGCTCCAGGCATACCTCCAGCGGCACGTCAAAAAACACCGCCTGCACCTCGTAGCCAAAGCTCTTGGACATCTTGATCCACTGCCGTCGCTCGTGAATTGACAGGTTCGTCGCGTCCACGTAGTTCCACGGCATGCGGGCAATCAGACGGGCCCGCAAGAGCGAGCGCAGGGTGGAAAAGACCAGCCCCTGATAGCGCTGTTCCTCCACGTCGTCAAACAAAATGTTGCGCAGCAGGTCGCTCGACAGGGGCGTAACCCCACGCCGCCGGAACCAGGTCGTCTTGCCCGATCCGGGCATGCCGATGGCCAGCACCACGTAGCCCTTGGGGGCTTGCGCTGAGCGATCAGCGGCCTCGGGCTCCGCCGGGGGCACACTGGGGGTTTCCGGCTGGGTCTCCAGCTCGAAGCGTCCCGCGTCGGCCGCCGCATTCCATTCCTGCTTGGCTGCCCGTTCCGGTTTTGACTGCCGCACGGCTTTGGGCTCAACTTCGGCTGCCCGCGCCGCCGCCCCCCGCCGCGCCGGTGGTTGAGGCTGCGCCTCGGCGGAGACCGCCGGAAGCTCGTCCGGGTAAAGGGGAACCAGCGGAGCTGGTTGATTCAATGGAAGTTCCTGGCCAATCTTGCCAGTCGATTCCGAAGTATTGGGAGTATGTCTTGAACGTCTTCTCATGCCGCCTTCAACACCTGCTTATGGTTAGGGGTACCATACTTGTGTAGCCCCCTGCAAATAGTGTGCACCCCGTCACATACCTTTCCCTATCGGGAAAGGCACACTATCGGTGGAAGAACATCCGTGCCCGTTTGGCAAATTCGCGTTTGAGTTCCATCACGGCCGGCAATAATGCTACGATCAAGAGTTTGGTGGAATCGCCTGCCGGAGCAGCTTCATCTGGATCAGTTCCAGCCGGATCAGTTCCAGCCGGATCAGTTCCAGCCGCCGAACAAGACTGGCTCGCAACAGGCTCAAGCAAGTTCAAATCCACAGCTTCACCGATCACCAAGGAGAATACGAACATGGCAGTTAAGGTTGGTATCAATGGCTTCGGCCGCATTGGCCGCAACGTTTTTCGCGCCGCTCTTGGCAACCCTGAAATTGAATTTGTCGCCGTCAACGACTTGACCAGCCCGGCCACCCTGGCCCACCTGCTCAAGTACGACTCGATCCTCGGCAACCTGAAGCAGGAAGTCGTCGCTGGCGAAGACTTCATCGCCGTCGATGGCAAGAAGATCAAGGTCTTCAGCGAGCGCGACCCTGCCAAGCTCGACTGGTCTTCGGTCGGCGCGCAGATCGTCGTCGAGTCCACCGGCTTCTTTACCGACGCCACCAAGGCCAAGGCTCACCTCGGCAAGACCGTCAAGAAGGTCATCATCTCGGCTCCCGCCAAGAATGAGGATCTGACCATCGTGCTCGGCGTCAACCAGGACAAGTACGACGCCTCCAAGCACAATGTCATCTCCAACGCCAGTTGCACCACCAACTGCCTGGCGCCTGTTGTCAAGGTCATTCTCGAGACCGCCGGCATCGTCAGCGGCATCATGACCACCATCCACAGCTACACCAACGATCAGGTCATCCTCGACACCCCGCACAAGGATCTGCGCCGCGCCCGCGCCGCTGCCTTGTCGATGATTCCCACCTCGACCGGCGCCGCCAAGGCCCTCAAGCTGGTCATTCCCGAGAGCTCGGGCAAGCTGGATGGCTTTGCCATCCGCGTCCCCACACCCAATGTCTCCATCGTCGATCTCACCTTCATCGCTGAGAAGCCCATCACCGCCGAAGAGCTCAACGCCGCCTTCAAGAAGGCTTCCGAGGGCGAGCTGAAGGGCATCCTGGGTTATGACACCAACCAGCTCGTCAGCTCTGACTTCAAGGGCGACAAGCGCAGCTCCATCGTGGACGCTCCCCTGACCAAGGTGGTCGGTAACAGCGTCAAGGTGCTCAGTTGGTACGACAACGAGTGGGGCTATTCCAACCGCGTCGTTGATCTGATCAGCTTCCTGGTCTCCAAAGGGCTCTAAAAGCTGGTGAACAGTGGACAGTGAACAGTGGACAGTTGTTGCTTGCCTGTCCATTGTCCACTGTCCACTGTCATCTGTTCACTGTCATCTGTCCACTGTTCTTCCCGGAGTGATTTTCATGTCCAAGCTTTCCATTCGCGACATTGATCTGGCCAACAAGCGGGTCTTTATCCGCGTTGATTTCAATGTGCCGCTGACCGAAGATGGCTCGACCATCACCGACGACACCCGCATCAAGGCCACCCTGCCCACCATCGTCTACGCCATCCAGCACAAGGCCAAGGTGATTCTGGCCTCGCATCTGGGCCGCCCCAAGGGCAAAGTCAATCCCAAGTATTCGCTGCGCCCGGTCGTTGACCGCCTGCGCGAACTGCTGGACAAGGAACTGGGCGCCTCTGTCAACGTCGCTTTTTCTCCCGACGCCATTGGCGACGATGCCACGGAACTGGCCCGCCAGCTTGAATCCGGCCAGGTTCTGTTGCTCGAGAATCTCCGCTATCACGCCGAGGAAGAAGCCAACGATCCGGTCTTCGCCAAGGCCCTGGCCTCGCTTGCCGATGTTTATGTCAACGACGCTTTTGGCAGCGCTCATCGCGCCCACGCTTCCACCGAGGGCATCACCCGCTTTCTCACGCCCGCCGTGGCCGGTCTGCTGATGGAAAAGGAAATTACTTACCTCGGCAAAGCTCTTGAAAATCCAGAAAAACCCTTCGTGGCCATCATCGGCGGCTCCAAGATCTCGGGCAAGATCGACGTGATCGACAACCTGCTCGACAAGGTCGATACCCTGGTCATCGTGGGCGGAATGGCGTACACCTTCCAGCGCGCTCTGGGCGTCACCACCGGCAAGTCGCTCGTTGAAGAAGACAAGATCGACCTGGCCAAGTCGGCTCTCACCAAGGCCAAAGCCAAGGGCGTCAACCTGCTTCTCCCCGTCGATAACGTTCTGGCCGACAGCTTCTCGGCTGACGCCAAGACGCAGCCCTGGGACACGTCCGTCAACTTCCCCGCCGACTGGCAGGGATTGGATATTGGCCCCAAGTCGGTCGCTGCCATCGAAAAGGTGATTGCCACCGCCAAGACCATCGTCTGGAATGGCCCCGCCGGCGTCTTCGAGTTCCCGCGCTTCGCGGTGGGCACCAACGCCATCGCCAAGGCTGTCGCTGCCAACAAGTCCGCCATCTCCATCATTGGCGGCGGCGACTCGGTCTCTGCCATCAACAAGACCGGCCTCGCCGACCAGATCACCCACATCAGCACCGGCGGCGGCGCTTCGCTCGAGTTCCTCGAAGGCAAGAAACTCCCCGGCGTCGAAGCCCTCACGAATAAGTAGTCAGCTAACAGTAAAAGCCGCATCCCGCGCAGGCATTCGCGCGGATGCGGCTTTTCTGTTTGAAGGTGGTGAGTCGAAGAACCTGCGGGCGCTTTTTGTCTTTCCTTTTGATGAATCGAAAAATCGGTATATAAAGAATCAATTTGGAAATCGAGATTCCAAGTGGTCATAAATTCACGGGGGAAGAGAAGTTATGAACGAACCATGGACAGAGCCTGCGGCCGACAATAAAAACTGCGTCCATTTATCAGTTCTTCCGCAAGGCATTTGATGAACCGATGGCTTTTGGCTCGGTATTGGCAGTTTTTGGTACTTTGTGCCCGGAGTTGTTTTGGGCGGCTTGAGCTTGTTTCTGGTTTCCCATCCGCTTGCTCATCCATCGAAAATTCATGGCGTCAGCCTGATCATAAGCCCAGTCATCACAGGGCTTTTGATGGCCTATGCGGGATTCATTATTTGGTCGAGAGCGGCGTGGGCGCGCGTCCGGTCCTCATCCGAGACAGTGGGAACCGGCGACAGTCGTGCGGTTAGAGCGAAACCAGAGTAGCTGTATCCAGGGGCAATGCGGCAAAGTGGCTTTTTCCTCAAGAAAAAGCCACCTCGGAGACACTTTTCGAAGGCACGATTACTCTGGTTCCGCTCTAGCCTTCCGTGGCGGGTAATCAGGATCTCTTCGTCGGCCTCGACGCGGTCGAGCAGGGAACCAAAGGTATTTTTGGCCTCGAAGGCCCCAACTTGCAGCATGGCAGCCTTTCCCAATTAGCCAGCTTAAGCCAGCTTATTATGTTCCTATTTTCTTCGCCTACATTGGCTGGATAGAATCAGCGGTGATCTATTCCCATTACGCCGCTGTCCCCTCGGCCAGCCGCCGCACGGTTACCACTGTGATGTCGTCTTCCTGTCCAAAATCCTTGGCCGCGTCGGCAATGTAAAAAGCCGTCTGGTTGCTCAGGTTGTGCACACGGTCAAAGCCGAAGAGTTCGCCCGAGGGCTGGCGCGCTTCCACCACGCCGTCCGAGAGTAGCAGCAGCCGGTCGCCGGGGTGCAGGTAGAGCCGCGTCTCCTCGTAATCGACCTCGGGCAGTACGCCCAGGGGAAGGCTGCCGGGCAGGGCCACCTCCTGGCTGTTCAGGTAGGGCGGCAGGTGGCCGGCGTTGGCCATCACCACCTCTCCATTGGCACCAAACCAGGCAGCCTGGCAGGTGGTGAAGCTGTCGCTGCCGGTCAGTACGCGGTTCAGCGAGGCCAGGATTTTGGCCGGGCTGCGCTCGCTGGTGCGGCGCAGCGCGCCCATCAGCATCGAAACGTTCATCGCCGCCTTCAGCCCTTTGCCGGCCACGTCGCCGATGACGACCAGCAGGCCGCCATCGGCGGAGGGTTGCACGTGATAGAAGTCGCCACCTACTTCGTTGGCCGGATTGTAGACCGATTCCACTTCAAAGCCGGGCGTGGCCAGCTTTTCCTGGGGAATCATCAGCTCCTGCACGCTGCGCGCCGCGGCCAGTTCGCTGGAGGCCCGCTCCTGGTCGCGCTGCACACGCAGGAAGCGAACAAAAATGATGAGGACGATGACCAGAATGCCGGCGAAGTCAGCCACCGCGGCCAGGTGGATGGGGATGGGCCCGGCTTGCAGAGTGAGCGGCTCCCGATAGGCGTGTCCGCTCCAGTTGCTTGTGCTTTCAGAAAGGGTTGGCACGATCCATCCCACCAGGGTGAGCAGCAGGGGGATGAGCAGCAGTCCGGCCTCGAAGTTGCGGCGCAGGGTGGAGGCGATCAGGGTGCTGAGAATGAAGATCAGCCAGCCGATGGTCCAAAGTAGACCGCCCAGCAGAACCACCACAAGGGAGATGCCCAGGGCCAGACCGGGATGGGGTCCGAGAGAGAGCATGAGGGGGCCGACGAAGGCCAGCAGCGGCGCGGTGTAGCGCAGGGTCTGGCTGTACCAGCGGCGGCGCAGGCTGAGGAAGGCGATGAGAAATTCAAAGTAGAGATAGGCGGCGATAACCATCAGCTCTATCACCGCCGCGAAGTACCAGAGGCGGTCGATGCGGCCCTGGCTGCCGGCGAGTTCAACAAAGCCAAGCGGAGCCTGAAAGAGTTCGTGCAGGGCCAGCAAAAGATATTCGACGTGGCCTTTCTGAGTGAAGAAGAGAGCCAGCAGGAAGAAGGCCAGGAAGGTGAGCAGGATGGCGTGGACCAGCCCCGGCAGGCGCTCGAAAAGATTGTGGCTGGACCAAAGTTCCAACACATGATCGAGATCGTCGCGGTTGCCCAGGCTCAGCTTGCGGGTAGAGAAGAAGCTGGTGTAAGAGGTATTGCCGACGGGGATGTAAAGGGTGCGGATGGCCAGCACCAGCGAGGTTTGCGAGGGGGAAATATTCAGGTTGTAGAGGCGCGAAATCTGCTGGTACTGGCCGGGATTGTCAGCGTGCGGCCCCTCGGGCAAGATCTGCTGGCCGTTGGCGAAGACGTCTGCGCCGATTGCCTGTGAGCTGAAGCCGACGCTGGCGGTGACGGGCAACTCGATGAGCAGGGCCACAGGGCCGTGGTTAGGCGCCAATTGGATGTGCAGACGGAACCAGGCGAAGGGCTTCTGGCGGTCTTGGGGCGGGGCGGATTTGCTCTTGTTCGCTGGCGGGGCGTCGCTGTCGGAATGATCTTCGCCGTTGACATCGGAAAAAGACTCTTGCGCATTGCGCAGCGCCCAGGCTGAGTCGTCGAAATCAGGCGAGGCGGAGGCGCGATTGGCGGTAATGCCTACGCGCCAGTTTTTGTCCAGAAGCAGCGGCGAGCCCAGGCCGGTGGCGTCGAACCCCTTCGGGGCGTTCTCGATGTGAGGCGGAAGCGGCTGGGAATGGGGGTGCGGATGCGGCAATCCTGCAAGAGGAAGCGCCAGAGGCGGATGAGGCTGGGCGGTCGACTGCAGGGCTACGCACAGCACGGCGGCGGCGATTCCAGAAATAATTCGGCGCAAAGCGACTCCCTTCGAGCTGCGTGTTCTTCACTGTAATTCAGACGGGGGCGGCTTCCAAGAGGAATGCAGCGCTTCTGAGGTAACTTCGTCGCGCCAAATGCCGGTAAGAGGACTAAAGTGAAGGGGGAGTCTACGGCAGGCGCTTGAAAGCCGCCCAGATCCCGATTGCCCATTCGGAAAGAGTGGGGGGAGACAGAGTTGCCCGATACCATCGATTGGCCGCAGTTGACGCCGCCGTCGCGGCAAAAGCGCCGCGGAGTGTACTTTCTTCTTGCCTTGATCGCCGTCGTGGTTCTTGGCGGTCGCACCGCGCTTTCCTATTGGGTTGACCTGCTCTGGTTCCAGTCGCTGGGCTACGGCGAAGTTTTCTGGCGGGCGCGCGGCTTGCAGTGGGGAATCTTTGCCGGCTTTGGCGTGGTCACTTTTGTGATTCTGCTGACGGCCTTCTGGGCGCTCAAGCGCTTCCATCAGGACGATCTGCCCGCGGCGCGCACCATCCTGATTGCCGGGCGCGAGGTCCATCTCTCCATCGAGCCGGTGCTCAAGCTGGTGGCCCTGGTCGTATCAACGCTGGTGGCTCTGGCCACGGGCGGCGCCATCTCGGCCCAGTGGCAAACCCTCGCTCTCTGGTGGTACACCCCGCAAGCGGCGGGCGGCGTCGCCGATCCCATCTTCGGCCGCCCGCTCGGCTTTTATCTCTTCACCCTGCCTGCCTGGCAAATCATTCTCGGCTGGCTGCTTTCGCTCAGCATCCTCTGCCTGCTGGCGGCGGTGGTTTTCCTGCTGGTTTCTGGCAGTGCCCGCGCCCTCACGGCGGGACGCGGCGGGCGCATCGATCTGCCCTGGCGCGGAGTTTCCGCCGCGCTCTCGTTTCTCCTGCTCATTGCGGCCTTGCGCGTTTATGTGAGCCGCTTCACTTTGCTCTTTAACCATCACACCATCTTTGATGGCGTCACCTACACCGACGCCCACGTCAGCCTCGCCGGCCTGCTGCTGCTCTCGCTGGCGCTGCTGGTCGGCGCAGTGATTGCCGCCATTGCCGCGCTATGGGCTCCGCGCGGACGCTGGCTGCTGGCCGCTGTCGCGCCGGCGGTGGTTTGCTACGTGGCGGTGGGCGCGGTGGGCTGGTGCGTCTCCAACTTTCTGGTCAAGCCCAACGCGCTGGTGCGCGAGCAGCCTTACATCTCGAACAATATCGAGATGACGCGCCGCGCCTACGGGCTCGATCAGTTTGCGCTGCATGAATTCCCCGCTGAAACTACGGTGGACGCCACCGACCCGGCCAATAATCAGCCGACGCTGCAAAACATTCGCCTCTGGGACGTGCAGGCGCTGCAAGATACGCTGCGGCAAATTCAAGAGATTCGCACCTACTACGATTTTCCCGGCATCGACATTGACCGCTATCAGATTGACGGCGCGCAGCGCGAAGTGATGCTCGGCGTACGCGAGTTGAACGTCGAAAAGCTGCCCGAAAGCAGCCGCAACTGGATCAACGAAAAGCTCATCTACACGCACGGCTACGGCATCACCATGAATCCGGTGAACGGCTTCACCCCCGAGGGCCTGCCCACCATGCTGTTGAGCAACATGCCGGTGCAGAGCGCCTCGGCGAGCCTCAACGTCTCGCGGCCCGAGATTTATTTTGGCGAGTTGACCAACACCGACGTCTACGTCAAGACCCATCAGCAGGAGTTCAACTATCCGCAGGGCGACAGCAACAACCTGACCTCGTACCAGGGGACCGGCGGCATTGAGCTAGGCGGATTTTTCCGCCGTTTGCTGATCGCCTTTGACCGTGGCGACCTGACCAAGCTGCCCTTCAGCGACGACATCGACGCTCACAGCCGCCTGCTGATGAGGCGTAACATCCGTGAGCGCGTCTCGACCCTGGCACCCTTCCTCACCTTCGACCAGGATCCCTACATTGTTGTGGGCGAAGACGGTCGGCTCAGTTGGGTGCTCGACGCCTTTACGCAGTCCGACAGCTATCCATACTCCACCCACTACACGGTGGACGGCCAGTCGATCAACTACATGCGCAACAGCGTCAAGGCGGTGGTGGACGCCTATGACGGCACGACCACTTTTTACGTCTTCGACAATCAAGACCCCATCCTTGCGGCCTATCGCGGCCTCTTCCCCAGCCTCTTCAAAGACGCATCGCAGATGCCCGCTGGGTTGCGCAAGCATGTGCGCTATCCCGAGCTGTTGCTCAAGCTCCAGGCCGAGGTCTATGGCCTCTATCACATGACCAATCCGGCGGTCTTTTATAACCGCGAAGACCTGTGGACGGTGGCTTCGGAGTTGGGCATGGGCGAGGGCGGCGCGCAGCAAGCGCAAGACATGCAGCCCAACTTTGTGCTGATGAAGCTGCCTGGCGAGGCGGGCGTCGAGTTTGTCGAGATTCTGCCCTTTACCCCGGCCAAACGCAATAATCTGATCGGCTGGATCGCCGCCCGCTCTGACAGCGAGCACTACGGCACCGCGGCGGTCTACAACTTTCCCAAAACCCGGCTGGTCGATGGCCCTCTGCAAATCGAGGCGCGCATCGATCAGAACGCCCAGCTCAGCGGCCAGTTGAGCTTGTGGAATCAGCAGGGCTCGCATGTTCGCAGGGGAACCCTGCTGGTGATTCCCTCGGGCAAGGCGCTGCTCTATGCCGAGCCCATCTATCTGCAAGCCGACCGCAGCCCCATGCCCGAACTGCGCCTGGTGGTGCTCGCGCTGCAAGATCGCCTCGCTTACGGGCCGACCTTCGAGGCGGCGCTTTCGTCCTTGTTTGGCGGCGGCGATTCGTCGCTCAGCGCGGCGGAGCCTTCCGAAACGCCGCATCCAGCGGCCAACGGCAAACCCGCCCCGGCAGAGGATTTGAACGCCCTGATCGCCCAGGCTGGCAGGGACTTCGACGATTATCAGCGCCTCACAGCAGCGGGCAAATTGGCCGAGGCCGGACAAAAACTCGAGTCGCTCAAGCAGGTGATCGAAAAACTCAACGCCCGGCCAAAATAGGCATTTTCCCCGAGCGAACACAGCTCCCGTGTCCCATCCTCGCCACGTCTTTGTTAATGAAACTGTAGCGCCGGCCTCCTGGCCGGCTGTAGCGTGGACCTCCCGGTCCACGCTTGTTTCTCTTTAGTCCCCCACCGGTATTTCCGACCCGCTGTGTATGAAACCATCATTCTGGTCGCCCTATCCTCGCCTGCCATCCCATCTGAGCGAACGGGGCCCCAAGCGTTCTTTCGCCAGCCCCACCGCAGGTGGTTCAGCTTGGGGGGTGGTGAGTCGAAGGATCTGCGGTTGTTTTTCCACCAACTTTACCCACAGAGCTTTTGTTCCTCTTTAGATCGAAGATGAACCTCTGATTCAGAACGCCAGAAA